>Ga0310696_10000684_pt1 | contig 51555 bp, 40 predicted proteins | sample AusTroGonzalo_MG_4_FD_203885 | JGI IMG/M metagenome (GOLD analysis project Ga0310696, IMG submission 203885) | Bovine rumen microbial communities from tropical cattle in Woodstock, Queensland, Australia - Gonzalo_02 (v2) (version 2) | ecosystem: Host-associated > Mammals > Digestive system >...
GGTTTACTGCTACGACGTTGTCAACGAGGCGATTGACCCCGGCCACGGGGATCCGGACGGCCTGAGAACGGCAAGCCTCTGGTACGAGGTGGTCGGTCGTGACTTCATGAATTATGCCTTCGAGTACGCCAGAAAATACGCTCCCGAGGGTGTAGATCTCTACTACAACGATTACAACTGCTATATGAAAACAAGCCAGATCATCAATGTCCTTAAGCCGATCCTTGAGGCAGGCAACATTGACGGCATCGGGATGCAGAGCCATATGACCGCGTCCCAGAATGTGGACAGAACCATTGTAGGCCCCGCTGCAGAGTTCACCGCTGCCGGGTTCAAGGTACAGCTCACGGAGCTGGATATCGGAATCGAAAAGGAAACCGAGACCAACCTCGAGCTTCAGGCGATCAAGTATAAGGTCCTGTTCAAAAAGGTCCGGGAGGCGAAACAGAGCGGTAAGATCGATCTTGACTGCATCACTGTTTGGGGATTGTACGATTCCGCTTCTTGGAGAGCCGACGAATACCCGCTGATGTATAAAATGAAGGCCGGCATATTAGTGAGAAAACGTGCCTGGTACGGAGCAATGCAGGATCCGTCCATCAAGGCAATTGAAATCTAGGAGGAATAGTCAGCATGAAAAAGTACAGTGTCAATGAGCTTCGCGAGATGTATCTCTCGTTCTTCGAGAGCAAAGGACATCTCCGCATGAAGAGCTTTTCCCTTGTTCCGCAGAACGATAAGAGCCTTCTTCTGATCAACGCCGGTATGGCGCCGCTGAAGCCTTATTTTACGGGACAGGAGATTCCGCCGAGACGCCGTGTGACGACGTGCCAGAAGTGCGTCCGCACCGGTGATATCGAGAATGTCGGTAAGACGGCGAGACACTGCACATTTTTCGAGATGCTGGGAAACTTCTCCTTCGGCGATTATTTCAAGCATGAGGCCATCGCTTGGAGCTGGGAGTTCCTCACCAAGGTGATCGGCCTTGAGGAGAATCGCCTGTTCCCTTCGGTTTATGTTGAGGACGACGAGGCCTTCGACATCTGGAACAAGGAGATCGGCGTAGCGGCAGACCGTATCTTCCGCTTCGGCAAGGAAGACAACTTTTGGGAGCACGGCGCAGGTCCCTGCGGCCCCTGCTCGGAGATTTACTATGACCGCGGCGTGCGCTTCGGCTGCGGCAAGCCCGACTGCAAGGTCGGCTGCGACTGCGACCGCTATGTTGAGGTGTGGAACAATGTGTTCACCCAGTTCAACGGCGACGGTAAGGGCGGCTATGTGGAATTGGAGAATAAGAATATCGATACCGGTATGGGCCTCGAACGTCTTGCCATGGTGTGCCAGGATGCGGACTCCGTGTTCGATATCGATACGATGAAGGCGCTTCGCGACCGCGTGTGCGAGATCGCGGGCGTTACCTATGAGACCGATCCGAAGAAGGATATCTCCATCCGCCTGATCACGGACCATATCCGCTCCGTGACGTTTATGACCTCCGACGGTATCCTGCCGTCCAACGAGGGCCGCGGATATGTTCTTAGAAGACTCCTTCGCCGTGCAGCAAGACATGGGCGTCTTCTCGGCATTCAGGGCGCGTTCCTCGCGAACCTCTGCGAGACCGTCATCCGCGATTCCAAGGGCGGATATCCGGAACTCGAGGAGAAGAAGAATTACATCTTCACCATCCTCAACAATGAGGAGGAGAAGTTCAATAAGACAATTGATCAGGGCCTGGAGATCCTCTCCGGCATGGAGGAGGCTCTCGTCTCGGAGGGTAAGACCATGCTCTCCGGCGATGATGCGTTCAAACTCTACGATACCTTCGGCTTCCCGCTTGATCTCACTGAGGAGATCCTCGCGGAGCGCGGCATGACCATCGATATGGACGGTTATAAGAAGGCCATGGAAGCGCAGAAGACGCTGGCCCGCAACTCCCGCAAGAAGACCAACTACATGGGCGCTGACGCCACCGTGTACGATGAGATCGATCCTTCCGTGACCTCCGAGTTCATCGGATATGACAAGGACACCTGCGACGGCAAGGTGCTTGTCATGACGAAAGAGGAGGACGGCAAGGGAAGTATTGTGACTAGCCTTTCCGAGGGCGAGAGCGGAGCCGTCATCACGGATGTAACGGTTTGCTACGCCACCATGGGCGGACAGCAGGGCGACTGCGGCCGCATCTACATCGAGGAGGAAGGTGAGACCACCGCAGAGTTTGATATCGTTGACACGATCAAACTCAAGGGTGGCAAGATTGCTCATATCGGAACCGTTGTCGGCGGAACATTTTCCGACGGCGACACCGTGACTATCGCCTATGACAAGACAAAGCGCACCGCGACGGCGAAGAACCATTCCGCAACGCACCTTCTTCAGAAGGCTCTCCGTACGGTTTTGGGAACCCATGTCGAGCAGGCCGGTTCCTTCGTGAATCCCGAGAGACTCCGCTTTGACTTTACTCATTTTTCGGCGATGACGAAGGAGGAGATTGCAAAGGTTGAGGAGCTTGTGAACGAGGCGATCGAGGCCGATTATCCGGTCGTGACGAAGCTCATGAGCATTGACGATGCAAGAAAGACCGGCGCCATGGCGCTGTTCGGCGAAAAATACGGCGACACCGTCCGTGTGGTTGATATGGGCGGCTACAGCATCGAGCTGTGCGGAGGAACCCACGTTGCCAACACCGGAAGCATCGCATCCTTCAAGATTGTCAGCGAGTCCGGTATTGCTGCCGGAACCCGCCGTATTGAAGCAATCACGGCAGGCAATGTGATCGCATACTACAAGACCCTCGAGAACGAGCTTCAGGAGGCAGCCCGTGCTGCCAAGACCGAGCCCGCAAACCTTGCTGCAAAGATTGAGTCCCTCACGGCAGAACTGAAGGCCGCGAACACGGAAAATGAGAAGCTCAAGGCCAAGCTTGCCGACGCTTCCCTCGGTGATATCACGAGCGAGGCGGCTGAAGTGAACGGCGTCAAGGTGCTTGCGGCAAATGTTCCGAACATGGATATGAACGGACTTCGGAACTTCAGCGATAAGATGAAGGCGAAACTCGGAGAGTGCGTTTTGGTGTTTGCTTCCGTTGTGGACGACAAGGTAAACCTTGTTGCGGCTGCCACCGACGGTGCTGTTGCCAAGGGAGCCCATGCAGGCAACCTCATCAAGGAAGTTGCACCCATCGTCGGAGGGGGCGGCGGCGGACGTCCGAATATGGCTCAGGCCGGCGGAAAGGATCCGTCCGGTGTGGATGCGTGCATCGACAAAGCCAAGCAAGTTGCCGCATCCCAGATTCAGTAAAAAAATCGTTGACATATGCCCGTTATGTGGTAAAATGATAGCGTTCGCACCCGAAGACTATGCTTTTCGGGGGACGAAAGCGCTCGGTGAGCTCAGCCGACGCTGTGGGAAGGCAGGTGAAATCAAGTGTCAAGTGTTATCGTGAAAGAGAACGAGTCTCTGGACAGCGCTCTTCGCAGATTCAAGAGAAACTGCGCTAAGGCAGGCATCCAGCAGGAGATTCGCAAGAGAGAGCATTACGAGAAGCCCAGCGTACGTCGCAAGAAGAAGTCTGAGGCAGCTCGCAAGAGAAAGTACAAGTAATTCGTCAATCAGGGAGAACCGATGAGGTTCTCCCTTTTATTTATCGACTTGCAAAATTGTAAGGATGAGATAACGGTTTTGGGTAACACGAAGAGAAATTAAAACAGATCCTGTTGACAGCGGTGGAACAGATATGGCTTCACCGCTGTTTGCGTGTAAAAAAAACAGTGGCATTCTCAAAGGGATTTTGCTATAATATCTCTGATTGTGCTGTAAGGAGGTTCGAATGGTTACAACACTTACGGGAATTCCGGTTTCCAGGCAGAAAACTATCTTCGGCGAGATGGATGAATTTGCCAAACAGATTGAAAAAACTCTGCACGTCACCATTGTGACACGGGAGGAAGAAATCCGCGTGATCGGGGAGGACGGTCCCTGTGAGCGTGCGAAGAGTGTATTGACTACTCTGATGGCCCTCGCGGAGCGCGGTTCGGAAATCAACATTCAAAATGTAAACTATACCCTGTCACTTGCAAAGGAACATGATGAGGACAGTGTTTTGACCGTGGACAGCGATCTGATCTGCCATACCATAAACGGCAAGCCGATCAAGCCTAAGACAGTCGGACAGAAGAAATATGTGGACAACATCCGCGATAACATGATCACCTTCGGCGTAGGCCCTGCGGGTACCGGCAAGACGTACCTTGCCATGGCCATGGCGGTCACGGCCTTCAAAAACGACGAGGTGAACAGGATCATCTTAACCCGTCCTGCCATTGAAGCCGGAGAGAAGCTCGGATTTCTTCCCGGTGACCTTCAGCAGAAGGTCGATCCGTATCTCCGGCCTTTATACGACGCGCTGTTTCAGATCATGGGCGCGGAATCCTTTAACAAGAATATGGAGAAGGGCCTGATCGAGGTTGCACCGCTTGCCTATATGCGAGGCCGTACCTTGGACAATGCGTTCATCATCCTGGATGAGGCTCAGAACACGACACCCGCCCAGATGAAGATGTTCCTCACCCGTATCGGTTTCGGTTCCAAAGTGGTGGTCACCGGTGACCGAACGCAGAAGGATCTTCCTTCCGACCAGATTTCCGGTTTGGATGTTGCAACCAAGGTGCTTTCCGACATTGAGGGGATTGCATTTTCCGCATTGACAAGCGCGGATGTGGTGAGACATCCTCTGGTACAGAAGATTGTCTCCGCCTATGAGGCATACGAGGAGAAAACGAAAGCAGGTAAAACGAGAAACAGCCAGTTCGGCCGGCCGGTCCGGGTAAGACGTCCCGCGAAGCCGTCGGACGGGGAGGAATAATATGTCATTTTACTTTGAATCCGAATGGGACGGAGAGGTGTTTCCGGATTGTGAGGAAGTGCTTCGCAGTGTGTTTGAAAAGGCCTGCGATTATGTCAGATGTCCTTATGAGTGTTCGGTAAATATGCTTCTGACGGACGATACGGCGATCCATTCGATGAACAGCGAGTTCCGCGGCATTGACCGCGCCACCGATGTCCTCAGCTTTCCGATGGTGGATTATGTTGAGGCAGGCAATTTCGACGGGCTCGAGGACCATCAGGAAGACTATTTTGAGCCCGACAGCGGGGAGCTTCTCCTCGGCGATATCGTGATCTCCGTGGAGCGCGCCATCGCGCAGGCGGAAGAGTACGGCCACTCCCTTAAGAGGGAGATGGCATTCCTCACGGCCCACAGCATGCTTCACCTGTTCGGCTATGATCATGAGACGGACGCCGAGCGCGAGGAGATGGAGCGGATGCAGGAAGAGATCCTTGCGGAGCTTGATATCCGCAGGGACTGAGAGTAATCCTGATACCGACAGAGAATAAAACACCGTAAACCCGAGGGAACAAAACAGGCTTACGGGGAAACATACAGGGAGCATAGAAGGCTTTGGCGAAAGAGCACAGCGGAAAATCAAACAGCATACTCGTGCAGGGATCGATCCTTGCTGCGGCATCGCTGATGGTGCGGTTTATCGGGTTGATCTACCGTGTTCCCATGCGTGCGATCCTCGGCCCGGAGGCAATCGGATACTACGGAAGCGCGTATGAGTTTTATAATCTCGCGCTGATTTTATCCTCCTACAGCCTTCCTCTCGCGGTTTCCAAACTGGTGAGCGCGAGAAGGGTGCAGGGACAGCATCGAAATGCGAGAAAAGTGTTTATCCTCGCCCTTACCTTCGGCGCGGTTGTCGGAGCCATCGGAACCTGCGTGTGCCACTTCGGAGCATACTGGTACGGAGCCTACATTGATCAGCCGGGAGCCGTTCTCCCGCTGCAGGTGCTTGCCCCGACCATTCTGGTCTTCTCGGTGATGGGCGTGATCCGCGGGTATTTCCAGGGATACAACAACATGGTTCCCACCGCGATCTCGCAGGTGATCGAGCAGATCATAAACGCCGGCGTCAGCGTCGGTGCAGCCTACTGGCTGATGCAGAAATATGCCGGAACCGATCTTCAGTTGACCAAGGGAGCTGCCGGTGGTACCTTCGGTACCTTTATGGGCGCGGAGGCCGCTTTGCTTACCCTTTTGATCGTGTATTTCATGCACCGCAAGGTGTTCCGGAAGCTGATCGCGATCGAGAAGGAAAATGCCTCCGAATCCGAGACGGAGCGGCCGGTTCACATCCTGAAACTTCTTGTCATTACCGTTGTTCCGGTTATCGTGTCCCAGACGGTGTATCAGATTTCCGGAATGATCGACAATGTGGTGTTCAACCGTGTGCTTTTGGGACGCGGATATTCCGCATCGCTCCGCGCGGAGTGGTGGGGTATCTATACCAACGAATACAAGCTTCTCACAAACGTGCCGGTAGCGATCGCATCGGCTATGGGAACCGCCATCGTGCCGGGTTTGGTTGCGGTCTATGTGAAGGGGCATAAGGATCAGCTGCGGGAGAAGGTTGCCTCGGCAGTGAAATTCAACATGATCATCGCGTTTCCGTGCGCAGCCGGTATGGCAGTGCTCTCCGGACCGATCCTTCGGATGCTTTGGGGGATCACGGGAACGCTCAACCGGAATATCCTTCAGCTCGGAAGCGTCGCCATCATTGTGTTCGCGCTTTCCACGCTGACCAACGGAATCCTTCAGGGCATCAACCACTTAAGCATTCCCGTGCTGCACAGCGCCATCGCGCTTGTCATCCACGTGATTGTTTTGGAGATCCTCCTGCAGTTTACAAACCTTGACGTATATGCACTGATGATCTGTAACGTTCTGTTCGGACTTGTGGTGTGCATCCTGAACTGGATTTCCATCGGACATTATCTCGCTTACAAGCAGGAGATCAAAACGACATTTATTATACCGTTCATCGCATCGGCGTTCATGGGCGTATTGTGCCGCTGTCTGTATGACTGCCTGTTCCTGTGCACCAACGTGACCATCTCGTGCGTCGGCGCAATCCTGTTTGCGGTACCGGTTTATTTTGCGGCACTGATCCTTCTAAAGGGCGTGTCCAAAGAGGAACTTCTGAATATGCCGAAAGGCCATATTCTCGTTAAGATACTGACCAAATGCCGGTTGCTTCGGTGACCTGCGGGAAGGAGGGCGGTATGGTTGTGATCATCGGCTGCGGGGCATCCGGAATGCTTGCTGCGATCATGGCGGCGCGTCAGGGTGTGTCGGTCACTGTCCTCGAGCACAACGACCGTCCCGGAAGAAAGCTTCTCGCCACCGGCAACGGCAAATGCAACCTGACCAACGACAACCAGTCCCTTGACAATTTCCGAAGCAGCTATCGCGAGAAAATCAAGGATATTATTGATGCATTTTCCGAGGAGGAACTCCTGCGGTTCTTCCGTGAAATCGGGATTATAACCAAGGAGCGGAAAGGCTACCGCTATCCCCGCTCAGAGCAGGCGTCATCGGTGGTGACGGTTCTGGTTTCGGAGATGCAAAGACTCCGGGTCCGCGTGATCTGCGGAGCGGAGGTCACGAAGGTCTCCGGCAACTACAGCGATTACGAAGTCAGCTATACCATGGACGGACAGAAGTATACCCTGAAGTCGGAAAATGTGGTGTTCGCCTGCGGAGGTCCTGCAGGAGAGCGTCTCGGACAGAGCGATTTCGGTATAAAAATGCTTCGGAACATGGGAGTGCTTGTCGGACACTGTGCCCCTGCATTGGTGCCGCTTCTCTTGAAAAATCCCTACGCCAAAACCGTGAGCGGCGTTCGGATGGAAGCGGATGTAACCCTCACCGTGGGGAAGGAATCCTATCGGGAGCACGGGGAGATCGTATGGACCGATTACGGCGTCAGTGGGATTCCCGTGATGCAGCTGTCACGGTATGCGACCTTTGAACTGGAAGATGATATGATCCCGGTGCGGATCGCATTCCATTTCCTGCCGGAAATGACCGATGAGGAAATCACCGGGGAATTGACAAGGCGAGTGAACGGGGAAGCCTTCCGGACACGGAGCGCCGAGGATGCGATGGAGGGACTTGTCCCGAAGAAGCTTTTGTATGTCCTGCTGAAGGAGGCCGGGATCGATCCCGAGGCCCCGGCGGGAACAATAACGGAGAAACAGCTGAAACTTCTGAAGCTTCAGTTTACAAACAAGGAGTTCACGGTGACCGGCACAAGGCCGTGGGAGTTTGCTCAGGTGATGAAGGGCGGCGTTCCGCTAAGCGCCATCGACACCGAAACCTGTGAAGTGCGGGGCCATGAGGGCCTGTACATCACCGGGGAACTGCTGGATATGGACGGAAACTGCGGCGGATACAACCTGCACTGGGCGTTTGCAACAGGTGCGGTTTGCGGCCGTGCGCTTGCAAAGAAAACACGGAGCGTGGAATGAAACCGGTAATACTCAAGTTGTCGCAAATGCATTTTCCGATCACGGTTTCGCCGGAAGACTATCGTGTCAGGGCTGCTTCGGTGCTTCGCCTGCAGTCTTCGGATATCGCTGAATGCCGGCTGCTCCGTCAGTCTCTCGATGCGAGAAAGAAGACGGAGATCGCATGGTCCTGCGACCTGGCGGTGACCCTGCGGGACGGCGTGCGGCCCAAGGGAAAACCGAACGGACGATGGGATTACTATACCGAGGTTGTCTACTCCCCAAAGGTTACCGGGACAAAGGAGCTTCCCACGAGGCCCGTTGTGATCGGTGCAGGGCCTGCAGGTCTGTTCGCGGCGCTGCTGCTTGCGCGGGAAGGATACGATCCCCTTGTGCTGGAGCGCGGAAAGGCGATCGAAGAACGGGCGGAGGATGTGGAACGGTTTTTTGAGACCGGTGTGCTGGACCCGAATTCCAATGTGCAGTTCGGCGTCGGGGGAGCAGGCGCATTTTCCGACGGCAAATTAAACACGCTGATCAAGGACCGGGAGGGACGAGGCGCGTATGTGCTGAAAACCTTCACGGAGTTCGGGGCACCGGAAGAAATCCTGTACAAGAACAAGCCCCACGTGGGAACGGACCGGCTTCGCAAGGTCGTGGCCGCGTTGTCCGCGGAGATCGTAAGGCTCGGCGGAACGCTTCGGACAGAGACCACGGTCCGGGACTTTAACTGGGAGGACGACAGGCTTACGGGACTTACCTGTGAGCATAACGGAATAGTAGAGACCATTCCTGCGGACGTGGCAATCCTCGCCGTGGGACATTCCGCAAGAGACCTGTTCGAGACCCTTTCGGGAAATCTTGTGATGGAACCGAAGGCATTTGCCATGGGCGTGCGGGTGCAGCATGAACGCTCGTGGGTTGACCGGACACAGTACGGGGACGCAGCTTCGCAGCTTCCTGCTGCGGACTACAAGGTGACCCACACCTGCGACGACGGAAGGGGCGTGTACTCCTTCTGCATGTGCCCGGGCGGATTTGTGGTCAACGCCTCCAGTGAGCCGGGTAGACTCGCCGTAAACGGCATGAGCAATTTCGACCGCTCGGAAGCAAATTCCAACGCTGCCGTCGTTGTGACGGTGACGCCGGAGGACTGTGTCGCAGACTATGAGAGAATCGTCCGGGAACACCCGGAACTGAATGCACCGGCCCCGGAATCCATCCCGACGGAGCTCATCGGGATGGAATACCAGCGAAGACTTGAGGAGCTTGCTTTCCGGGCAGGCGCAGGAGCGATACCGACACAGCGCTATGCGGATTTCCGGGAGAACGTGAAGTCATCGGAATTCGGAAAGATTAAGCCGGTCAACAAGGGTGCGGTTGCCCTCGCCGAGCTTCATGAGGTGCTGCCGGAGTTCATGGCCTCGGCAGTGGATGAGGGAATGCAGACATTTGACCGGAAAATGCCGGGCTTTGCCGACGGGGATGCGCTTCTTCAGGCAATCGAGTCGAGAACCTCGTCCCCGGTGCGGATCGTCCGGGATGAATCCCTCCAGGCGGAGGGAAGGACCGGATTGTATCCATGCGGTGAAGGGGCCGGCTACGCCGGCGGGATCATGTCGGCGGCCATCGACGGACTCCGGGTTGCGGAAGCCGTGATGAAGGTGTATTATCCGAAGAAATGAGAAAGCCGCAGGGCTTTACAAATACAAGATCAACAGCAGGGAGTGCTTACTTATGAATCGTCAGGAGATCATGGCGGAAAAAAAACGAATCGTCATCAAGATCGGTTCCTCAACGTTGACCCATCCGGAAACCGGTGATATGGATCTGGTGAAGATGGAGCGTCTGGTGCGGATCCTTACGGACCTGTCCAACAGCGGTAAGGATGTTGTTTTAGTGTCTTCCGGTGCGATTGCCGTAGGAAGAAAGACCATGAAGATCGCCGAGCGGCCGAAGGAAAAGTCGGTGAAGCAGGCCTGTGCAGCCATCGGACAGACCCGTCTGATGATGGTTTACCAGAGGCTGTTTGCGGAGTACAACAAGGTACCGGCGCAGGTGCTGATCACGAAGCTTACGATGATCCACGATGAGAACAGACGGAATGCGAGAGCAACATTTTCCGAGCTGTTGTCCATGGGCGTGATCCCCATCGTCAATGAGAACGATACGGTTGTTACCGATGAGATCGAGTTCGGCGACAACGATACGCTGTCGGCTATCGTTGCAGCCCTGATCCATGCGGATCTTCTCGTGTTGATGTCGGATATCGACGGACTGTACGACGACGATCCGAGGAAGAACCCGGATGCAAAGTTCATCGAGGAGATCGATTACATAACCGACGACCTGGAAGCCATGGCAAAGGGAGCCGGCTCGGATGTCGGAACCGGCGGAATGGTCACCAAGATCGCGGCGGCACGCATTGCCAACGACGCCGGAGCGGACATGGTGATCTGCAACGGAAACGATATGAAGAATCTGCGCCATGTGATCGAGGGGCGCAATGTAGGAACCTTGTTCCGCGCCCATAAGAACGAGAATTTCCACCTGATCGATTATCTTCAGGGGAAGAAATAATACCGCCGTATTACGGCACTGAAAGCAGGAGTACTATGACAGAAGAAGGAATCAAGAGGATCAACGAGCTCTACCACAAATCCAAGGACGTCGGCCTGACACCCGAGGAAAAGGAGGAACAGGCGAGACTGCGGCAGGAGTACATTCAATCCGTCCGCAACAACTTAAAGAGCATGCTCGACAACATTGAGGTCGTGGACTGATTATTTTATTCACACGGAGGATTTCCCCGGTATGGACAAGTCAGAACTTCGGAAGGTAATGAAACGCAAGAGAAGCGGTCTTTCGGCAGAGAGGATCCTAATGTACAGCGGCTGCATCGCTGAGAATCTCATTCAGAGACAGGAGTACGCCGACGCTTCGGTTTTGCTTGCGTATGTGTCGTTCAGCTCGGAGGTGAACACGCATTTTCTGATCGAGAAGGCATGGAAGGACGGCAAGAGGGTTGCGGTTCCGAAGTGCATGGATGACTCCAAACTGGAGTTCCAGTACATTCGCTCCTTCGACGACCTTGCCCCCGGCAAATTCGGCATTCCCGAACCGGTGACCGGCGAGAGCGTCGAGTACAACGAGGACGACAAATGCCTTCTGTTGCTGCCCGGGGTTGCCTACACGAACAAGGGAGACCGCCTCGGCTACGGCGGCGGTTACTATGACCGGTATCTGAAAAAACATGATTCCATCCCCAACGCCATGCTTGCGTACAGCCTTCAGCAGACGGAAACGCTGCCGGTGGATGAGATGGATGTCCCGGCGGATATGATCATCACGGAGATCGGATGCATTGAGACAGGAAAGGAGAAATGGGCATGAATCTGATGATACAGGGGCGGAAAGCCCAGGATGCGGCAACGGTGCTTGCAATGCTTGCCACCGAGGATAAGAAGAAAGCGCTTCTTCACATTGCAGACCTTCTGTGCGAAAGCACGGAGGAGATCCTTTCGGAAAATGCACTCGACGTTGAAAAGGCAATCGAGCGCGGCGTAAAGGATTCCCTTGTGGACCGTCTTCGTCTCACGGTACCGCGGATCGAAGCGATGGCGGAGGGTCTTCGTCAGATCACGGAATTAAAGGATCCCGTGGGCGAGGTGCTTGCCCAGTGGAAACGCCCCAATGGCCTTCGGATCCGCAAGGTGCGCGTGCCCTTCGGCGTGATCGGGATCATCTATGAATCCCGTCCCAATGTGACCGTGGATGCCTTCGGCCTGTGTTTTATGTCCGGCAACGCCGTGATCTTAAAGGGCGGAAGCGACGCCATCAAGAGCAACCTTGCGCTTGGTGCCATCCTGCGGAAAGGTCTTGCGGACTGCGGCATCACCGAGGACGCCGTGTACGTTGTGGAGGATACGGACAGAGAGACCACGAAGCAGCTGATGAAGCTCAACAAATTCGTGGACGTATTGATCCCCAGAGGCAGTGCAAACCTGATCCAGACGGTTTTGGAGAACAGCACGATCCCGGTGATCGAGACAGGTACCGGCAATTGCCATATCTATGTGGACGCAAAGGCCGACCTGAAGAAGGCCATCGATATTATTGTGAACGCGAAGACCCAGCGCATGGGTGTTTGCAACGCCTGTGAATCGCTTGTCGTAAATCGCGCGATCGCCGGCAAATTCCTCCCGATGCTCGCAGAGGCTCTTGCACCGTACAACATCGACATCCGTGCGGATGAGGAGGCGAGAGCGGTTGTGGGAACATTTTCCGAGGCAACCGAGGAGGATTTCGGAACGGAGTATCTCGACCGCATCATCAGCGTGAAGACCGTGGGAACTACCGAGGAGGCCATCGAACATATCAACCGGTATCACACGAAGCATTCCGACGCGATCATCACGAAGGACTGCAAGGCGGCGGATCTGTTCCTGCGCGCCGTGGACAGCGCCTGCGTTTATGTCAACGCGTCCACCCGCTTTACGGACGGTTTTGAGTTCGGCTTCGGCGCCGAGATCGGCATCAGCACACAGAAGCTTCATGCGAGAGGACCCATGGGTCTTGAAGAGCTTACCTCCTACAAGTATCAGGTCATGGGCAACGGACAGGTCCGAGGCTGATTCTTCGGAAAATGTGACCGGATTTAACGCAAAAAAACGTACTGCGGGGCGGGAGACCGACCCGCAGATTTGTCGGAGGGAGTATGGAACAATCGAAAGAACTGTATGCGCAGCGCGTCCGTTCGCTGGCTCCCGCCGAAGAGCCGGAGCGGCAATACTATTTCATTGATGTGATGCGTTCCGTGATCGCGGAGGAGGAAGCGCGTAAGGGCCGGAAGCTCACGATGCATGTGGAGACCTTCGGCTGTCAGATGAATGCGAAGGACTCCGAGACGCTCTCGGGAATCCTTTCCTCCATCGGGTTTGAGGAGTCGGACAGCGAGGATGCGGATCTGGTTCTGTATAACACCTGTACGGTCCGGGAGAACGCGAACACGAAGCTGTACGGACGCATCGGATATCTCGGAAACCGCAAGAAACGAAACCCGGATAAGCGGATCCTTCTGTGCGGCTGTATGATGCAGGAACCCCAGGCGGTGGAGAAAATCCGGAAGAGCTACCGGTTTGTGGATGTGATCTTCGGCACCCACAACATCTATAAGCTTGCGGAGCTTCTCTTTGACCGGGAGGTTGCAGGGGAGCTTGTCATCGATTTGTGGGACAAGCCCGCAGGCATCGTGGAAGACCTGCCCAGAAGAAACAAATACGGCTTCAAAGCCGGCATCAATATCATGTACGGTTGCAACAATTTCTGCAGCTATTGTATCGTTCCCTATGTGCGCGGCAGAGAGCGCTCCCGAAACGCCGAGGATATTGTGGCAGAGGCACGGCATCTTGCGGAGAACGGCGTAAGAGAAGTGATGCTTCTCGGGCAGAATGTAAATTCCTATGGGAAAACCGATCGCATGGATGTGTCCTTCGCAAAGCTTCTGCGGATGGTCAGCGAGGTCGAGGGAATACGGCGGATCCGGTTTATGACGCCGCATCCGAAGGATCTGTCGGATGAGCTGATCGCGGAGATCGCAGCAAACCCCAAGGTGTGCAGGCACGTGCATCTTCCGCTGCAGTCCGGCAGCAGCAAGGTACTTAAGGCGATGAACCGGCACTATACGAAAGAGCAGTATCTGGACCTTGTTTCGCGGATCCGTGAGCGGATCCCGGGAGTCGCGATCACCACGGATATCATTGTGGGATTTCCCGGGGAGACGGAGGAGGATTTCCGGGAGACGATGGACATTGTCCGCAAGGCAGGATTCATAGCGGCTTACACATTCCTTTACTCGAAGAGAACCGGGACGCCTGCGGCATCCATGCCGGATCAGGTGGACGAAGCGACGGCGGGAGAGCGGTTCAAACGTCTTCTGGCGGTCGTCGGGGAAGTCGGAGCCGCACAGGCCGAGGCTATGACCGGGCAGACCGTAGAGGTTCTGTGCGAGGAATACAAGGCGTCGGAAGGCACGATGACAGGGCGGCTTGATAACAATCTGCTGGTACATTTTCCGGCGGATGAGTCCCTGCTCGGAGAGCTCGTCAGCGTGAAGCTTACGACCTGCAAAGGCTTTTACTATCTCGGCGAAAGAGCATAAGAAGCGGATAACACAACCTGTTGATACAGTTGTATCACGGGTTGTGTTTTGTCGTTCTACAGTTGTATAATTTTTCATAAACGCTTCTTGACAATTGCATACCGTTAATATATTATAGTACTGTTGGATTTTTCTGACTTTGTAATTACAATTGAATATATGGAGGTGCATTTCAATGCCAGAAGCATTTTTCCCGATTCTGGTTGCGGCGCAGGGCGGCGTTTTGGTACCCGTTCTGATTGCTGTGTTTGTCACCCTGATTGTCACCGCCATTGTTGCTATTATCGTGAGCTTGAAGGTCCTCGTTCCTCTTCGTATGAAAGAGTATGAGGCGGAGGTAGGATCCGCGGAGCAGCGTTCGAAGGAAATCATCGACGACGCGAACCGCAGTGCTCAGAAGATTGCCGCAACGGCGAAGAAAGAGGCTCTTTTGGAAGCAAAGGAAGAGGCTCTGAGGGCAAAGAATGAATCGGATCGTGAGATCAAGGAGCGCAGAGCCGAGGTTCAGCGATACGAGAAACGAGTGACACAGAAAGAGGAGAATCTGGACAGAAAGCTGGAGTCCTTAGAGAAGAAAGAAGCACGCATGACGCAGAAGGAGCAGGATCTCGACCGCAAGATCGAGGAAGCGAACGAGTACTGCGAGAAGCAGATTGCGGAGCTGGAGAGAATCTCGGGACTGACCTCCGATAAGGCGAAGGAATATCTTTTAGAATCTGTCAAGGAAGATGTAAAACACGAAACCGCGGTAATGATACGCGATTTGGAGACTGAGGCAAGAGAGACGGCAGACAAGCGCGCGAAGGAATTGATCGTCAATTCGATCCAGAAGTGTGCTGCCGATCACGTAGCCGAGGCCACCATTTCCGTTGTACAGTTGCCGAACGACGAAATGAAAGGACGCATCATCGGTCGTGAAGGACGAAACATCCGCACGATCGAGACGCTCACCGGTATCGACCTGATCATCGACGATACGCCGGAAGCCGTCATTCTGTCGGGCTTTGACCCGATCCGACGCGAGGTTGCGAGAATCGCTCTCGAGAAACTGGTCGTTGACGGACGTATTCATCCCGCGCGTATTGAAGAGATGGTCGACAAGGCGCAGAGAGAGGTTGAGAACATCATTCGTGAGGAAGGTGAGGCAGCTGTCATCAAGACCGGCGTTCACGGACTTCATCCGGAGATGGTTCGTCTGCTCGGCAAGATGAAGTATCGTACCAGTTACGGTCAGAATGCGCTGAAGCATTCCATTGAGGTTTCCTTACTGTCCGGCCTGCTTGCCGGAGAGCTCGGGGCTGATGTGCGTCTTGCAAAACGTGCAGGTTTACTTCACGACATCGGCAAATCCGTCGATCACGAGATGGAAGGCACGCATGTGCAGATCGGTATCGACATTTGTAAGAAGTATAAAGAATCCCCCGTTGTTATCAATGCGGTAGCGTCTCATCACGGAGACTGCGAGCCCACATCCATGATCTCGTTCATCGTGCAGGCTGCGGATACCATTTCCGCTGCACGTCCGGGTGCGCGCCGCGAAACTTTAGACACTTATACCAACAGACTGAGTCAACTAGAAGATATTGCCAACAGCTTTAAAGGAGTGGAGAAATCTTTCGCTATCCAGGCAGGCCGGGAAGTCCGCGTTATGGTTGTTCCCGAGCAGGTCAGCGACGACGATATGGTTCTCATTGCAAGAGAACTGTCGAAGAAGATCGAATCCGAGCTTGAGTACCCCGGACAGATCAAGATCAGCATGATCCGGGAGTCCAGAGTCACCGATTACGCCAAGTAATCTGAATCGACGTACAAAATCAGGGGCCGAACAGCTTTGTTCGGTCCCTTTTTCACGCTCTTGGCAATAACCGCTAAAAACCTATGGGAATTCCTTGTTTTTTCGGTACTTTGCCGATGACATTTTTCGGAAAATACACTTGCCTTTTTCGGGAATGTATACTAAAATGCAATTTGTATTGTATACATGTCGACACTATATGTCGACCGGAGTAAGCGGCTTGCCGCAATAGTATGAGAATAAAGTGAGGTACAGGTTCCATGTCGTTATCCCTATCGGTCAAAGGTCTTTCGGTTAAACCTTCTTCCACATTGGCAATCACAGCAAAAGCCAAGGAGCTCCGCGCACAGGGGCTTGATGTTGTCGGCTTTGGTGCGGGAGAACCGGATTTTGATACCCCGGTAAATATCCGAGACGCCGCAAAGGAGGCGCTGGACCTGGGCATTACCAGATATACGCCTGCTGCCGGTATGCCCGAGCTTCGCAAGGCGATCAGCAGAAAGTTTGAAAGAGTCAACGGACTTGCGTACGCTCCGGAGCAGATCATCGTCAGCAACGGAGGAAAGCATGCTCTCACGAACATTTTCCAGGCGATCCTGAATCCCGGAGACGAAGTGATCATCCCAAGCCCTTACTGGCTGAGTTATCCCGAGATCGTTAAGCTCGCGGACGGCGTTCCGGTTTTTGTAAACTGTGATGCGGATGCTCACTTTAAGATCACACCCGAGAAGCTTGCAGCTGCCTGCAACGAAAACACAAAGGCGCTGATCCTGAATTCCCCGAACAATCCTACGGGTATGGTATATACCAGGGAGGAACTGGAAGCCCTTGCGAAGGTGATCGTCGAGAAGGATATCTATGTTGTCTCCGATGAGATCTATGAGAGCCTTGTATACGGAAATATCGAGCAGGTAAGCATCGCGTCCCTCGGAGAAGACATTTACAACCATACGATCACCTGCTGCGGTATGGCGAAGGCCTACGCCATGACAGGATGGCGCATCGGTTACACCGGAGCTCCGCTTCCTGTTGCCAAGGTTATGGCGAGCATCCAGAGCCATCAGACCTCGAACCCCAACTCCATCGCACAGTACGCATCCGTTGAGGCGCTTGACGGCCCTCAGGAATCCGTACAGGCCATGCGCAGGGAGTTTGACAAGAGACGCGTTTACATGTGCAAGCGAATCGAAGCGATGCCCTATGTCGATGCCGTGACGCCGAAGGGAGCCTTCTATGTTTTCGTGAACATCGGCGAGGTGCTCAAGAAGAAGTACAAGGGCGAGACCGTCGGAACGGTTGAGAATCTTGCTAAGATCCTGATCGAGGATTACCTCACGGCGGTGATCCCGTGCCGTGACTTCGGACGAGAGGATCATGTCCGTCTTTCCTATGCCATCAGCATGGAGCAGATCGGAAAGGGGCTTGACCGGATCGCGCAGTTCCTTGCAGCTGTCACGGATTGATACTCGTTGTGAAATATGATAAACTGTATGCGGGCAGAGGTTATTCTGTCCGCATTTTCCTTTTATGAACTGTATTTCGTCGAAACCATATTTGGGGAGGTGGCTTTGGATGCGCATGTATGATGTCATTACCGCGAAGAAACACGGTATGGAGCTTACGAATGAGCAGATTGCTTTCGTTGTCAAGGGGTTTACCGCCGGAGATATCCCGGATTATCAGATGTCGGCTCTGCTCATGGCAATCTGTCTGAAGGGATTGAATGAGCGGGAAACCGCAACGCTTACCATGGAGATGGCGCAGAGCGGCGATATGCTCGACCTTTCGGCCATACACGGAAAGAAGGCGGATAAGCATTCCACCGGCGGCGTCGGCGACAAGACAACGATGATCGTCGCACCGATCGTTGCCTGTCTGGGGGTTCCCGTGGCAAAAATGTCGGGACGAGGTTTGGGACACACCGGCGGCACCATCGATAAGCTGGAGAGCATCCCGGGCTTCCGGACCACGATACCCGCGGAGGAGTTCATCCGGAACGTCAATGAGATAAAGATCGCGGTTGCAGGCCAGAGCGCCAATCTTGCGCCTGCCGACAAGAAAATGTATGCGCTGCGGGATGTCACGGCTACGGTTGACAATATTTCCCTGATCGCGTCCAGCATTATGAGCAAGAAGCTTGCCTCGGGTGCCGACGTGATCGTGCTGGATGTAAAAACAGGAAGCGGCGCGTTTATGAAGACCGTGGAGGATTCCGCGGAACTTGCCCGTGCGATGGTATCCATCGGAAACCACTGCGGAAGAAAGACCTACGCGGTGATCACCGACATGAACCAGGTGCTGGGAAGATATGTTGGGAACTGGCTGGAGGTGCGCGAGGCAATGGAGGTGCTCTCCGGCAGAGGCGATGAGGAGCTTCGCATGGTAAGCGTTACGCTGGCATCCTATATGCTTTACGGAAGCGGAGCGGCGAAAACGCTAGCCGAGGCGGAAACTATGGTAAACCGGGTGCTGGATGACGGTTCCGCATTCCGGAAGTTCCGGGAGTTTGTGGAACGGCAGGGCGGAGACGTTTCGGTTGTCGACGATCCTTCTCGCATTCCTCCGGTAACCTATGAGGTGCCTGTGACGGCACCAAGAAGCGGTTACGTCGCGGAGATCAACGCGGAGGAGATCGGAACGGCGAGCCTTCTCTTAGGCGGAGGCAGGGAGAAAAAAGAGGACACCATCGATCCTCTGGTAGGGATCCGCGTGGATAAAAAGGTCGGAGACCGGGTGAACGAGGGCGCTGTTATCGGTGTTTTGTACGGTAACGATGAGAAACGGATTGATGCAGCAAGAGAACGTTTCCTCGGTGCCTACCGGTATTCCGACACTGCGACGAAGCCGGTGGTGCCGATCTACGGATTTGTGGATGAGAACGGGATCCATTTGAACTGAGCGCAGTACGGCGTTTCTATTCGGAACAACACAAAACGAAACGGGGGACATGCCGAAGCGTGTCCCTTTTTCTGTGCCTCCGGCCATGTCAGCCCTGTGGTACGGTGAACACTAGATGTTGTGTTCCCGCTTCAGGGACGAAAACTCCGGAAAATGTGCATTTGTCCGAAAAAACACCACAAATCCTTGCGCTTTTCGGCGGTTTATCCACCACATATAGTTGACAAATCATCCCCGATTGTTTATAATTTTTATGATACGGGTGCGTATATATGGAGATTTGAAATGATCCGCTGGATATTGTTAGGCATCGGCATATTGATTGTCGTATTTGTTATCTATCAGCATTTGATTCAACGGCATTTGCAGGTGGTTCACCTCACTGTGAAACCGGCGAGGGCGGGAGCGTTTGCAAAGGAGCTGCCGGGTCGGATTTTGGTGTTTGCGGATCTGCATAACGACACCTTCGGCAAGGACAACGTAAGGCTCACGGAACGGATCCGGGAACAGAATCCCGAGATGATCCTGATCCCCGGAGATCTGCTGATCGGAAGAAGAAAGAATTTTCATGTTGCTTCCGACCTTTTGCGGAAACTGAACGAGCTCGGCGTTCCGATGTATCTCTCCCTCGGCAATCACGAGACCGGTACGATGGAGCATAAGCCGGAGCTCTATGAGGAGTTTCTTAAGGAAGCTTCCTGTGAGAACCTGCATGTCCTTGACAACCGCTGCGAACACTGCTCCGAACATGTGGCGATCTGCGGACTGACGCTTCCCATGGAGGTCTACGGTAAGCGCGGAAGGCGATACCGGGTCACGGATAAGGAATTGTCGAAGATCTCGCCGGCTCCGGCAGGAGATGTTTTTATTATTCTCTTAGCACACACGCCGTACTATTTCGACTCTTATGTGTCCTACGGCGCCGATCTGGTCGTGTCGGGGCATGTGCACGGAGGGATCGTGAGGCTTCCGTTCCTCGGAGGCGTGATCTCCCCGCAGATGGAACTGTTCCCGAAGTACGATGCCGGGATTTATGAGAAGGACGGAACGGTGCTTGCGGTTACGAGAGGGCTGGGAACACATTTTCCGCCGATCCGGATTGCGAACCGGCCGGAGATTCTTGTACTTGATATTGAGAAATGAGAAACGGGACGGAAGACTCAGGGATTCCCGGGGACCCGTCCGGAAAGGAGACTATCGTGGATGTTTCGTTTTCCCTGGAAGCGTTTGAAGGTCCGCTTGACCTTTTGATCCACCTGATCGAGAAGAATAAAGTAAATATCTATGATATTCCCATTGCGATGATCACGGATCAGTATATGGAATATGTCTCCGAGATGCAGCGCCTGCAGATGGACAACATCAGCGAGTTCATGGTGATGGCTGCCTATCTTCTCAAGATCAAATCCCAAATGCTTCTTCCCGCGCCTGCAGCCGAGGAAGAGGGAGATCCCCGCGCAGAGCTTGTGGAGCGCCTGCTGGAGCACAAGATGTATCAGCATGCGTCCCGGGAGCTTAAGGACCGTCAGGTGGATGCTGCAAGACACCTCTACCGCGAGGCTGACGTTCCCGCCGAGGTCGCAGCCTACGAGGAGGAGATCAAGGCCGAGGATGTCATCGGAGATCTTCCCTTGTCAGAACTCAGCCGTATCTTCCGCGATATCATGAAGCGGCAGGATGCGAAGATCGATCCCATCCGTGCTTCCTTCGGCCGTATTGAGAAGGAAGAGGTGAATTTCCGGGATAAGGTCATGAAGATCCAGGAATACGGACTGGAGCACAGGCATTTTTCGTTCCGTAAGCTTTTGGAGAAGGCGGCGGACCGCATTGAAGTCATCGTGACGTTCCTGGGTATTCTTGAGCTGATCCATCTTGGCAGGGTTCTGATCCGTCAGAACCGGTTGTTCGATGATTTCGAGATTGATTTTGTGGCAAATGATGTTGTGCCGATAGAAAGTTTTGCGTAGAGAGGATATGACCATTGGCAATGACGGATAAAAAAGCAGCCATCGAAGGAATCCTCTTTACCATGGGGGATGCCGTAGAGGGCGAGCGGATCGCGGAAGCGCTCTCACTGACGGAGGATGAATTTCAGCAGCAGATCGATGAGCTGATACAGGAGTATGAAAATCCTTCCCGCGGTATGATGATCCTCCGGCTCGGAACAAAGTACCAGATGTGCACGAAGACCGAGTGCTATGAGGATCTGATCAAACTGTGTCACGTGCCGAAGAAACACGTGCTCACGGACGTAATGCTGGAGACGCTTGCGATCGTCGCATACAAGCAGCCGGTGACGAGAGCCGATATCGATGCGATCCGGGGCGTGAACAGCGATTTTACGATTAACAAGTTGTTGGAGTACCATCTCATCTGTGAATTGGGACGATTGGAAGCTCCGGGACGTCCGATCGTATTCGGTACAACGGACGATTTTCTTCGAAGTTTCGGAGTATCCTCGATTGACGAGCTTCCGTATATCGGACCGGAGATGGTAGAGGAATTCAAGCAGGAAGCGGAAGAGGAAGCAACGATTGGAGTTTAGGGATTTCTTAACCAAATCTTTTATCAAAAGCTATGCGCAGAATGACGAAGTCTATGCGGATGGCTTTTCCTATTACCGCAACGGCCGTGTGACCCACGCCGTGGCCTCCAAAGACAAGAGAATCTATCAATTTACGGTCAAGGGTAACTACAACTATAAGGTTACCATCCGTCTGACGGATGTGATGAACTGCACCTGCACCTGTGCCAACCTTTCCAAGAACAGCGGCATCTGCAAGCACATCATTGCATCCCTTCTTTTCCTAAATCAGTTTGAGCGCACGGCGAAAGCCAACGCCGATCTCACGCCGGAAGATCAGAAGAACGGGCAGATCCTGGATTATTACAGCGAACTGGAGCCGGGCATCGCGCATTGCGTGACCGGTCATCTAGAGATGACATTCTTCTACAACGGCATTCTCCGCCAGCCCAAGGATCATATTGTCATGCGGATCGCCATGGGCTCCGCCCGCTGCTATAAGATCCAGTCCGTGAAGAAAATGTTAGAGATGGTACGGGCGGGACAGAGCTTTGCCCTCGGCAAGGATTTTACGTTCCGGAGGGACATCGTCGAGTTCGATGCAAGCTCGAAACGCGTTCTGGATTATCTCTCGGAACTCCTGGAGCTGGAGGAGCGCTTTGAGATCACCGGCGAAAAATCGGTGTTCCAGAGGAACGACATCGTCCTTTCCAAGACCATGTTCCTGGAAGTCCTTCTTCGCTTGGGCGGTGACTCCTTCAACCTTGTGATCAACGACAGGACGAATCTTGAGGACGTCCGTTTTGTGGACGGCAATCCATATATTTCCTACGATATTGATGCGGATGAGAACTTCGTTTCCATCGGGTATGCGGACACCTCCCGAGTGTTCCCGCTTGCCGCCGACGGAAGCCTGCTTTTGTATGACCGCGTTTTGTATCATCCGTCCGCATCGTTTACGAAGAACTATCTTCCCATTTACAACAACCTCTCAAAAGACGGGTCGCCTATGACCTTCCGCGGGGAACATGCAAGACGGTTTCTTGAGGAGGTTCTCCCGAAACTCAGCAACTCCATGAACGTGGAGATCCCTTCCGCGCTGGCGGAGCGGTATCTTACGCTGCCTCTCTCCGCAGTAATGAACCTCGATTATGTCTACGGCGATATCCGGGGCGAGCTTTTGTTCTCCTACGGGGAATACACCTTCAACAGTTTCGCGGAGCCCGATATCCGGGAGCATATCCTTGTCCGTGACAAGGAAGGAGAGCAGGCCATCCTGAACAAGCTGAACACCCTCGGCTTTGAACCGCACAGCGGATATTATCTCCTTCATGAGACCGAGGCGATCTTTGATTTCATCTCCGGGGAGCGCGACGGACTGGATTCCATGGTGGAACTGCGGTATTCCGATTCGTTCCGCTCGCTCCGGATCAACAAGGGCGAGAAGGTCTCCTACGGCGTTCATATGAAGTCCGGCGAAGACTATATGACCCTCGAGGTTTCGTATGATGACGTTCCGAAGAAAGAGCTCGCAGACATTTTCCGGTCGATCAAACTGAAGAAGAAGTACTATCGGTTAAAGGACGGGAACTTCCTTCTGCTGGATTCCGATACCCTGCAGCAGTCGGTTCAGTTCCTTCGCTCCCTGTCCGGATCCACGGTACCGATCCGCGAGAACGGCATTGTGGTCGAACGGTCCCAGGCAAGCTATCTGGAGCAGATGCTTCGCCGGATGGACTCGGAATATCATATCGATGACTGCATCTATAAGCTTCTCGATACATTGAACAATCCGCCGCATCGGACATGTCCGCCGGAGATTGCCGCCGATGTCCGGTCCTATCAGATGGCCGGCTTTGAGTGGATGTGCAATCTTGCGGACAACCGTATGGGCGGTATCCTCGCCGACGACATGGGTCTTGGCAAGACGTTACAGTCCATCATGTATCTCGTAACGCTTCCGAAGGACAGCCGCCGCATGGTCGTCTGCCCGACATCGCTGATGTACAACTGGAAGGATGAGTTCGAGAACTTTGCCCCGTCCCTCAAGTGCGAGATCGTTTGCGGTCCTCCGGACGAGCGGAAGCGGATCATAAAGGAGAGTGACGCCCAGGTGCTGATCACGTCGTATCCTTTGATCCGACGAGACCTTGCATACTATAAGGACATCACATTTTCCGCGGTCATTATCGATGAGGCGCAGAATATCAAGAACAGCGCTTCCATGAACGCCCAGAGCGTGAAAAACCTGAAGACGGAGTCCAGATTCGCACTCACAGGTACGCCCATCGAGAATTCGCTGTCGGAAATCTGGTCGATCTTCGATTTCGTCATGCCCGGCTACCTGTTCTCGCATCCGAAGTTCGTCAAGGAATACGAGAAGCCGATCATGAACAACAATACCGAGATCCTCGACCAGCTGAACCTCCGGATCCAGCCCTTCGTGCTTCGCCGAATGAAACAGGATGTGCTGTCGGAGCTTCCGGAGAAGACCGAGGAGAAGATCCTTGTGGACCTTTCCGAGGAGCAGAAGAAGCTGTACGCCTCGTATCTTGAGAGTTATCGAGGCGAGTTCGATCTCGACAACGACGCAAGTATCAACGAGAACCGGATGCAGATCTTGAGCGCCTTGATGCGTCTGCGTCAGATCTGCTGCCATCCGTCCACCTTTATGACCAACTACGAGGGCGGCAGTTCCAAGATGGATCTGTTGATGGAACTGATCGAGCAGGCGATCGCCTCCGGACACAGAATGCTTGTGTTCTCCCAGTTTACCTCCATGCTGGAGCTGGTTGCAAATGCGCTGGAGGAGAAGAACCTGAGCTATTTCTGCATCCGCGGAGACACCAAGGTAGCGACCCGGAACGATTATGTGCATCGGTTTAACGACGGGGAGAACAGCATTTTCCTGATCTCGTTGAAGGCCGGAGGAACCGGTCTGAACCTGATCGGTGCCGATACGGTAATCCATATCGACCCGTGGTGGAATCCTGCGGTTGAGGATCAGGCCACCGACCGGTGCTACCGGATCGGTCAGACGAAAAATGTCCACGTCATCAAATTGCTGACCAAGGGAACCATCGAGGAGAAGATTTACCGGCTGCAGCGGAAGAAACAGCAGCTTGCGGAAGCAATCATCGGTGCGAAGGAAGACCTGATCAACAAGCTGACCAAGGAAGAGCTGATCGAGATCTTTTCGTGAGAAATCCCGCTGCGTAAATCACATTGACATATCTGCATCACTGTGATAAAATGATGAAAACGCGATGCCGGGCGGTTGCGTTCGGGATCGCGTTTTTCATGAGTACTTCGGAAAATGGGGGAGGTAAAACCATGGTTGGATGTCCCGGATGCGGCGGTAAACTAATTTTCAACATTGAGTCCCAAAAGATGAAATGCAGCTACTGCAGCAAGGAATATCTTGTGGCGGAGGTTGCAAAGCTGGCGAAAAATGCAGAGGAACACACGGCGGCAGATCTCGATCCCTTCGAGGCAGAACTGCCTGCCTTGCCGGATGAGCCCACGATGGAAGTCATGATGTATACGTGCAGTCAGTGCGGTGGCGAGATATCGGCGGATCCCGATGTTGCTGTCACCTGGTGTACGTACTGCGGTTCCCCGGCGGTCCTTCAGGGACGTCTTCGCCGGATACGGAAGCCGGACACGATCATTCCCTTTAAGATTACACGGGAAGACTGCGTGAATTCCTATCGGAAGATTGCGAGAAAGCAGATCTATGCTCCGAGTGCGTTTCACAAGCAGGGCCATGCCGACGGTTTCCGAGGCTTTTATATGCCGTTCTGGTGTTATGATTTCCAGAGAACCGGCGTGTTCCGCTTCATGGGAGAGACGGTAACGCCGGAGGGAGAGGATAACGTCATCCGGAAATATACCCTCAGCGGTCTTTTGGAGAGCAAGTTTGAGAATATTTCCCATGATGCGTCTCTTTCCTTTGACGATTCCGTGAGCGAACATATTGTTCCGTTCTCCTCAAGGGATGCGGTTCCCTTTGAAGAGTGTTATCTGAACGGATTCTACGGAAACGCTGCGGATATGAACGAGTATGAGTATCGCACAAAGATGCTTGCGGTGGAAAATAATCTGATCTATGCTGATGCCTGCACACACTTTTTCAACCGTGAGGTTTCGAAGGAATCCGTGGTTTCCAATCTTTCCTCGGCGATCCGGAAGAAAGAGGAGCCCAAGGGGGAAGCAGGTTGGATGCAGCGCATGCGGGAGAAGGCGGAACCCGAGCTGTATCATTCTGCCGAGGACGAAGATTTCAACAAACAGAAACTGACAGTGAAAAGCAGGATGTCCATGTTCCCAGTATGGTTCCTTTCCTATCGGTGGGGTGACCGGGTTTCCTACGCGACGATCAACGGACAGACCGGGAAAACCTACACCGAGTTCCCGGCGTCCCCTTACAAATACCTGCTGTTTTCCATTATCTGCGCGATACCGTTGTATTTCCTGTTCAGCGCGGTACTTGTTCCATCACCGTCGTTTCTTGTGTTCCTCGCACTGGCCGGGTCCTTTGCAATAGCAAGGATGTATAAGCGGGAGGTTCAGGAACTATACCGAAAGCAGTTCCATATACAGCTGCCGCCGGAGAAGAAGCGAAAATGGAAATCGATCCTGGGGACGATCGGCGCATCCGCGTTGGCGCTTTTCTTTGTGATACTCATCCTCTCTGTCGGGGTTCACGATAATCTCTTTGCTGGATTGCAAAACCTGTTCGCTTCGATCCCGATGCAGTATGTGTATTTTGCACTGGCTGCGGCTTTGGGCGTGCAATATGTAATCCGCCTTGTAAAAATGCATAACGAGTATCAGGCGCTCAAGGAAATCCGGCTGAATCTGACAAACGGTATGTTTGTCGCAACAGCGTTTGTTTCTGCTGTGGTGTTTCTGATCAATCCGGCTTCGGATATGGTCTTCTACATGATTTCCTATGCGATCCTTGCAACAGTAGGCTTGTCCGTGATCAGTCTGATCCACGGATACAACCTGATTTCGTCAAACCGGCCGAAACAGTTTGAGAGAAGCGGAGGTGACTATGACAATGCGTAAGAAACCTCTATTCCTCATTCTTATTGTTTTTGCTGCCGTTGCTTTGGCAGGATGTACCTTCGGAGCAACGAAACCCGCGTCCAAAGGAAAATGTTATCTGAACGACGGGGCGAACCTTATGCCTTCGGAAGACGAGGCTCAGGTGCTGGAGGCGATGGAAAAGCTTTCCGAGTACGGAAATGTGGCAGTGGTCACAACGAACAGTGTTGCCGGTACGACAGCAGCATATGCCTCGGATAAATACGGATCCCTGTTTGGGACGGAGAGCGGTCTTCTTTTCGTGATCGATATGGGCAAACGTGAGATCTGGATTGAGACGGATGGCTATATCGGACGGTATTTAACCCGCGGCAAATGCAGAACGATCACCGATAATGTATATGTATATGCATCCACGGCAAACTACGCCAAATGCGCCATCCTTACTCTCGAGCAGGCTCTTGATGTTATGGAAGGCCGTCAGATCCCGGAGACCATGGCTCACATGTCCAACGCTGTTTTGGCTGTGTTGGCAGGACTGTTGATCAACTTTGTAGTGCTTCGTATGTTGAACCGGAAGCCGGAAGTTTCGACCACCGAGCTGACAATGGCAAACCGGGGCCGGGCAACGTTCCGTTCGGTAGACGAATCCCTGAGTTCTGTGGAGAGAAGGAAACGGCCGGCTATTGTGATACTGCAGATTCTATGGGCAATCCTTCGGGCTGCAGGAGAAAGCGGAGGCAGCAGCCATTCCGGCGGCGGAGGACGTTCCGGCGGCGGTGGCGGACACCACGGAAGTCACGGCGGCGGGCACAGATTCTGATGAATTTATGAGTATTGTCTTGATCCGCAATTAATCAGGTGTTCAAAAAGGAGTTCCCAAATCGGGAACTCCTTTGTTTTGTTGCGATGAAGCTTTGGAATCGGCTTACTCATCCAGAAATTTGCTGTAGTAGCGCTGTACCAGACTGTCAAGGAAGACTTCGTTGATCTCGCCGAAGTTGTCGGTAAGAAGCTTCTTGATGCCTGCGATCTTCAAATCGTAATTTTCCGCGTCGGTGGCGCCGTCTTTCTCGTAAGCACGAACCGTCTGAGTCGTGACATTGAGCATCATCCAGCTGTTGAACAACTTGGAGAGACGCTTGCCGCTCATGTTGATCAGGAAGTTTGCATTCTTGATCTCCTGCGGCTTCAGAACCTTCTTGACAGAACTGGGAACGTGGGAGATGAACAGGCTTTCTACCTCGTCGTCGCTTGTCAGACGCATGAAACCGTTGGTGCGTCCGCTGCTTGCCTCGCCTGCACCGGGCTTGCTGCCCTTCTTATACTTTGCGTAGCTGGAAACCTGATGCGGTTTGTAGAAGTCAAATTCTTCCTCGTTGCTTGTGTTCGGCGTATAATCCGGAACAAATCCTGCGTAGTTATCCAGATCATCGGTGTCTTCGAAGACAATCTTGCCTTTCTTGCCGAAGTCCTTTACGAGGTTCGCCTGACGGGTAGCTTCGGCCTTGATCTGTGCATTGATTGCTTCGTTTTCTTCCTTGCGGGCATGAACGCGTTTCTTGAACTCGTCATACTCGGAGATTTCCTGAGGTTCTGTGTTCTCCGCCTCCGGAGAAGTGGGAGAGTAATCCGGAACGAATCCACGGTATGTGGAATCCTCCAGCTCAATCTCTTCGTTGGCTTCGAACTTCCGGGGAGCAGGTTTCTTGCTGTTGAATGCAGCGTCTACCGGTTTCTCCGGATTTGCAAAGGAAGAACTCTGGTCAATGTTGGGAAGAACTTCCGCAGCAGGAGAGTCGGAGATTACTTCCTCAATGATATCGCTGTCAAACGAAACCTTGATCTTGGTGTCCTGAATGTCTGTAGGGCGGGACGGTACCGACTCGTAATCCGATACGTCCTCATTGCGGTACTTGCCCTCGGGGATGATGTCCTCAACAACGGTCTCCGCATGAGCGGCGGCGACATTTTTCTTGATCTCGGAAGCAGCTTTGCTCTTCTGGATCTTGGAAGCGTCGGAGACGTCTGCGGGAACCGGCTTCTTGGCGGCCGGCTTGGACGACTCGGGAACTGCAACCGGAGTGGGATGCGAGGAGGCAAATGTGCCTTTGCCGCGCTCCGTGCCTTCGGACTTCTTCATGCTCTTGGAAAGGCTGGCGCGCTTAAAGTTGTTCAGGAAATCGGAAAATGCATCCTCATTGCCTTCCGTTTCACCGTCTTCCGAGGACTCATAGTCAGCCGGATCCTGTGCGGAGTTGACCGGGGAGACATAGGTTTCGTCAGCGGAAGAGTGGTTGAATGAACGGATATCGGCTTCGTCGATGATCTTGTCATCGTCGATATCGTCATTGTTCACACGTTCCGTCTCTACGAAAATGGGTTCGCCGGAGTCCGCGGAAGTCTTCCAATCGGTTACATCCTCAGCGCCTGCACCCCAGTCGATCTTCTTGTCGGGATCGGAGTAAACCGGAGTGGGATCGTTATCTTCATAAGTCGGAACTTCATATTGCTGCTCATAGTTGGAGAAGGAGATGTTGACCGTTCCGTTATCCTCGATGACGTTAGGCTGCTCCGGTGCCGCTGCGGCAGCTTCATGCTCCTGTGCGTAGTGCTCAAGATCTTCCTGACGTTTCTTCTCGAACTGATAAGCAGTGAGAGGACGCTTGGGCGTAAAATCGAATCCGGAATCTTCGGAAGCAGCTTCCTCGTTCTTCTCCATCTCGGCAAAGAGGGTAGTGCGCTTCTTGTTATTATTCTTGGCGGCGAAGATGGACTCGAAATCGGATTCGTTATCCGGAGTCTCTCCATCGGTGTTCTTCGGGTAGTAAGGACGTTTTGTGCGGGTGGCGGCGTTTGCTACGAACTCCGTCTCATGAGCTTCCTCGGCAGCCTTCTTCTCAGCAGCCTTGCGTTCTTCCTCCGCCTTCTTTTCTGCGGCAAGACGTTCCTTCTCAGCTTTTTCGCGTGCTTTGCGTTCTTCCTCGGCTTTGCGTTCGGCCTCAGCCTTTTCCCGGGCGATGCGTTCTTCCTCGGCTTTTCTCTTGGCCTCTGCCTTTACACGGGCGATCCGTTCTTCTTCAGCCTTGCGTTCTTCCTCAGCACGACGTTCTGCTTCGGCTTTCTCACGGGCTATGCGTTCTTCCTCAGCCTTGCGTTCCGCTTCAGCCTTCTCGCGGGCAATCCGTTCTTCCTCAGCCTTGCGTTCCGCCTCAGCCTTCTCCCGGGCGATACGTTCTTCCTCAGCACGGCGTTCGGCTTCCGCTTTCTCGCGAGCGATGCGTTCTTCTTCAGCCTTGCGTTCCGCCTCAGCCTTCTCACGTGCGATGCGTTCTTCCTCGGCCCTGCGTTCCGCCTCAGCCTTCTCACGGGCGATGCGTTCTTCTTCAGCCCTGCGTTCCGCCTCAGCCTTCTCACGTGCGATGCGTTCTTCCTCGGCACGGCGTTCCGCCTCAGCCTTCTCACGGGCGATGCGTTCTTCTTCAGCCCTGCGCTCGGCTTCCTCTTTCTCACGCGCGATACGTTCTTCCTCAGCTTTACGCTCCGCCTCAAGACGTTCCTCCTCGGCCTCGCGTTCAGCCTCGAGGCGTTCTTCCTCGGCCTTCTTCTCGGCTGCAATACGCTCGGCTTCCGCCTGCTCGGCAGCACGGCGCTCTTCCTCGGCCTTTACGGCTGCGGCAATGCGTTCCTGATCCGCCTTCTTCTCAGCGGCGATGCGTTCCTCCTCGGCCTTCTTCTCAGCCTCGATCCGCTTTCTTTCCGCGCGTTCTTCCTCCGCCTTCTTCTCAGCAGCAGCGATACGCTCGGCGTCCTTCTTCGCAGCCTCGGTATCCGGAGCGTTCTTGCCGGATTTGTTGCGTTTCTCGGCAGCCTGGAATGCGATAAAGCACTTCATGGCAGCCTTCTTGTCGTCTTTGTTGACGTAGATGCGGTAGACGTCATCACGGATACCGTACTCCGAAACGGCTTTGATATCGTGATTCTTGAGGTACTCGATAAAACGATCGGAAACCTCCTGGTTCTGAAGGGATACAAAAGAAACCAGATCGTTGATATTGTTATCAACGAGGGAAATATTGCACTCTGCGCATATTGTTGTTCCCATCGGATATTCTTTTTTACAGGTAGGACAGTAGGGCATGATTTCCTCGTTTCTGCGCTGCTGATGATTTTCTCTCCTCTGAGTGCGAAAGAGCGGCGCTTCCTTCGCATTTCAAGCCTTGCGACAAGGCTTGCGGCATGCGATACACACTTTCAGAGACCGCAGAACCGCAATATTACGTACACTATTTAATTATAGTCAAAATTCACGAAGTATTCAAGAATATTATTAATTTTTTGTTACTATTTTTCAAACAAAATCCGAGTTTTCCTCGTCTGAGGACTCCTCTTCAAACAGGCTGTTGTACCATTCGTCGGAAAGGTATAGAAGAAGAGTCTCGTCAACGTTCGGGAAATTCTCCCGGAGCTGCGAGATGCAGTACTCCTGACGCAACAGATCAAGCTCCGGGCCCTCCGCAGTACTGTCGGGAACGGCAATCTCGATGCGTTCCTTCGAAAGAGCATCGACGAGAAAATCACGGACCTTGTCTTTGACTGCTTCCTCCTCTGTGGCTGCGGAAGCCAATTCCCTGCTTCGGCGAAGACTGTGGAAGCCGTAGAAAACCATCGCTGCAGCCATGGCACCGAGGACGATGACCGCATAGTTCGTGGAGAAGGAGGTAAAGGCGTACCCCGCATTGATGCAAGCAAGAAGACATCCGACGACGATCAGGGTGAATGCGGAATCCAGAGTGTCTTTACGTTTGTCCTCTGCCGAAACATATTCTGTCGGTTTGGATGAGCGGTGCAGAAACGCAGGGGCTGTCAACTCGGAAACCGCATCCTCGCTCATGAGCTCCTGAAGCATATTGTCGGCATCGTCGGATTCCTCTGCGGAGGCTAAAGCGGCCTCCCAATTATCCGGAATGCTGAGCTGTTCCATGTCGTCAACATCCGGAAGAAATGTGGATTCCTCCAGCGTGGTGTTTCCGGTTGCGGCCGCCGCATTTCCCGCTTCCACTGCGACAAACACGGAAAATGCGCGCTTGACGCGCTCATTATCCTGCGGATCGCAAAAAAGATCATGCTTGCCCGTCTCTTCATTGTCCGAAACGGTCACCTTGATGCCGGAATAGGAGAGATAATCCACAAACCGCTTTGTGATGGATGCGCTTTTTATGGAAACAATCGGCGGATTCGTTTCGGTGAGCGTTTCCACAAGGTTACAATTGCAATCGGGACAGATCAAAATGCCTTCCCGGTATTCGTTTTTACAGACTGGACAGATCGGCATTACTAACACCTCCGGATGTTGTTTTTATACGGAATTCATAGTCTTCATTATATGCCATGAAACCTTGATTGACAAGGGAAACGGACGGAAAATTCTTTTGCATTATCCGCATTCGTGTAGTAAGATGAAAGTTGTGGAAAACATGGCGAAAGGCCTGCTTTTCCGAGGACGATACAGGAGGTTTTGAGTATCATGAGCTATCCTCTTGCTCTCAGCGATGACATTTTACTGCGCGTGGAAAAACCGGCAAGATATATCGGCGGTGAGATCAATATGGTCAAAAAGGATCCGGCTTCCGTCGATGTCCGTTTTGCCATGTGCTTTCCGGATGTCTATGAGGTCGGGATGTCCCATCTCGGCATTCAGATATTGTATGACATGTTCAACCGGCGTGAGGACACCTACTGTGAGCGGGTGTATTCGCCGTGGGTAGACCTTGATAAGATCATGCGGGAGGAGCATATTCCGCTGTTTAGCCTGGAGACCCAGACCCCGATAAAGAACTTTGACTTTTTGGGCATCACCCTGCAGTACGAGATGTGCTACACCAACGTTCTGCAGATCCTCGATCTTGCCGGGATCCCGCTGCATGCGGAGGATCGCACGGAGGAGGACCCTATTGTGATCGGCGGCGGACCCTGCTCCTACAATCCCGAGCCCATCGCGGATTTCTTCGATTTCTTCTATATCGGTGAGGGGGAGACGGTCTACGGTGACATTATAGAATTGTATAAAGCCAACAAGGCTGCCGGCGGAGGGAGGAAAGAATTCCTTCGTCAGGTATCCCATATCGAAGGCATGTATGTGCCGAGCCTGTACAACGTGGATTACAACGAGGACGGCACGATCCGTTCGATCCTTCCGATTGCTGAGGATGTGCCGGCGAAGATCCGGAAACAGGTTGTGAAGGACCTGGACGACTGCGTCTACCCGGAGAAGCAGCTTCTTCCGTTTCTGCGAGTCATTCAGGACCGTGTCGTTTTGGAGCTGCAGCGCGGCTGCACCAGAGGCTGCCGGTTCTGTCAGGCAGGAATGATCTACCGTCCGAACCGGGAACGGTCCGTGGAGCATCTGCTGTCCATGGCGCGGACCATGCTCGACGTCACCGGGCAGGATGAAATGAACCTGAGTTCCCTGAGTTCCAGCGATTTTTCGGGACTTCAGGAGTTTGTCTACGCCATGATCGACGAGTGTCGTGAGAGACACGTAAGCCTGTCGCTTCCTTCCCTGCGGATCGATACATTTGCCGTGGACGTCATGCAAAAGGTGCAGGATGTCAACAAGAGCAGTATCACCTTTGCCCCGGAAGCAGGGACGCAGCGCATGCGGAATGTTATCAACAAGGGATTGACGGACGAGGATATTCTCGACGGCGCGGGCAAGGCGTTCAACGCCGGATGGAACAAGGTAAAACTCTACTTCATGCTCGGCCTTCCCACGGAGACGGATGAGGATGTGAAGGGAATTGCACAGCTTGGCAACTCCATCGCCGCCAAATACTATGAGCTTCCGAAGGACAAGCGGCACGGGCGTGTCAACGTTACCATAAGCACATCCTATTTCATCGCGAAGCCTTTTACTCCGTTCCAGTGGATGCCCATGATCTCTAAGGAGCATTTTCTGGAGAACCAGCGCCTCCTGAAGGCGACGGTCAATGAACAGCTGAACGCGAAAAGTCTCGAATACCATTGGCATGACGCTGAGACAAGTGAGCTGGAGGGAATCTTCGCAAGAGGCGACCGCCGTATTGCACCGGCCATCGAGGAGGCTTACCGTGCCGGATGCATCTACGATGCCTGGACTGAGCATTTCCACTACAACGTATGGAAAGAAATTCTCGACAGACACGGGATCACGATTGAATTCTATAACCTTCGGGAGAGATCCAAGGATGAGATCCTTCCGTGGGATCACATTGATATCGGCGTTACGAAGGAATTCCTGTACCGCGAGTATGAGAAAGCGAAGAAGGAACAGATCACCCCGAACTGCATGAAACAATGCTCCGGCTGCGGCGCGGCGGCGTTCGGCTGCGGGATCTGCAGAAGACCCCGGAAGAAGGAGGCGGAAGAATGAACATAAGAGTGTGTTTTTCGAAATTTGACCGTCTTCGTTTTTTGGGTCATCTTGACGTTATGCGGTTCTTTCAGCGGGCGATCGCGAGAAGCGGGCTTCCGATCGCATACAGCAACGGATTTCATCCGCACATGATCTTAAGCTTTGCACAGCCACTTGCGCTTTCCATGACAAGTGACGGAGAGTATTTCGACTGCGAGCTCACGGCGGATTCCGTGGATCCCGCAGATATCCGGGAGCGGCTCCAAAAGGAAATGTGCGACGGTTTTTTCATTAACAGTGTGACCGTGCTCCCCGAGAGAGAGCCGAACACAAGAAAGCAGACAGGCATGTCGCAGATTGCGGGTGCAATGTATCTCTGCGAACCGCTTTCCGGCTGTGAGGAGATCCTGACGCAGTCGGTCCGTGCCCTTGCAAAGAGCAAGTCCTGCACGGTGCTGAAGCAGGCGAAAAACGGCGAGCGTATGGTGGATGTGCGAAGCGGGATCCACGCCATCGGGCTGGTCGATGAGAGCGGTGAGTTGACCTGCCTTTCCGACGACGGAGTATTTTCCGTACCATCCGAAATCAACTCCGGATGGGGACTCGATCACAGCGTCCACGCACCGCACAAAGACGGACAGGCACGATTTTTGTTCGCGGTGGATGCCGGAAGCGAAAACAATATTTCCGCGGAGCTTGTGGCGTCGGCCCTTCGGCGGATCGCGGAGGAAAGCGGGGCGGAACCTCTTCCTGAGAGGTGCGTTTCCTCCCACAGAATGGAATTGTACGGCATGAAAGAGGAGCATATGGTCTCCCTCGCATCACTTTGATCATCAGATAAGGAGTGCGGCGTCTTGGAAACGAGAATCATTTACAAAAAAGGGGATGCCATCGTCTGCGCAGGGGTTGCGGACAACCGGCTCACCGATCTCCGGATCACAGGCCCGGAAGGGGATCTGACGCCCGGGGATATTTACGTGGGCCGCGTGGAGAGCATCGTGGACGGTATCGCAGGCATGTTTGTGTCGATCGGCCGGGACCGGAACTGCTTTTTGAAGCAGAGCAGAGCTGCCGTTCCGATCGCAACGCCTGTTCACAAGGACGGAAAGCTTCATGCGGGCGACGTCCTTCCCGTTCAGATCGAGCGGGACGAGGGACGAAACAAGCCCGCGACCGTGGTGACGGATTTCTCCCTGACCGGCATTTTCCTTGTACTGATCCACGGAAAGAAGGAAGTGCGGACATCCTCGAAGATTACCGATGAGGCATGGAAATCCGCCATGAGAAAAGAGATCGGCGGATGGATCGACGGGGAGTACGCGCTCATGCTCCGGACGAACTCGTATCGCGCCGATGTGGAGACCATAAGGGCGGAATTCCTGCGCCTGCGGGACGCCTACGAGACGGTTGTGACCGGCGGAAACACCCGTGCCATCGGAACCAAGCTGTTCTCGGGACTTCCAGATTACCTTTGCGATATGAGGGATTCCGGGCTTGACCTGCAGAACCGGATATTGACGGAAGACGATGACATTTTCCGGTCGGTCACCGACTTTGCCAAACGGTTCCGGCCCGACCTTTACGATAAGATCGAACTTCGCGATAAGTCGGTATATCCCCTTGAGGCGGAGTTTAATATGCGGACGCGTCTTGAGGAGCTGACATCGAGGAAGGTCTGGCTTAAGAGCGGAGCCTACCTTGTCATCGATCCGACGGAGGCAATGACCGTTATCGATGTGAACACCGGGAAGGCCTCTGACTCCAAAGCGTGTAAAGCCGGATTCCTGACTTTCAACCTTGAGGCAGCAGCGGAGATTGCGTATCAGATCCGCCTGCGGAATCTATCGGGGATCATCATCGTGGACTTTGTGGACATGGACAGCGAGGAGGACCGGAGGACACTGATGCAGACCCTTCGAAACCTTCTGGAATCGGATCCGGTGAAGACGAAAGTGGTGGATATCACGAAACTGAACCTTGTGGAGATCACAAGAATGAAGAAGCACCGGCCGCTCTCGGAGGACGTGCGCAAATATCACGTGGAATAAGGGCTTGGAACCTGCCGAATTGTTTCAAAAAAATGTTGACATTACGCCGGGACTGTGGTAAATTATCACAGTATGCCGCACAGTAAGGTATAAGTATGCCCATTTTTCGACGAGGGCATCGCCGAAACTGGCGAGTAATGATAATGGAGGTACCTGTATGTACGCAATTATTGCAACCGGTGGTAAGCAGTACAAGGTAGCGGAAGGCGATATCATTAAAGTTGAGAAGCTCGGCGCCGCAGAAGGCGACAGCTATGTATTTGACCAGGTTCTCGCCGTTAATAACGGTGAGTTGATCGTCGGAACGCCCGTTGTATCCGGTGCCAGCGTATCTGCAACCGTTCTCGGCGATGGAAAAGCAAAGAAGGTTATTGTTTACCGTTACAAGAGAAAGAGCGGATATCACAAGAAGAACGGTCACAGACAGCCGTTTACTCAGGTTAAGATTGACGCCATCAACATGTAAGAGGTTTGTGTTTGTTCCAAGGAGATTTTACAGATGATCACTTTGGTATTTTACATGAAGGACGGCAAATGTTGCGGGTTTCACTGCACGGGTCATGCGGATTATGCCAAAAAGGGCCGTGACGATATCGTGTGCGCCGGTGTTTCGGCACTGGTGATAAACTGCGTGAACTCGATCGAGAAACTGACAGAGGATCGTGCGGACATCGAACAGGCTGACGGAAGCGTTTTCTGTATGATAAAATCGCCGGTCAGCACAGAGAGTGAACTTTTCCTCAAGTCGTTACGGCTGGGAGTTGAGTACATCTCGAAGGAATACCGCAGATATGTCAGGATTGTGGAAGAAGAGTAGTTTTATCAGTTAGGAGGTAAATAGTCATGTTGAAGATGAACCTTCAGTTATTCGCTCATAAAAAGGGTGTGGGTTCTACCAAGAATGGTCGTGACTCCGAATCCAAGCGCCTGGGCGCTAAGAGAGCGGACGGCCAGTTCGTAAAGGCCGGAAACATCCTTTTCAAACAGCGCGGGACCAAAATCCATCCCGGTGTTAATGTTGGACGCGGTGGCGACGACACTTTGTTCGCTCTGGTAGACGGGACGCTTCGTTTCGAGACCAAGGCGGGCGGAAAGAAGCAGGCCAGCGTATATCCCGTTGCCGAATAATTGGAATCGATCTCAGGTCCCGTTTTGACACTGTCAGAACGGGACTTATTTTTCTTGTTTCAATGCGGCGTATGCCGTGTTGTATCTTAAGGCAGACAAGGAGGGCGTATGTTTGCTGATACGGCTAAAATCTATATCCGCTCCGGAAACGGCGGCGACGGACATGTGGGCTTCCGCAGAGAGAAGTTCGTTGCGGCAGGCGGTCCGAACGGCGGCGACGGCGGCAAGGGCGGAGATCTGATCTTCGAGGTTGATGACGGTCTCAATACGTTGAATGATTTCCGTTATATTCGCAAATACTGTGCGAAAAACGGCGAGAACGGCGGAAATAACCGCTGCAACGGCGCGGACGGCGAAGACCTTATCGTTAAGGTGCCTGAGGGCACCGTGATCAAGGAGGCGGAGACCGGCAAGGTTATTGCCGATATGTCCCATGAGAATCGCCGCGTAGTGCTTCTGAAAGGAGGCCGAGGCGGCAAGGGAAACATGCATTATGCAACCCCGACGATGCAGGTGCCGAAGTATGCGCAGCCCGGCCAGAAGGGGCGCGAACTCAACGTTATCCTGGAGCTTAAAGTGATCGCGGACGTCGGACTTGTGGGCTTCCCCAACGTCGGCAAATCGACATTCCTTTCCCGTGTTTCCAACGCCAGGCCGAAGATTGCCAACTATCCCTTTACGACATTGAATCCGAACCTCGGCGTAGTGGATCTGGAGGGAACCGACGGATTTGTCATCGCAGATATTCCCGGCCTGATTGAAGGCGCCTCGGAAGGTGTAGGCCTGGGCCACGAATTCCTGAAGCATGTCGAGCGATGCAAAGTAATCCTGCATATTGTGGATGCCGCCGGGACTGAGGGGCGTGATCCCGTGGAGGATATCCGCCTGATTAACTCGGAGCTTGCAAAATACAGCGAGGTTCTCGCCGGAAAGCCGCAGATCATTGCCGCAAACAAGATGGATGTTTTCCCCGAGGAAGAGCGGGAGAGTGTACTTAAGCAGATCCGTGACGGAATCCGGGAGGAAATGCCGGAGGTAACCGTCCTTCCGATTTCCGCGGTGAGCGGGTACGGTGTCCGGGAGGCGCTCTATGCGATCCATGACATGCTGAAGAACTGCACGGAAGAACCGATCGTGTTTGAACAGGAGTATTTTCCGGAGGCTGCGGATACGTTCGACGAACCTTATACCGTGGAGTATGATGTGGAAGAGAGCGTATATGTTGTCGAGGGACCGAGGATCGAGCGCATGCTCGGATACACGAACCTGGATTCGGAGAAAGGTTTCGCATTTTTCCAGAATTTCCTGAAGACAAACGGGATCCTGGATAAGCTGGAGGAACTCGGGATCCAGAACGGCGATACCGTACGGATGTACGGTCTGCAGTTCGATTACTACAAGTAATGTAACGCGTTACGAAACTGATAAATAACGCAATATGTGTATATTGAAATGAATAATCGTATTTTTATACGGAGGATGCAATGACAACCAAGCAGAGAGCATATTTAAAAGGGCTTGCAATGAACATCGAGCCGACGTTCCGTATCGGAAAATCCAGTCTCACTCCGGAGTTTTGCGAAGGAATCCGCGAGATTCTTGAGGCGAGAGAACTGATAAAAGTTGCCGTGTTGAACAACTGTGTCGATGATCCGAAGGAGCTTTCCCGCATCCTCGCGGAACGTACCGGTTCCGAGGTGGTGCAGGTGATCGGCAAGAGGATCGTGTTATATCGCGAGTCGAAAACACAGAAGAAAATAGTTCTTCCGAGATAGGAGCCCGTTATGGTCAAAAAAGTCGGCATTCTGGGTGGTACCTTTGACCCGATCCACAACGGCCATATCCGCATTGCGCAGGAGGCAAGGAAACAGCTGAACCTCGACATGATGTGGATTATGCCGGCACCGGTACCGCCGCACAAGCAGCCGGGATCCGTGACGGACGATGTGCATCGGCTGATGATGACAGACCTTTCCATACCCGATGAGAGCATAGAAATGAACGTGATGGAGTTTGCAAGGGAAGGCAAATCCTACACCTCGGACACGCTTACTGCTCTTGCAAAAGAACATCCGGACGGCGAATATTACTACATCATGGGAGAAGACTCCCTGCGGGATTTCCCGAAATGGCATGAGCCTGAGACGATCGCTTCGATCGCGAAGATCGCGGTTGCCGTGAGAGAGGAAAACAGGGAACGGTTTGAAGAGCTTCTTTCAGAGCGCAATCGTCAGTACAAGGACGCGTTTCTCCCGCTTGCTCTTTCATATCAGCCGGTTTCTTCGACCATGCTGCGGGAGAGCATCAAAGAAGGCGTAAACACGGACCTTATTTCCCCGCGTGCGCTTTCCTACATTCATCATTTCGGTCTGTACGGAACAACAGCGACAGCCATTCGGCCGGAGACGCAGAGCCTTTACGAGGAATTCCGCGGGAAGCTCTCGAAAATACTGTCGCCGCACCGTCTGCGACACTGCACCGGCGTAGCACACCTTGCAGCCGAGTTTATGCTTTCTTTTGAAGAGTATACCGGAGGGACGCCTTCCGCAGACGGATTTTTCGACTCCGTTCAGAAGGCGATGATTGCAGGACTCCTGCACGATTGCGCAAAATACATTCCGGAGTCGGAGTTTGTTTCATTTTGCGAGGAACACGATATTCCGATCGAGGATGAGTTGTCCAGAAACGCACCGGAGCTTTTACACGCAGCTGCCGGCCGGTATCTGGCAGAGACCGTATACGGGATCAAGGACAGTGTGATCCTTGGAGCGATTGAGAAACACTGTACCGGCGATGTCGGTATGAACCCTGTGGAACTGGCTGTGTACACGGCGGATTACTGCGAACCGTTCCGGGACCACAGGCCGCTTTCCCATTCCCTTCATGAGATCCGCATGGCCGGTTATGAGAATCTGTATACCGCAGCACGGTTTGCCACGGAATGCACATTGCAGTTCCTTGAATACAACCACTGGGAAGCTCATCCCAAGATGCTTCAGCTCATGGAGGAACTTAACCAAAAGACGGAAGAAATGAAAATTGAAAAGGCAGAAAGGAAATACAGTATGAGTGATTACACATCCAAGGATCTTGCAAAGACCGCGTACATCGCATTGGACAACAAAAAGGCATTTGATATCCGCGTGATCGAGATTGATAAAGTCTCCACGATCGCCGATTATTTTGTTATTGCCGACGGTAACAACGCCTCCCAGGTGGAAGCGATGGTCGATGAAGTCCAAATGCTGATCTACAAGAAGTACGGTGTTGAGCCGAAGCGCGTGGAAGGCGCGAGAAACTGCGGCTGGATCCTGATGGATTACGGCGATATCGTTGTGCACGTGTTCTCCTCCCAGGACCGTCTGTTCTATGATCTGGAGCGCGTATGGCGCGACGGAACCACGATGGATACCACCGGGTGGGCGGATAACGGTTCCGACGAGCAATAACAACAGAAAGCCATACAAATGAAATGCCCTGCAGGCACAGTTGTCTGCAGGGCATTTTGGCTAAATAGAAATAAATATGAAAGGTCAATGAAAACGATATCTAATGGTTTACCGATAGAAGCGGAACAGTCCGATGACGACACCGAGAATGGAACAGTCGCTTAAAATGATAGGATCCATGGTATCATTCTCGGGCTGGAGACGGATGTGACCGTGCTCCTTGTAAAATGTCTTGACGGTAGCGGAATCCTCAACCAGCGCAACGACAATATCGCCGTTGTTCGCATATTCCTGCTTGCGCACAAGGATGCGGTCGCCGTCAAAGATGCCGGCGTTGATCATGCTTTCGCCTTTGACCGTCAGGAAAAATGTTTCCGCGTTCGGCATATAATCCGTAGGGATCGGAAAATAATCCACGATATGTTCCGTTGCCAGGATCGGCTGACCGGCAGCGACGGTACCGATCACGGGGACGTTAACCATCTCGCGGTCCGTAAGCCGGAAGGAGTCATCGATGATCTCTATGCATCGGGGCTTGGCGGGATCGCGGCGAATGTAACCGTTTTCCTCAAGAGACTCCAAATGGGAATGAACGGAAGAGGTGGAGCGCAGATTCACGGCGTTACAGATGTCCCGGACCGACGGCGGATAACCTTTTTTCAGAATCTGCTCCTTGATGTATTCCAGTATTTCTTCCTGCTTTTTTGTAATCTTTCCGGCCATGAGAACCTCCCGTAGACACATTGAAATCGATAGCGGAGGGTTCCGGAAGCAAAATCCGGTATCCCTGTCGGTATTGTATCACATGACAAACAAAAAAGCAAAACATTTGTTCGGTTTTATCCATCGGCAGAATGCACAAATTTTCCGTCAAACATTTGTTCGATTTTACCGCTTGAATTTCGGAAAAAGTGTTGACAAACCAAACAAATGTTCGTATAATGACGTCACAAATACGAACACGCGTTCGAAACAGGGAGAATGCCATGGAAGGAAAGCTGGAAAACGGGAAAGTCATCCGGATGCCGGTTACAGCGGAAACACTGCGCAGAGCCGGCAGAACAGCAAAAGAGGATGCCAGAAGAGCGAAGGCAAGAAACCGTCGCATGGCAACCGTTATTGTTCTGTTGCTTCTTGCTGCAGCATTGGTGTATTTCGGTTCCTCGATGCTGGGACGTGCGAAGGGCAGCTCCGAACGAACGAAAAAACTTGCTTCCGTGTATGTTGAGAACGGAGATACGATCTGGGATATCGCAACGCGCTATTATACTCCGGAATGCGGAGACATGAAGACGTATGTTCGGGAGATTGAATCCACGAACGGGCTTAGGAGCAGTAAGATCCTGTACGGGTATACTCTTTTAGTCCCTTATTATGATTGAGCTTAGCTTACTCTTTTCTCCAGGATGGTATGATCCCTGATGCGATCGCACGAAACAGACGGTCACGGATTCCCGGAGCACTCTTGTCCAACTGCTTGATCAGAAGCTTCGTTTCTTCTCTTTTCGTAAAACCGTCGGCAGGGCAGGGGTTTTTGAATATCGGAAGATCGTAATTATGCTGAAAACCGACGATATCGCATTCGTTCACGTAGATCAACGGCCGTATAAGCGTAATATCGCTTCTGTCCAAATAAGTGACCGGTGAGAACGTATGGATTCTTCCTTCATAGATCAATGACATCAAAAGCGTTTCTATAACGTCGTCCCTGTGATGGGCGTAAGCGGATTTGTTGCATCCGAGACTCTTTGCGGCATCGTTAAAAGCACCTTTTCTGAGCTTGGAACATAAACTGCAGGGATTCTCCTCCTGTCTGATATCAAATACGATTGTCTTTATTTCTGTCGAAACGACGGTCAATTCCACATCAAGTTCTTTGCAGAGTTTCTCCACATCCCGATAGTCAATATCATAACCGAGATTAACGCTGATCGCTTTCAGGTCAAAGTGATGCGGATAAAAACGCCGCAGGCCGGCAAGTGCATACAGCAGTGAGAGACTGTCTTTGCCGCCGGATATTCCGACAGCGATAACATCCCCGTCTGAAATCATATGATAATCGTCTACTGCCTTTCTGACTCGGCTTAACAATTGTTGAAGCTGCATCTGTTCTTACCCTCCGGGAAAACTCTATAACATCGGATCGGATTTGATCCGAACAGTTCCTGATACTTTTGTCGTGCTATTCCATTATACTGTTTTAGTGATCGTATTCAATCTTTTTTCACCTTGTCATGACAGATTCTTGCCGATAACAGCGTATGGTTTCCTTTGATTCCTGACAATTGCGATTGCATATGACATCTGCCGTCGATATATTCGATGGTATTTCGGGCCTCTTTGTGCTATAATTTCCTTATAAACAGCGCATCGGAGGAACCTTTTGTTGAACACTCAAATTCAAAAAGTAATAAACGAGATCAGAAAGAGTATTAAAGGAAAAGATGATATTATCGAGAAGGTTCTTTGCACCATGCTTGCAGGCGGACATGTGCTTCTCGAGGATATTCCGGGTGTAGGTAAGACTACACTTGCTCTTGCCATTTCCAAGACCCTATCACTGGAATACCGCCGTGTTCAGTTTACGCCGGATGTAATGCCCAGTGATATCACGGGCTTTTCCATGTATGATGCCTCCACAAAGTCCTTTGTTTATCACGAGGGAGCAGCAATCTGCAATCTGTTGCTGGCCGATGAGATCAACCGTACATCCCCCAAGACACAATCCTCACTTCTGGAGCTGATGGAAGAGGGCAAGGTAACCGTGGACGGCGAGGTCCATTTTGTAAAACAGCCGTTCTTCGTGATCGCGACGCAAAACCCCTTCGGTTCCGCCGGAACACAACGGCTTCCGGAGTCACAGATGGACCGCTTTATGGTCCGGCTTTCCATGGGGTATCCGGATCATAAATCTTCCGTAGATATTCTTCGGTCGGATTCTGTCAGGGAAGCTGCCGAATGCGTTTTGTCTGCGGAAGAGTTTGTTGCCATGCAGAATGAAGTCAACAACGTCTTTGTTGACGATTCGATCTTTGAAATGATCGTCAATTTTTCCGAAGAATCCCGTCAATCGGAATATGTATCCATGGGAATCAGTCCCCGTGGAACGAAAGCTATGCTTCGTATGGCGAAGGCACATGCCTTTTTGTATGACAGAACTTTTGTAACCATGGAGGATGTGCTTGAGATCCTTTCCTGTACTGTTTCGCATCGTATCGTCTTGAGCACAAAGGCTAAAGCAAAGAATATCGATGTGGATCAGGTTCTTTTGAAATTGTCCGACGATATTAAAGTCCCGAAGATCAACTGACGGAAACGGAGTTGTATGAAAACTGTTTTTGCGTATATTCGGTATGGAATCTTCCTGACGCTGGTGCTGTTGCTGTACTTCTTTAACAATCATACGGCATTTCTTATGATGTTGATCGCGACACTGGCAGCGCCTGTCATTTCCATTGTTCTTTTCTATGTTTCATCCCCGAAGATTACCTTTGGCGTCGACACCCGTTCGGACATCCTTTATCGGGATGAAAAAACATCGGTATGTCTTACAGCACAGAACAATTCCTTGTATCCTTTTTCCCATGCCTTCTTTTGGATTGTTATTTCCAACGATTTAAATCCGAATACCATAGAGCATTGTTATGACCTTTACGTAGCGCCGAAGGAATCCATGCGCTTTGAGATACCGGTCGGATTTTCCGATTGCGGAAATTATCCTGTACGGTTAAGTAAAGTTAAGATACGCGACCTGTTTGGACTTGTCAGTAAAACCGTACTTGTTTCAAAAGCCTCCGAGATTGTTGTCTTTCCGCTGGAAATCCAGATTGACGAAACCCTTGAGGGAGCCGGTGGAACTCCGAATGAAGATACTGTGTATGAACGGAATGCAAAAGGCTCGGATCCTTCGGAAATCTTCGAAATCCGCGAGTATCGGATGGGAGACAGGCCGCAGCAGATCCACTGGAAATTGAGCGCGAAACAGCAGGATCTGATGGCCAAGGAATTTTCCGATGTCATCGGGGAGTCGTTCGAGATTTTTCTCTGCAATGATTACACAGATAATCACCAGATGAACGCATATTACGATCTCATGTATTCCATCGGGCGGCATCTTGCTTCTAAGGGGATTTTCTTCAGCTACAGCTTTTATTCCGAGCAGGATGAAGTGATCCAAAAGGTTTCGGTGAATTCCGAGGAGAAAGTCGCTGAAGTTTTACTGATGATGTACTATCTTCAAAAACAGAAGAGCAATCGTACCGCATTTCAACTGATATCTTCCGTGCCGGGAGGCTTGGGACACATCATGGTGCTTACCTCGCAGCCGTTCCCATTGAAGGAGCAGGCAAGGCAGATTATCAATCTCAATAATCTCGTGCGTCTTTGGGCGTTGTAAGGAAATCAACTACGGCGTATGTTTAAGAGCAGAAAAGAAAAACAGATTCATGATTTCGCTGATATCTACCGCGGCAAATACGGTGTATCCATGGAACTGGAATATACCCGTCTGTCGGCAAGAGAGCGATTGTTCGTATGCCTCGTAAAAGGGATACTCATATTTCTGTGCACTTACGGATCCACACGCCTTTTCCTGACCAGCTTCGGGCTGCCGTCGATCGGGATTGTTCTGTTCTTGTTCATCCTGATCATGTCCGTTGCCGTCGCCATGTTCTATTACAATCGTCTCGCTTTCAACGTCGGATATATTTTGTTCTTTATCTTGATCTGTGCGTTGGCTTATTTCCTGTATTGGTATGCCAACAGCGGTATGAATGCGATCCTCAATGTAGTAGTCAACATCGTTGATGACAAACTGTATCTGAACGGCGTCCGTGAGTATGAGGAAATGATAAAGAACAGGAATGTTACCGTGACCTGTTGCCTGATCCTCATTTCCTGCCTTTCCATCTGTTTTTACAACTCCGCAATCTCCGGGTACATGAGCCCGCTGCTGACATTTCTTCTGCTTTATCCGATCGCACAGATCTGCGCATATTTCGATGACGACATTAATCTTTTCTATTTCGGAATGATGGTGTTGGGATTTCTGGGAGTCTGCCTTTTGAGAAAGAGCGGAAGATATTATATGCCGTACCACGGTACTGCCGCGGATCTGAAAGTAAAAGGTGACAGCGTATACCACAAGTCCGCCAGGTTCTGTAAGACAATGTCCGGCATGTCCCTTACTGCGTGTGTGATCATGCTTGTGCTTATGATCTTCGCAGGAGTCCTGGCCAATGCAGCACCGAGAAAGTATCACAACAACTACAGCACATGGAAGACCGGAACGGATGAGGTTGTTAAGGAATTCGCCGTTAACGGTTTTATGGGCTTTTTCAATCAATATTCCGCAGTCGGCGGTCTGAGCGAGGGAAGACTCGGCGGTGTTCGTCAGGTAATGATGACGTTTACTCCGCAGCTTGAGATAAAAATCGTTCCGGACAATGTCGAAGGAATCTATTTACGGGGATTCATCGGCGATTATTATGAAAGCAACCAGTGGTCGCGGATGCAGGACAAGAAGTACATTCTGGAGAGACAATACGGGATCAGTGATACAACGCAGATCGTGAATCTGGAAAGCGGTTTGCTGAGTGATGTTTATGAGTCCGGAGCTTCACAATACAGTGCGAAAGCGTATATGACTGTGAAGAACCTAAGCTCCCCGGATAAGTATTTCTACACACCGTATTTTTTCGTGGTGGATTACTCTGAGGATGCCGAGATCAACAGCAATTCCTTTGAGGATCAGGGCGATTACGTACTGTATAATCTTCGCACTAAGAACCGGGAACTGAAGCATACGTATTATCCGTATTATACAATCCGTCAGGCAATCGATAACGGGGAACTGGAGACCTCGAGTAATCTGATTGAAGTCCTTTACCGGCAATTCGTTTACAACAATTACCTTTATGTTCCGAAGGATATCCGGGATGATCTGAAAGAAATCTGTGACGAGCATATTACGGGTTCCAACCGGAAGACTGTCATATCGCAGATTTACAGCTATTTTGAGGAGGAATTCAAATATACCTTAAGCCCGGGAGTCACGCCGCGAAACCGGGATTTTGTCGTGTATTTTATGAATCAGCAGAAGAAGGGATACTGCGCGCATTTTGCCACAGCAGCCGCAATGCTGCTTCGCTCCAAGGGTATTCCGGCGCGTTATGTGGAAGGGTATCATATCGTCTTCAACGACGCGACGATCGTTGAGACTGACGAGACTGTGGATGTCAACGATTGGTATCAGGGATACAATGGTACGGTTGAGGGGGATGAAGAGCCCAGTTTGATCGAGGTGCAGGCAAGAGGTGCGGATGCGCACGCCTGGGTTGAGGTGTATTACGATGGCTTCGGCTGGATTCCTGTGGAATTTACCATTGCACAGGCGGATGAGTCAACCGAAGGAGGTTCCTTCTGGGAGCGGTTCGGCGGGTATTTCGGCTCCAACGAAACGGCCAAATCCCCGGTGGATAACGTGACGGAACAGCTGCAGAATGCGGCGCCGTTCATGGCCGGACTATTCGGAATTGCTGCAGGAGTAGTTGTCCTTATCGCTATCGTTTCCTTCCTTCGAAGAAAATACCGCATATACGTCTGCAGGAACAACGAACGTCTCGTGTTTCAGTATGCGGCATTGTCCAAATTATTGAGAAGTCTGGGGATTTCCGGAGAAAACAATATCTATCACAAGACGATGAAAAAATATCTGGAGACAGCCATCGGCTTCAATGAAGATGATTCAAAAGCATATATCGAACTCGTAGAAAGAGCCTCGTTTGACAACAAGGCTCTGGCAGGTGAAGAATTAACTGAGGCAACAAATCTGTTCCGGCAGGCGTTGACGCTTTTGAAGAAAAAACTGGGCGTTGCCAAGCGTCTGTACGTCATCTGGCGCATTTAATCCTCTTTGCGGAGATGGACTTTGTCTTTGGCGGAACGTCGGCGTTCTTCCTCGATCGCGGCATAATGGCGTCTGGTCGTGTTTACGTCTTTGTGGCCCAATACGTCCGCTACAAGATAAATATCACTGGTTTCCTTATACAGCTGTGTGCCGTAGGTGCTTCTGAGTTTGTGCGGCGTGATCTTCTTGAAAGAAACCGATGCCTTCGCATATTTTTTTACGAGGAATTCAGCGTTTCGCACCGTCATTCTGGACTTTCGGTTTGATAAGAATAACGCGTTTTCGCTGCCGGTAGCAGCAGTGAGAGAGCAGCGGCTGTGATAATAATCCATAAGCGCTTCCCGCACTTCGGAACCGAAATAAACGTATGCTTCATTACCGCCTTTTCTTGTTACCTTGATACGTTCATTATCAAAATCAATGTCATTGAGATCCAAACCGATACATTCGGAAATTCGGATCCCGGTTCCCAAAAGCAATGTTACCAAAGCCAGATCGCGTTCCTTGTTCTTTTCGTGAAAGACCTGTTGGTGATCCGAACCGCCCATGCCGTATTCAACGGTATCGAGCAGATCCGCGGTTTCATTTTCATCCAATCGGATAATGGCTTTTTCATGGATTTTCGGAACGGATACCTGAGACGCAGGGTTTGCGGAAACGGCGTGATGAAAATAAAAATACCGGTACATGGACCGCACAGCAGATAATTTTCGTTTTAATCCGTTTTCGTCGTTCGTAAACGTTACGCCTTCGCTGTTTGTATAAACCTTAAGGTAGTCCATATAATCCTCAATGTCATAGCAGGTGATTTCGTCAAGAATTGTGATATCGGACGTATAAACGTCACGGTTTTTAAATCGCGGGATCTGTGTCTGAACAAAGGCGAAAAATACTTTCAGATCAATTGCATATGCAATCCTTGTACGGGAGGCTGTGTTGGGCTCAATGCCGCGAAAGTATTGATCACAAAACTTCGGAAGCGTGTTGCGAAGCTCACGGAGTTTGAGTTCATTCTTTTTGTTCATCTGTTTGTGATAAGAATCATTGCCAGTCATGGGAATGCCTCCGTATATCGGGAAAACGTTTTCTTACTGATAATAATATCATAAATGGGTTCTACAGCGCAAGAACCGTCTTTTTACAGGCATAATATTTCGTAAAACCTGCGTTTAGCGAAATATTAAATGCTGAATAATAACGCCCGAAGACTTCTGCCCTCGGGCGTTTACTTCGTCAAAACAGTTTTCGATATTGCGCATCAACGATTTTGCGCAGCTCTCGAATTTCTTCTGCCCCAAGCTTTTCGTTTGCCAGATACTCTTTGAAGAAATTGGAAATCTCTCCGCCGAACAATTTATCAAACAAAACCTTGGTTTCGATTTTTTGTATCTCGGCTTTTGTAACAACCGCTTTGCAGATGAACCCGGGTTCCTCACGCACGACGGCACCCTTGTCGATCAAGCGCTTTATTACGGTGTAGGTGGTGTTTTTCTCCCAGCCGATATAGTCCTTGATGATTTTTGCGATGTCTTTTGCAGAAAGGCTCTGATTGGACCAAAGCAGTTCCATGACATTCAATTCACCTTCGTGCAGTCTGATTTCACCCATTGTTACCAATCTCCGCTTGCTATCCGTAATTCACAACCTGTAGTACAGTAGTAATTGCAGATCCGGTATTTGCCGAACAAAGCGGATCTCATCTCCCTGACCCGATACGACAAATACTGTGCAAACTCAATTCTACTATTATAGAATTCTGTTGTCAAGAAGCAAACGGAAATCATTTCGGGCATTTTTTCGCGCTTAGTATCTCATCCAATTCAAACCACATTATATTGTGGTCGGAAACATTTTCACTGTCTGAGTTGGCCTCCTCATCGAAGCGGCGATACACCAAAGAACTCTTCTTTCCGATGGAAAATGACTCTCCGTAATCCGTTAGAACCAGCTGCTGCATGTCACGCTTCGCTCTCCCCTGCTTCTGATACGACGGAAGTATCCCGTGAGAAATACACGATTGATACATGGACTGCCTAAGAATATACTCCGGGAGTTTTTCCGCATCGATACTGTAGAAGGCATCGTAATCGTTCCTGAGAAAACGCAACAGACCGCTGTCGGCAATACAGTATTCCTCATTGTCGGAATTATGACGTTGAGACCCGCCGGAAGGAAAACCGAAGGATCCATCTGCCGGTGTTATACGGATCAGGAAACCATTGTCACACAGATATTGTAATTCCGTAAGAAAGTCCCGTGTACACAGGCCTCTTCGGATGGAACCCGGGCGGAAGGCAAAAACGTCAGGATCCGTGTTTCTAAAGTAGTCGATAATCTGTCCGAGGCGGACCCTGCTTATCTCCTGCTTCACGGGAAGCTCCGTGTCGGATAAGGATTGTACTATCGTAGAAAACACCTGCCGATGTGCCATTCGAAGCGACGGCAGGTCGGCTCTGGATGACAGGTGCTGTAATACCGGCTGTGGAAAACCGCCGACAAGAAGATAGTCATAATACAGTTCCTCCAGATCGTCTCGGAGAAGCTTCGGTATCGCTCTCCCGTCGACGACGGAAGCCCGGATGATACCCCGGTAATCATCGTGTCCGGTCGCGCTCAGGAATTCGGAAAATGATAACGGACGCAATATAATATATTGTATTACGCTATTGGCTGAAGCCTTCTCGGGAACATAATCCGCGCGATCGCACGCGATCAGACAGACGTCCGGAAGATGCTTTTCAAGGAAATCCGCAAGCTTTTCCCCGAGGTATTCGGCGCCATCCAAAAGAAACATGGTCTTTTGAAAGTCAACGGGATCCAAACCGAAAAAATCTCCAATCCGGCATAACACGGAATCGGATCCGGAATCCTCAACGGATTGCAGTATACGCATCCGAAGTTCGCGGTCCGTCGACAGATCTGCGAGAATATAACCGGAGCCGCGGGATGCAGCCAGTTGACGCAGCAGGGTCGATTTTCCGACACATGGAAGCCCGAGCACCACAGCTGTGAGTCGTCCGTCCCGGATGATCTTCTCTTCTATTGTAGGTAAAATATCACGCTTCAGAGTATTCATGATCATTTCCGCAGCTTCGTAAGCAGCGTCTCAAAATATTGCGGCAGAGGGGAATGAAACTCAACATATATTCCGGTTGTGGGATGGATAAAGCCGAGGGTTCCTGCATGCAGAACCTGTCCTTCGGTAGTGAAAGGCTGTTTGCTCCTTCCGTAGACGGTATCACCTAAAAGAGGATGATGGATGCTTGCCATGTGGACACGGATCTGATGTGTGCGGCCGGTTTCAAGACGGCATTCGATATAGGAGTATCGGTTGCCGAGGACTTCCTTCACATGATAATGCGTCACCGCTCGCCTGCCGTTTGGCTGTATGCTCATTTTCTTGCGCTCTACGGGGTGTCTCCCGATAGGAGCGTCTACGGTACCGTTCTCACGGACAACACCCTCCACAATGCAGGAATAAACACGTGTGATGGAATGCTCCGATAATTGTTTCGACAGGGAAACATGAGCCCGGTCATTCTTGCAGACCACCAACAGTCCTGTGGTGTCCCGGTCGATACGGTGGACGATGCCCGGCCGCACGATACCGTTGATACCTGACAATTGCTCACCGCAATGGTGAAGGAGCGCATTTACCAGAGTGCCTCCGGAATGTCCCGGGGCCGGGTGAACGACCATTCCCTTGGGTTTATTGATTATGAGAATATCATCGTCCTCATAGATGATCTCGAGGGATATGTTTTCCGCCTTGATATCAACGGATTCCGGCTCCGGTATCGAAACGGTGATGATATCGTTTTGCTTTAACTTGGTACCGCCCTTATTCACAGG
>Ga0310696_10000687_pt1 | contig 51275 bp, 77 predicted proteins | sample AusTroGonzalo_MG_4_FD_203885 | JGI IMG/M metagenome (GOLD analysis project Ga0310696, IMG submission 203885) | Bovine rumen microbial communities from tropical cattle in Woodstock, Queensland, Australia - Gonzalo_02 (v2) (version 2) | ecosystem: Host-associated > Mammals > Digestive system >...
GTGAGAAAAGGCACCGGCATTGAGCAGTCCAGATATGATCCGTGACGGCATGGAATTGCGAAGAAGAGAGATGTAATGGCTTTGTTTGGATTAGTAAAGCATTGGCAAAGTCCAGTCACGCAACGGTAAGGAGTAGCAAAGTTTGGGCGTTGTTTTGAAAAGCACCGTGAAGGAGTAGCAAGGAACAGACCGGATATGCAGAGAGAGGTAATGGCATTGTATCTAAACGCAGCGACCTGTTTAGTTTTGGCAGAGATATGAGATGCGAAGCATGGGAAATGCAACGAGCGGTATAGTCAGGGCATGGTTTGGGAACGATCTGTGAAGCAAGGGCGAAACAAAGCACTGAAATGTCAAGGCATGGAATTGCGAAGATTTGTAGCGGAAGAGAACTGAGGAGTGGAGCGTTGAATTGCATGGGCATTGAAAGGTATCGAACGGCAAGGGCTGGGAAGAGCGGAGTACTGTAACGGCATGGCAACGAAAGGCAAAGACTTGTTTAGTGCAGTAAAGTCATGGCAGAGATTCGTATCGCCCTGTTTCGTAAAGGCAAAGAGCAGACGGGATTAGCGATGGCAAGGCGAGGTATGGAGCCGTTACATATCGCATAGGCTTAGTTACGCTGAGTAAAGCATTGATAAGCGTAGGCAAAGCGTGGTGGAGCCGTGTTTTGCAAAGTGTAGGTAAAGAATACGGTGGGCATTATAGCCGATTTGAGGTCGGTAAAACAGAACGCTTTAATAAAGGACAGCATATAACACTAAAATGCATTACAAAACAGAACAACTTACTTCGAGTCGGTTGTTGTGTCCACCGGAGATCAAATGAAAGGAGAAAAGATGGAAAAGAAACAGGAACTTGTAGAAAAGAAACAGCCATTTTCAGTGGCATTGACAGACAGATTAAACACTGTAAATGATGCACTTCCGAAGGATTTTAATAAGGCTAGATTCGTACAGAATGCAATCGCTCTGCTGAATGATAATCCGGCATTACAGAAGTACTCACAGGCACAGCTTATGGGTGGTCTGCTTAAGGGTGCGTTCCTGGGGTTGGATTTCTACTCGAAAGAGTGCTATTTGATTCCTTATGGCAGTCAGCTTAACTATCAGACTGATTACAGAGGGGCCAAGAAGTTGGCTAAAAAGTATAGCATCAGACCGATTAAAGACATCTACGCAAAATTAATCCGAGAGGGTGATGTGTTTACCGAGAGGATCGTGAACGGCGAACAGTCCTTTGATTTCTCTCCTAAGTTTTTGAATGACGGAAAGATAATCGGAGCATTCGCAGTAGTGCTTTATCAAGACGGCGGTGTGGCTTATGACGTTATGAGTCTTGCAGAACTTGAGAATACCAGGAAGCATAGCAAGGCAAGCAACAGTCCGGCATGGCGAGATTTCACTGGCGAAATGTACAAAAAGACGGTTTTACACCGTTTGTGTAAGCACATCGAACTGGATTTTGAGAATCCTACACAGCGGTCAATGTTTACTGCCGGTATGGAGATAGAAACCGATACGGCAAAGGTTGTTGAACAGGAGATCGCAGAATCCGCAAATGCAGTTGACTTTGATGAGGATGCAGACTTCGTTGAGGTAGTGGAAGGAGATGTCGAGTATGCGGATTATCAGCAGTGATTATCAGTGGAATATGCCACTTGAAATGGTAGGTCTGCGGATCGTCAGTGAGACATTTCGAGATTGGCGAATCATAGCGTTCTCGATGCAGGACATCCCGAATGTAGACATCTACTGGACAATGGCTAGATACAAAAGCCGTGAGGATTGTGAGGAAGTCATGAAACGGTTGAACAAGGAATATCTATCCACCAGGAGCGATTCGATCCTTATCGATGGCAGAATCAGTCAGATTAAGCATGACTATCCAAAAGTCTTTAGATTCCCGAAAGAGAGAGAGCTGCATGGCGAAGATTAAATGCGTGGCTTCCGGCAGCAGTGGTAACTGTTACATCCTGGAAGCTGACGGCGAAATATTAATACTGGATGCCGGCATCTCGAGAAAGGATCTTTTGGGTGCTTTGGGATACTCCATTAATGGCTTGGTCGGATGCCTGTGTACCCACGGGCATCTTGACCACCTAAAATCTGCGAAAGACCTGGTATATTTGTCCGTTCCGGTGTTTGCACCGTTCATAGATCACTCAAAAGCAGTCATGAAAGAACAGTATGGTGGTTTTACTGTAACGGCATTTGCTTTAACGGATATCTATGGAAACTGGTGTCATACCAATGGCGATGGCACTGACTGTCCGAATTATGGATTCCGTATTAAACACAAGGATCTTGGCACACTTCTGTATGTAACGGATACAAAGCTGATTAAGTACAGATTTAAGGATCTAGACCATGTATTGATCGGCATCAACTATCAAGATGAATACATCACCGATGACTTCAAGTACGGTCACGTAAAGAGAGGTCACCTGGAACTGAAAACTGCCTGTGAATTCCTGAGAGTATGCGAGTCAAACAGGCCCTTGCAGACCGTGTTATGCGGTCATCTGAGCGATTCCAGTGCAGATCCTAATGAAGTAGTCACAGCGGTCATGAAAGTGGCTAGAAATGCCCTTGTATGCGTTGCAGAGCCATCACTGGAAGTGGAACTACGTAACCCGTCAATTTGCCCGTTTTAGGAAGGAGATTCAATGGTATACAAATACGGAATGAGACTCAGAGGATATTCATTGTTCTGTCAACCATCTAAAGGAATCATCGATGCGCTGGAAGATCCCACAGGAAAGTACTACAACATTCTGCGGTATTCCAGACCATTGACAAGGAAAGAGATGGAAGACTACGAACTTGATTATCTTGGAGAGGAGAAAACGAACACATGAAAGTAGCTGTTTATTCTGGTACTAGAAATCTGTACAAAGATTTTCTGCCGGCGATCAAGAGTCTGATAATCAACTCAGACGTAGACAAGATACATCTGCTGATAGAGGATGATGAGTTTATCGAACCACTGCCTGACTTCGTAGAGATTACGAATGTAAGCGGTCAGACTTACTTTCCGGAAAGTTGTCCGAACAGAGCCACAGTGCTTACGTATATGTGCCTGTTGCGTACTGCATATCACCGGATTTTTCCACAGTATGACAAGATATTGCAGTTAGATGCCGATACGATAGTTGACAAGAACGTGTCCGATTTATGGGACTACGATATCTCTGACTACTATCTCGCTATGGCGAAAGAACCTAAGTGCAGTAAGGGTGGACAGTACTACAAGAGAGACAACTACTACAACATGGGTGTATGTCTCATGAATCTTGAAAAACTCAGAGATGGCACTGGTGACAAAGCTATGGCTATTCTGAATAAACGTGTAGTGCCGGTACTGGACCAGGACGTATTCAATGAAGTCTGCGAGGGACATATCCTAGAGATACCGGCAGACTATAACGTATCTGACTGGACAGGACATTCTGATAATCCGAAAATCATCCATTACGCTGCGATGAGAAAATGGAATCATATGCCACACTACCTCAAGTATGCAGATATCCCGTGGGATGAGGTTTTACGGCAGAGGAACAAGGGATTATGGCTAGGTATATGATCCATGCCTGCCCACAGCGGATGTGGTACGTAGAAGAGTTTTTAATGCCATCTCTGACGGCCCAGGGGATAGCAGAAGCCGATATCACACTGTATGTGGATACAGACCACCTAGGATGCTTAGAAGCGTGTATGGACAGTTTTAGCAAGGTTCCTGACGATGACAAAGGTACTTGGCATCTGCAAGATGACATCTTGATCGCAAGGGATTTCAAAGTGATGACTGAGAGATGGGAAGGTAATCATGTTGCCTGTGGTCACTGCTTCGGATTGCACAAGGATCTGTCTAAACACACTGGTCTTGTGGACGTTACGGAGATGTGGTTTTCCTTCCCATGTATATTCATTCCGAACAAGATAGCAAGAGCATTTACTGTCTGGTGGTATAAGACAGGAAAAGAGGACCCACAGTTTGAATCGCAGAGACAGGCGAAACGATATGACGATACGCTTTTCAGCATCTATATGCAGTGGTTTCAGCCTAACTGCCGAGTGTACAACATAGTGCCGAATCTAGTTGCACACGTTGACTATCTGATAGGTGGAACTGTGGCTAATGAAGAGATACGGAACGTGCCGGAACTGTTCTGGCAAGATACAGAATTAATAGAAAAACTAAGAAAGGACATAGAGAGCAGATGATTGTTATAGCTATATTAATCTCGCTGAGTGTCGGAGCAATTATGGGTGTATTCCTTATGGGAATCATCACAGGTGGAAAGGATGGTGATGACTAGATATGAACAAAGCAATAATGATGGGAAGAGTAACTAAAGACATTGAACTTGTACGTACAACAGGTGGCACGAACTACTGCCGGTTTACGCTTGCTGTTCAGACTGGATACGGAGACAACAAAAAGGTTCACTGGTTTAAGATGATCGCTTGGCAGAAAACTGCCGAAATCATGTCTGACCATGTTAAGAAAGGTGCTGAGATCCTTGTGGAATCTGAACCTACAATGAACAGCTATACCGATAAAGATGGCAAGAAGCATGAGAACGTAGAGTTTAGAGTTATCACATGGGAATTTACTCACGGTAAAGCACCGGATATACCAAACCTGGATGAGGTAAAGGAAGAGCCAAAGCGGAAAGGCAGACCACCAAAGAATCCACCACCGCAGCCGAAGCCGGCACCTGCACCGAGTGGCCCACCGATCATCCCACCACCGCCGGAAGATCCCGACTGGATGTCGATTCCAGACAACATCGATGATGAGTTGCCGTTTGCGTGATGAGGAAGATATCGCTGATGTATCAGAGGTCCGGCGGTACTACTCCCTTTAAAACGTGTGGCGAGTGCAGTAACTTCTGCGAATTTCACAACAGGAATAAAAAGTACTTTAAGTGTGAAATCTATGGTGTTACGGCATCCGAAGCTACTGACTGGAGAAAATCTTGGGTGGCTTGCAAATATTTCAACAGCGATCCACCTGAGATTCCGCTAGTCAAAACACGTAGAGGTGGTAGACGTAAGAAGAATGAGAACGTCACCGGACAGCTATCTCTGATTGAATTTATGTAATTTAAAACGGTGAATTATGGCAACGAATTATAAGCAGATTTATGCAACACAAAAGAAGAACAGAGAGAGACTTCTTAAGCTGAATCCGAAGCTGAATAACGAGAGCGGTATTTATTTTCTGATACGGCTGGATGATAACGGCATCCGATACGCTTATGTGGGACAGGCAAAGCATATACTTGATCGCCTGTGTCAGCACTTGACCGGATACACGCAGCATATCGATTTGTCACTTCGCAAGCATGGCCTTTACGCTGACGATAACGTTTATGGGTGGCGAGTAGGCTTTGTAAACTGTTCTGAACACGTACTGGACAAGTGGGAAAAGTACTACATTCGGCAGTATGCCCAGAGCGGTTACCAACTTCGTAACAAAACTTCCGGCAGCCAAGGGGAAGGTAAATCGCAGATAGATGAGTATCGTCCTCAGAAGGGTTATCGTGACGGCCTAAAGCAAGGTTACAAGAACGCATCCAAGGAAGTCTCGCATCTGTTCGATTTGCATCTGAACTACAGTCCTAAGTCTGATAAGCCTAACAAGAATCAGCTAAAGGCAGTAGAGAAATTTAAGGAGTTCCTGGAGTATCACAAGGGAGACAACGATGTCTGACGTAAAGTGGATAAAAATCAATACAGACATCTTTGATGACGAGAAATTTTATCTGATAGATGCTATGCCGAATGCGGATGCTATCGAGTTGATATGGTTCAAACTTCTAGTATTCGCCGGTAGGTCAAACAATAACGGTCTGTTTTTCTTTAACGATCATATCGCATACACAGATGAGATGCTAGCGAACATTTTCAGAAGACCAGTAGCTACAGTGAGAATGGCTATAAACACGTTCAAAAGCCTTGGAATGATTGAGGAAATCGATGGTGTGTACGCTATTCCAAACTGGACAAAACATCAAAGTCTGGATGCCTACGAAAAGAAAAAAGAACGTGATCGTGAGTACCAGAAATTGAGGAGAGAAAAGCAAAAAGAGTTAGTCGAGCAAAAAAAATCGTCTGACAATCGTCTGACAGTAGGGCGAGATTGTTCTTATTCTTTATCTAATTCTAAATCTTTATCTCTAGATATTAATAATATTATTAATTATTTAAATCAAAGGTGTAATACAAAGTATAGACCTAGTACTAAAGATACTATTATTCACATTAAAGCTAGGCTAAAAGAAGGTTTTACAGTAGAGGATTTCTATACTGTTATCGACAAGAAAGCAGATGAGTGGATAGGAACCGATTACGAGAAGTTTTTAAGACCACAGACCTTGTTTTGTAAAAACTTTGAAAGCTATTTAAACCAAAATATCAAACCGACAAAACGCAAAAATGACGGTGAAGAAGATTACGATTGGGACAATATTTAGGTGGCGAAAATGACAAGGGAAGAGACAAAAACGATTATAAAGGCTATCTGCACCGGCTATCCGAACTATAAGCCTAGGAGCATCCAGGACACGGTTGATCTGTGGACAGCTTTGTTTGCTGAAAAGAGTTATGCACAGGTTTCGAGTGCGCTGCACAGCTACATGATGTCTGACTTAAAGGGGTTTCCACCATCGCCAGGGCAGTTGAACGCACTGATAGTTGAACAGGTGATTCCTGACGGTATCAGCGAGATAGAAGCATGGTCGCTTGTCAGTCGAGCCATCAGAAACAGTGGTTATAACAGCGAGGAAGAATTTGCAAAACTTCCTGTGACTGTTAGAAAAGTTTTAGGATCGCCGAGCCAGCTACGTACATGGGCATTGGATGAAAACTATAACGAGTCTGTTGTGAGCAGTCAGTTTATGCGGAATTATCGCACACAGGCTGAACGTGAGGAGAGAAGATCCAGATTGCCGATAGATGCAAGGATGATGATCGAAAAGCTGAATCCAGTGCCGGAACGATTAGCTGTCGAGCAGAAAGTTGTGATGTTGGAAGAAATAGATCCACCAGTAACATTCACCGATGAGGTCGAGGAAAAGCTGGCAAACCTAAAGCGAGAGATGGGAAGGAGTGAAGCGGATGATTGAACTTTATGACGGGTATGCGATAACGGTGGATGCGTATAACTATACACTGGTTAAACATACTGGAAGATTTGACAAGAAGAAGACAGAAGTTTTGTACTACATGGGTTATTACAGTTCTCTTCAAGGGGCATTAAATGGATTCGCAGATTTGAAAGTACGTACTGTGTTGGACACAAAAGAGCCTGTGAGCATTAAGACCGCACTCGAAACGATTCAAGGCATCTATTCCGAGTTTGACGAGTTCCTAGAGAAGAATCTGCCGGAGTATACGGTAGTGCCAAAGGGATAATAGACTGACTGAGCCGTCCAGAAGGCTTAGAGAGCCATTTTTATGGTCTTAGGGTACTCCCGTATAGGGTAAGGGGTAAAAATGGCTAGAATCGCTCGAAAATGAGGTGATGCTTTTGATCGAACAATACGAAAATCTGGCGAACGCAATCGTGGTCCAGGCAGTCAAGGATTACCGAGAGCAGTTACGCAGATATAAACGGGGTAAAAATTCAGCACGTAGCGGTGAGAGAGCGATGGCTATGAACGCTAAATTTGCGATGGAGAGCATAGAATATTTCTTCCGGTCAGAGTGGTTTGGAAGACTGACTACGCTAGATCCCGAAGTGCTGATAGAACTTTTGTGGAAGGAGTGAGTATGAAGACACTAAAGATAACTACAGACAATGTTCTCAAAGAAATAGATATTAATTTAAATAACTTTGAGGATGTTATAGCTGAGTTAGGTGGCTATATGGAGATAGTGCAGACAGAGCGGATAGCTGAGACATTCAAGGATTTCGGCATGGTGATGATATGTGACGAAGAGGGATTGATTAAGCAGTTGCCCATAAACGTAGTTGCCAGTTGGTTATACGGTGCTGATAAACATGGGCATCCGATAGTTGGCGATGTGATATTTGCCAAGAGGGATGGCGAGGATCTTAAAGGTTTCAGCGATATCGAAATCCTGTGCATGAAAGTAACGCTACGGCTGATGTTTCCAGTGAAAGACGAGGTGAAGGATGAGCAAGCAAAAGTTAATGCTGACACTTGAAGATGCAACGAATATCTGCATGAGGTATCTGCAAGAAGCAGATTTTTTCGACAAGATGCCTGACGATGCTGTGAATGACTACAAAAAACTAGTCGAACAGGACATGGAACAGAAGTGTTGGATACGTCTTGAAAGCAGCGATCCGATGAAGGAACTTATGGATTATATCTCTGCCATACATCCTCAGAATATCGCTGACAGAATCCGTACTGACAGTCTTCGCAGATGGTGTGAACAGATGCAGGTAGATATGCAGATGGTACTTATAAATATGAATCATAAATGATACTAAACAACAGATAGACATAAGTATCATAAACGATACATAAAAGGAGACTAAAAATTGCAAGAATTAATAGACCGAAAGAAGGTCCTGGAAGCGATAGACGAGATAGCGATGCCGTATCATTCCTACTGCGAATGTCGGGAAAAGATACTTGGGATACCGAGAGAAGTGCCGAGTATTGATTGTCTGAGTCCGGAAGAGTTGAAGCTGATTACGCATTTTCGAGTAAAAGTTGCAGAAAAATTTGACAAGGATCTTGTGAAAAGTATGTGGGGTGAACAAGATGGAAAATAAAAATAATAATTCTGGTGCAAGAGGTGGCATTGGTTTCACAGGATTGCTGACATTAGCTTTCATTGTGCTGAAACTCTGTCATGTCATTGAGTGGTCATGGATATGGGTATTATCACCGATTTGGATATCAATGATTATAGCGTTAGTGGTGATTGCCATTCTTGTGATTTTAGGAAGGTGAGAAAGATGGAGAATTACATTGATATGTTTTTAAGGTTAATCAAGGAGAATCCGGGACTGCCTATTGTACCAGTAGTAGATGGAGATGTGGTCGGTGACGACTCTTATCAATGGTGGATCGCAGAATGGGGCAGATCAGAGGTTGACGAGTATTATATCGGCAGAGAAAAATTCCATCTCAGAAGTGACGCTGATGAGGAAGATGTGCTGAATGACCTTGACAGTTGTAGTTACGGATATGATTACTACGGCCGAGACATTTACGAATTATCAGACGAGGAATGGAATAAACTATATGCCGGAGTACAGTGGATAAAAGCAATTATTGTTCATATTACGGCATGAGAGGAGAGAGGATGGCTAGATACATTATAGAAATTGAGGATGAACCTTTCATCAGAAAATCTGCTTTATATGGCGAACAGGTTCTTTACCGTGTAAAAGGATTTGAAACACTGGTATTAAGTAAAGACGAATTGGAAGAACTACAACAGTGGCGTTCTCCAAATTCCGAGTTTTTATCATACCAAGAGGAAGTCATTGTATCGGTTTGTGATGATAGTGGTGATATTCCTTATTACTATACCACTACAGCTTGGAAATTGGGGGATAATTGGATAAGCAATAACGAACTGCTTTTGGGAACAGTAAAAGGATGGATGCCATTCCCAGAGCCATACAAAGGAAGGTGAAAAGAAATGATATATGTAGACGGCTATAGTATAGAGCAATATCCGGCCCAAAACTTCATCAAGATTACCTTGCCACCAACAGCGAGGACTCCGATAGATACGCTTCTGAATGCACGTTTTAGGAGAGAAACGCTTACGAATGATGAACTTTCGGTGGTGCTGATGTTGGTAATGGAAATGCTGAAAGAGGAAGGAGAAGAGGATGAGTGATTTAATCAGCAGACAGGCGGCGATTGCGGAGATTATGGAAGATATTGAAGACAGATCACTGCATGATGACCCGGCTACGCCAAAAGATTACGCAGAAGGGTATGACGAGGGAATCAGAAATGCCGCCGCTATAGTCCTTCAGATGCCATCCGCACAGCCCGAAATCATAAGGTGTAAAGATTGCAAATGGAGCGATTGGTATACAGCGGTCAATGGGAACAGGTTTTGCTACTGTATGGAAACGGGCTGCGGCGGCAGAATAGAAGATGATTATTGCAGTTATGGAAAGAGGGTAGATAATGAAGATCGGTGACAGGGTATTCGTCCACGGATATGTGGATGAGATACGCAGAGATACGGTAATTATACGTAACGAAGGTGGTTATTTCGGCACTGTACCCAGCGAGATCGTAACGTCAATGTCCGATGCTGAATTTATAGTCAGATGTAAAGACTGTAAATGGTGGAAAGCTACTGAGAATGACATCATTGTAGGTAAATGCACTCTCTATAGGACACATCCGGCTAGCGATTGGTACTGTGCGAATGGGAAAAGGAGAGAGAATGGCTGACGAATATCAAAAAGGAATAGAAACTGCGATCTATGCTATTAAATGGCTATTTCGCAACGTGCCAGATGAAAATCTTTTTGGTGGTGACTATGTGGAAGACATCTTGAATCAGCACAGTTTTCAAGAGGTTTTAGATGGCATTAATGCGTATAGAGATGGGAAAAACTTCCACAGAGGTGACGAGGTAGTTACTAAACATGGTGACAGTCACGGTGTTGTCCTTCGTGTTTATCCTAATTCTGTAGACGTCATGTGGGATGATGGCTCTGCCGGCGAAACATTTGTTATGGATACGATCAGAAAAACAGGTCGCAGATATCCACAGGTAGAAGAGATATTGACTTTGTTAAATATCAAGTCGGAAGCACCGCCGGAAGACATGGAAGACCCATGTTATCACTGTAGATACTACGATAAAAAGTATGACGAAAATCCATGTGGCTATTGTAAACGTGGTGGTGGCAGCGAGGAAAGGTGGGTTCCGAATGGCAAAGAAAAAACCGATAATTCCTGACCTTCTGGAGCAGATGAACTGCGAACACATGGTTATGGATTTAAAGGATAACAACTATTACTGCAATTCATTTATGAACTGTATGTATCAGATTCATACACAGAAGGATAAGAGAGATATAATCCTCTGTGGGAAAGGGAAAGGGATAGTTTGAGGTGAACAATGAAAAAACTGATTAAGCTACTGCTACTGTCCATCTGCCTGTTCTGTATCTGCTCGATAAATGCAGATGCTAAAGGTTTTTCTACTGGTTATATCGTTACTGATAAACCAATAAAGATGTACAAGAAAGCTAGCGTTAAATCGAAAGTAGTCAGACAGCTTGTTCACGGTAAAAAAGTCAGATACAAGTACTACAAAAAAGGGTGGTACTACGTTATGCGGAAAGGCAAAAAGGGTTATGTACGTGCCAAGTACGTTTCTAAAATTTACAAAGTGAAAAGAACAAAAATGCTCTATTCGCCGTCATACTTCATGCGGATGGGTGTGATCTACTGGAACGGTTGGCGATGGACATGGTACAGTCAGCGTGTGCTTCCTGGCGGTGGTCTGCGGATTCCAGGCAGACACGTTGACGAGAATGGTTATGTATGCGATATCAATGATTATATTTGTGTTGCATCCAGTACACTTAGCTATAAAACGGTTGTAGCTACTCCGTTTGGAAAGCCTGGGAAAGTGTATGACTGCGGATGTGCCGGTGGTACTTTGGATGTGTATGTTGGGTGGTAGAGCATGAAACCAAAAAAAGTAATAAAAGCATTGAAAATCTGTGACGGAAACGATGCCGGTATCGTCTGCAAAAAGTGTCCATATCGTGACAAACGATGGGACGGAGCATGGGTTGAGGATAACACAGGAAGAAATTGCTATGATAAGTTGCGGAAAGATGCTGTCAAACTATTGAGGGAATCAATATAAGACTATATATAATATAGAAGAAACACAACATGAATGACATAGAAATCTTGCAATATGCCCTATCACATGGTATTGTGGATTTAGCCACAATAAGAGAACAGTCAGACATGGCAAAGCAGAAAGAGGTATTAGAGAAGCACAAGTATGCGATATGGTACTGCGAGTCAGATTCGACTTGGCGAACGTACCTGCCGGATGAAAAGAAAGGGAGAAAATTAGTTAAAGCAAAGAGAAGAGAGTCAGTCATCGAAAAAGTAGTTAAATTCTATTCAGAGGATACGGGGGAGCAGATAACGCTCTCCCAGATCTTCCCTGACTGGCTGGATTTCAAACTGGCGCATAGCAGGTCGAGTTCTTACGGGAAAAGGATCTCTGCTGAGTGGAAAAGGTTTTATCTTCCACAGGAAGAATTTATCGATAAACCACTTAGAGATTTCACAAAAGTGGAATTAGACCTATGGGCGCACAGGATGATTAAAGACTTTAACATGACCAAAAAACAATATTATGGTATGTCAGTAATCTTGCGACAGTGTTTGGATTATGCGGTTGAGTGCGGATACATCGAGCATAACTATTTCAATGATGTAAAAGTCAATTCCAGAATGTTCCTGAGAGTCAAGAAGAAACGCAGCGACACCGAGGTATATACCGAACAGGAAGCAAGAGAGTTGATCGCAGATATGTTCCGCAGATATGCGACAGACCCAACGAATACGGCTCCACTGGCGGTAGTACTGGTATTCGAAACAGGTCTGAGGATAGGTGAACTGGTAGCACTGAAAATGTCAGATATCGATGGCGATTACATCCATGTACAACGTCAGGAGATTCGTAATTACTCTAAGAAGAATCAGTACGAGATGAAGTTTTCCGGTTTTACTGTTGTCGATTATACAAAGACAGATGACGGTGACCGTGAGGTGTATCTGACTAAAACAGCTAAAGACATCATAGCGATGGCGAATAAACAGGCGATAGCTAACGGTGTGAAAGATCCCGATCCATATATCTTTTATCGAGGTACAAAACGTGTAAATCACTATGCGGTGCAAGCGTTTATCAAACGTGGGTGTGAATACATAGGAATTACCGTTAAAACGTGCCACAAGATACGCAAGACGTACATATCTGCACTGATTGACTCAGGTCTGAATATCGATGAGATCCGCAGACTTGCCGGTCATTCAGATGAGCGAACTACATACAATTCATATTGTTATAATCGGAAGACAAGGACAGAAACAGAAGAGACAATAACTACCGCTCTGATGTATCAACAAAAAGTATTCAATAGTATTCAAACTGTATCCACAGGAATCCAGTAAAATCAAGGGGTCTGGGTGCGGTGCATACTTCAAGTCCCATCTTCCGCAGTTTGAAAAACCCAGTAAAACCAAGGGTTTGAGCAACTAAATAGAGACAGGAAATACATAAAGTATTCAAGAGAGTATTCAAAGCATAGAAAGGAGTATCTCTTATTGTGGCTGTCTCAGGCAGATATGGACGAGGTGTAAACTTCGTTCTTTTTTTATTGCCAGAATAGCTAGCTGTGGTATAATACTGCATAATCCTAAAGGAGAACTAACTATGGCAAGTACAGCTTATGATGTACAGAGAGAGTACATGGTCACCGGAGCAAAGCTATGTGGCAAGTATCAGATACCACAAATGCCGATATGTAGGCTGCGAAGTCTTCCGGAAGACACAGTAGATTTTGAGGGAAGCCTGGGTAAAAATCTGCGTGGTCACAACAAACTGAATGTTCACTTTTACATTGACGATTACAAGTACGAGAAGGTCTGGAATCAGCCGGACAAGTATATTGACCATCTGCGATGTTTCAATTCTGTCTGCGCCCCAGATTTTTCCGTATCGCCGAAAATGCCGTTTCCGATTTGTCTGTACAACAAGTATAGGAATCATGCAGTCGCTTGGTATTATTATCTGCGTGGCGTAAATATCGTACCGGCAGTTGGAATTTACGGATCAGAATTTTTTGACTGGTGCTTCGATGGATACCCAAAGGACAGCATTGTATCTGTTTGCAGTAACGGCAGACTGAGGAATAAGGAATCCAGAGCGGAATTTATCGAGGGTTTTAAGGTCATGTGCGACAGGATCAACCCATCCAGGGTGCTGTTCATAGGCATAGTGCCGGATGAGATGGATTTCGATGTGCCAGTAACATTTTTCGAAACACGTACACAAAAGCTAAATAAGGGGTTGATATAGGTGGGATATGTCACAGGTTTTACTACACGTAAAAAGAAAGAACGCAGATCCCAGGAAGAGAGAGTACTGCGACTGAAAGCCAGAATGGGTATGGCTGATGTATCTATTGATGCTGATCGTCCGAAGCGTAAACAGGATCTCGATGAACTGTCTCAGGGCATCCGTAAACGTGTAAAACACAAGAGCAGAAACATCCGTAAAAAGCATTCCAAGAGTTGGCAGGACAGCCGTGGTGGTAATGACCGGCCTAGGAAGCGGAAGATAAAAAAATAGTTTTTTGTGCAATATGACGGTGTGAATATTCATGCTTATGGAAACAGTTGTCTCTTTCGCCCATGGGGTAGGCTTGTTACGTTCTTCACATTAACGTGCTAAAGGATTTGGTGAAAAATTTCACAATTCCGAACAAGCGTACGATTCAGCACTTTAAAGCGTGAAAGTGGTCAGTGTGCTGTCTCTGCCTGACTTGCTAGCGACCGGAAAACATACCACAAAATAGCAATATCCATTTTAACGGCTGCAAACGGGTCTATATTCAATTTTAGCGTTATAGGGTATATATGTATAGGGTAAACAATAAAAACGGCTTAAAAAGCCATATAAACGGCCTATATATATTATTACATGATAATCCAGTACAAGCGGAGACAAGCGGAGACAATACCAGGGAAAACACTAAAAAGCCATATAACGCACGTAAACGGCCTTTAATTGGATTTTATAGCAATAGACAATATAACTACCATAAAAACAGAAAAGCCGTTTAAACGGCCTTAAAATGCTTTAAACAGTAAATGCAGCTTTTCCGTGATCAAAACGATACCAGGAAAGAAGACAAAAAAAGAAGACTCTTTACAAGTCTTCTTTTTATCATGTTCATGTCATCCGAATAACCAGGAAAAGCAGCTTTTCGGTTTTGTCTGTTTTAACCAGTGATTAATCAACCGGTTTATTTCTTCTTCCGGAATCATATGCACATAATATTTTGTATACCCGTCCGGATTATATAATATACACTGACCATAACGCGGCAGCTTTTCCGCGCCGGCAGTATCTATTATAAGTCTACTTTGCGATCCGTTTATAGTCCGTAAAGCGACACGGCCGGAAAAGTTGCAAGATATCCGGGTCGGGATTATTTCACTTTTTACACACTGTGTGCAAGCTATAGTCTTTATACCACTTGCGCGCCCAATTTGCAATATACGCTGGATTAATAACATTGACTTTTTGTCAACTGTAAATAGATCCGCTATTTCATCAATTAGCAAGTAGATTTTCGGTCCGTCCCATTTCTTCCAGCCGTTTTTCCGCATTATTGCGTTACGGGAAAAAATGGTATTTATTAGGTTTTCAAGTGCTGCGATAGTATCCGGGATATTATCGCAATATGCTATTGTATGTGGCAACCTGCTATATTGATATAATTCAGTCAATTTAAGATCCACTAAAACAAATTTTGATTCGGTCGGCGGCGTGTATAACAGTCTTGAAATAATACCATTTAATAACACTGATTTTCCGCTACCGGCGTATCCAGCTATAAGAAGATTATCTTCTTTTAACAAGATATCATGTAAATTTTCTGTAACGCCGACCGGCGTTTTCCAGTATTTAGTCATATTCAAGAGTCCCCTTTCATGTTATTTTTAAGGGGGCCGATCGGCCCCCGCTTTTCTGTTTTGTTATGCTGCTTTTTCAATTCTTCCGCATTTTGTATAATTGATCGGGAGGAAGATCCCGCGGCCGTTGTCTCCGGTCACATATACCGGTTTAATTCTACTATCTGAAATATAAAACTTTGGATTTTCTAATACTTCCAGCGCATTCACGATAAATTCGGGGTTGACGGCTATTTCTGAAATATCATCAAGTAATAATGGAAGCACTTCTTTTCTATTTTTTTCTAACTTGATATTTTCTTTATGTTCTAAAATATACCTTTTTAATTCCGCTTTAGTCGGCGGCTGGATCTCCCTATAACATATACTTTCGATATCTTTCATAATATCATCAAAATGCATATTAGAGTCAATATGCGGGAGACTGGTTATATCATCATTCAAGAAATAAAGTTGATAGCCGTCGCATACTACAAAATCATGTTCACGGGTAACAATTCCGGCCAGGTGTACCGGCGCATTTTTAAGAATACGCTTTACGGTGCTTAATGTGCTGCCTTTACCGGCTTTTTTATCCAGCTCCGCGCGGGTATCGATAATCAATTCGGCCGCGGTTGCATAGAATGAACAGAAGCATTTTTTGTATTGCTCCGGATTTTTAAGAAGTGAATTTAAACCGCTGGAGCCGGTCGCGTTGTCATATTCGCGGATCATATCAACAATCATTTCATATCTTTTTTCGGTTGTCATGTTTTTTTTCTTCCTTTCTTTTTCCGCTTCCGTTGTTATTCTTCTTCCGTTTCGTATTCTTCCATGATATCAAGGACTTCTTCTGGAAGATCCAGCCGGCCGGCCCGCTCCACAAGTTCATTGATGAAATAATCATCTAAATGATCTGAATAATCTTTATAGTCGGTTGAAACTAAATTACCATAACCGTTATAATAGAAATATGCTCTATTCGGATTGAATTCAGAATAACGGCCGCCGGCCCGGTCGCTAGTGTCATAATCATAACCATAGAAAACACGGTATAAAAAATCCAGCGGTTTGCTATCGCAATAAAATTCATCAAGGCATTCCATTTCATAGTAACGATCATCCCCTAAAAACCCGCTCCAGGCGTCAAGTTCTTCCATGCACATTGTCAATAATTCATCATCATTTTCAAATAATTCAAAAAGTCTGGTTTCAAGTGCTTCTTTTTTCATAATATAAATTCCTTTCCGGCCCGCGGCCTAAAAACTATTGTTTTCTGTTCTTGTACTTATTATATGTCGTTATAACTACAATGTCAAGTGTAATTATAATAAATTTTTAAATTATTTATATTTTTATATATAGAATGAAAAACAGATAGGCCCGCGCCGGCTTGAATTTACTGGATTAAAAGCACTTGACAATTATTTATAATTGTAGTATTTATAAATTGATATAAACTACAATTGAAAAGGGGGTAAAAAAACAGTGGATGAAAAACAGATAGGCCGTTTTGATTATTTAAATGAATATCAAAAAAAGAACTATGACCGGATCACAATTTTACGAAAAAAGGGAGACAAGGAAAAACTTAAACAGATAGCAAAAGAAAAATATAATATTAAGTCGGTTTCAGAATTTGTCAATATGTGCATAGATGAAAAGCTAAAAAGAATGAAAATAGATATTTGACAAGATACAATAGACTGGTATATAATACCACAACAAAACAGAATAAACCGGCCGGCCCTGGATCTATTCCAGCATAGGCAAGCGAAAATAATTAGCTATGGATTTTTAATAGGTCCATAGCTTTTTTTATTCCGATCAGACAAAACAAGCGGAAAACTTTTCCGGTCTCCGGTCGCTGGTATTCGCTGCCGGTCTCCGGTCCTGGTAACGGTCGCAAGCTGGATTATATTACTAGAATGATACTAGATATATAGTCAATAGCTATATATAACAGATAACTAGATACTGGATACTTAATATCAATATAGACAATTAAAGGATAATTAGAACATGAGTAAATATAACAGTGATAGTAAAAAGAATAAAGTCAATAGTAGTGATATCACTGTTATTGATAGTAATAGTATTGATATTTATATAAATGATATTGATTTATACTTTAATCTGTATTGTGACGAAAACAAAATTGACGATATGCGCAAGGAGTCGCAAGCCGTCTTTTTGTCATGTCTGTATTATATTTACTGTCATGTATTTAAAGATAATATGTATTTACTTAAGATTAATCAAAGAGAGTTTAACCCGGATAATGTATATAAACTATGTATATATTATATATACTCTTTATGTAATAAATATAATAAAATCCCGTCTATGTATGGTTTTAGTACTCTATCCGGAATAGATATAGATACTTTATTATCTTGGAATAGTAATAATAATACATACAAAACAGAACATAATAAGCAACGTCATAAAGTATATAGATTATTAAAAGACTATAGACAGATGGGTTTAGCTGACCGGATAGCTGACGGGAAAACAAATCCGGTCGGACCTATTGCAATTCTGAATCATGAGTATAATTGGCAGACAGCAGCAGCAGCGCAAGGGACCCAAAAGCCGTTATTGTCTAGTCAGGAGCTGCCGGATCTACTGGTAGATAATACAAAAAATAGTGATATATAGTGTTATGTAATGTTATAGTATATTATATATATCATAGTGTATTACATAGTACAGTATAGCAGGGGCCGGATCTTGTGGAAAAATGAGTATTTTTTACATAGATTCAAAAACGATACACGACCGCATTGGCTTTCACACTTCACCGCGTTGAAGTGAACCACAGGGGTTTATGTCACCCACCGTCGAGCCGGCGGTAACACCCACAAACAACCCCAAGCGGAAAAAGGCCCTCTAGGTATTATATATATATCTAATAATACTACCTAGAAATTAGAGAATAATACATAGTAATAACTATTACACTGATAGATACTGAACAGATATCTATAACATTTAGATATACACCATGTAACTATAAACCGTAGAGAAGTAAAGAGAAGAGTTATGAAAAGACAGACAGTACCGAAAGAATGGAAAGAGAAACTAGGGTATCGGTGTTATAACTGTGGATGTGAGGAGAATATTGAATACCATCATATCGTTCCGATGTTTCTTGGTGGAAATGATGTAATCACGAACGTAGTACCTTTGTGTAACAAATGCCACAAGGTTGCCCACAAGGGACGGCATATGTCGCACTACACGAACAAGATTAATTCCGGTCGCAAAAAGCTATGTGATGACGAAACGGTCAGACGGGTAGCTGATATGTACATCAACGGTGAGATCGGCAATCGTAAAGCTGTTGAGTTGGTAAACGGCAAGCCTGGTTCTAGGTTTACTGGCAGAAGATCCTACAGAGCATATATTCAAGAACTAGGCATTAGGACTGTACGTAACTTTGTTGATTATCTTGCAGAGAACACTTATGACGGTCTTGTGGAAGGTAAAGACTGTGTTGAGATTGATTATCTTAACGGGAAGTATGAACGCAGACAATGGCATGATACCGGTAAGAACGATGTCGAGTATGTAAAGAGCGCACATCTCGAAAAATGGGCGATATCGAAAGAGGATGCTGACAGGGCCATGGCGATAACACTTGAACGTGAAAAGCTAAAACGTGCCAATATTGTTGCGATGGTCCAGGACGATCACCAGAAGCCATTGACCGATACACAGGACAAACGGCGAGAAGAGATGTACGAGCGATGGCGAAAAGAATACAAAATAGGCTAGCACAGAGGAGATATACCGAATATGACCATAACAGAAATAGCATTAGCTATCACGATGATATGTTTTTTTGTAACGGTGATCTGCGTTATGAGTGTTCAGCGGAGACATGATGCCCGTATCTGGGTATTAGAGCAACAGATGGTGAATGTATTTTCGGTGGCGAACAGGACGAAGGAACGGGTAGACTTCCTGTGTGAGCGATACCAAGAAAGCCAGGATGCCGAAAATGACCATCTTGAGGACAAAAATGACGATATTGACAACCGATTGCCGTAAATACGATACCTAGAGAAAGCATAACGCCCCGTTTAAGCCGTCTGATTGCCCTGAGAATCGATTTTTATGGCTTAAGGGTAGTGTTATATACCCTAGGGGGTAAAAATGGCTTAAAAGTGCCTTGTTTGAAAAAATCCGAAAAACAAAAAAGGGGCATCTGATGATTTGACGATATCGAGTAAGCATAGCACACTCCTTTCATCACCCTGTCGGCACTGTCAAAAGTCCGATGGGGTTTATCCACAATCGTTGACCGGCGATTGGAAAAACTTCGCTCGATGATTAGCGAAACTGAGAAGAGTTTTACGGGATGAGTCCCTTGGTTTCAAACTCAGTCAAAAACGGTCATCTGTTGATTAATCAGCGGTCACGCATTAGTTCAAGGGCAGAATGCCACAACGAATGTGGAGATATAGGGTTCGAATCCCATATGCGTGAATCCCACTTTCTGTCATTGTAGTGGGCCTCCTTTGATCTGAGTGGAATCCAAGTGCATTATGATTCACGCCCATAATGCGCCGTGACAGCCGGCAAGGGAAAGGGACAGAGAATTGTTTTTTACAGAATGCATGAACAGTGATTGCGAATATTGGGAGACACTTCACGATAACCATGATGACCACAGGGGAGAATGCTGTGACTGGTTGAGGAGTAAAGAGTGTATATCTAAATCTCTGTCTGTATTATGTTTAGACACTGAGGATATTAATATTTTAATTAAACTGACTAAGAATAAACTGTATAACACACAGATGCATCTGTTCATGCTGCCTGAGAAGGTCGAGCAGATGGCAAACCTTGTGGATAAACTGGAGCGGATAGCGAAACATGGATCAGCATCTTAAGAAGGTCATACGTGGCTATGAGCAGTACATAAAGACCAAGGGCATAGATGAAAAAGTCATAGATGCCTATGTCGAAGCATCAGCTACGGGATTTGCGGAAGCCAGCCGGTCAGAGGCACTGTGGATAACCAGTAGGGCGAAACAGATAATCGCATATCTTGTCCAACAGATATCCCACGGGACATTGTGGGAACTGGAAAAATGGTGTTTTCGGAACAAGACCTATGCAAATCAGCTAGAGCAGTACTACGCAGTCCTGTTGGTGGAAGCTAAACATCAGATTTTTGACAGCTATCTCCAGTATCTTGAACGCAACAGAGATCCTAAAGACAGATTCTATATGCCTAAGAGACAGCAGTTTTTAAAGCATGGAATCATTGAGGGATATCAGGGATTATTGGATGACAAGTACGATGTCCTCTGTATATCTCAGCCACCAGGAACGGGGAAAGCACAGCCATTGTATTCAAAAGTGCTTACGCCGTATGGCTTCGTGAAAATGGGCGATATCCATGTTGGAGATAGAGTTTTATCGGCAAGCGGAAAAGACAGCGAGGTTATTGGGGTATATCCGCAAGGGAAGAAACCTGTGTATGAAATAACCTTTGACGATGGCTCGAAGTGTAGGTGTTCTGATGAGCATTTATGGCGAGTGCAGACCAGGGATGACCGGCGCAGAGGGAATAAATATCGTGTTGTCACGCTAAAGTCTATGATGAAAAACGTCAGGGTAGAAAGTGGCAAACGGCTGAATTATTCTCTTGATTATGTTGGGAAAATAGATATGTATCGTACAAGTTTTCCGATTCACCCGTATGTACTTGGTGTGATGCTTGGAAACGGATGCACAACGAGCGGAAACTTTATGGTATCGACCGCCGACAAAGAAGTACTTGATAAATTTAACGAGTTATTGCCAGAGGGATATTATACAAAGCACAAAGGAAAGTATGATTATCGTATTTGTTGCGATGGAGAAAATGCGTTTAGAGATGCTTTAAGGGTTCTCGGGATCTTTGAAAAACATAGCTACGAAAAGCATATTCCGAATGGGTATTTACACGCAAGCCATGAAGACAGATTGTGGTTATTGCGTGGCTTAATGGATACTGACGGATTCGCTTCAAAGTGTTATGCGGAATATACCACGGTATCCAAACGATTGGCAGAGGATGTTGCGGAATTGGTTCATTCGTTGGGTGGCTACTGTAGTATTTCACGGCACACAGATTGTGGTTATAGGGGTGCTGATGGTGAATTTATAAAATGCAGAGATTCATATAGGCTGTGTATTCAGTTTGATGCGAATCATGAGAGTCCATTTTATTTGCCGAGAAAACGGGAGATATACAAACCGAAAAGAGAAACGATAAAACGATTTGTAAAAGATATTGTTTATGTTGGCGAAGAAGAATGCCAGTGCATTATGATTGACGATCCTAGTCATCTGTACATCACTGATAACTATATCGTTACTCACAATACTACTTGCCTTAAGTTTTTCAATTCTGCGGTCATTGGGTGGTTTCCCCGTGATTACAACCTGTTCTACTCGCATTCCTCTGACATCACACGGATGTACTATGACGGTGTGTTGCAGATGGTCCAGGATGCGGAAGAGTACACTTGGCATAACATTTTCCCTGACTTGCAGATAACTAACACGAATGCCAAGATGGGTCAATTTAACGTGGGTAAGTATAAGCCTTTCCCATCGCTACAGACTGCATCTATCGGCAGTGAGAATGCCGGTAAAGTACGTGCATCTAAATTCCTGATGATCGATGACTTGATAGGCAAACTGGAAGAAGCACTGAACAAAAACACGCTAGAGAAGATTTGGGGAGCCTACACTGTTGATGCGAGGCAGAGGATGACTGTTGACCGTAACGATAAGCCTTGCAAAGAAGTCATCCAGGCCACAAGATGGAGTACTGTAGATCCCATCGGCAGAATCATTCAGATGCATCAGGGGAATCCGAGAGTACGTGTGATATCGATTCCAGACATAGATCCTCAGACGGGCAAGAGCAATTTTGCTTATGAGTTTGGGGGATTTTCGGAAAAGTTTTTCGAGAGTCAGGCGATGATGATGGATGATATCTCATATCGCTGTCTGTACAAGCAACAGCCTGTCGAGCGAGAGGGATTGCTATACCACGAAGATGAGCTGCGCAGGTACTCGTCACTTCCAGACAGGGAGCCGGATGCCGTTCTGGGTGTATGCGACACCAAGACAAGGGGTATCGACTACATGGTTATGCCTGTTATGTACCAGTATGACAACGATTACTACATGGTTGACTGTATCTGCGATAACGGGACAGACTTTAATCTGCAACAGACAAGGCTTGCCAACTTGATCGTTGACCATAAAATGCAACAGTGCGAGTTTGAATCGAATGCCGGTGGCGAAAGACTGGCACACGATGTAGCTAAACTTGTTGCTGACAAAGGTGGTATCTGCAATATCACCACAAAATACACTGAGACTAACAAAGAGACACGTATCATTGTCAACTCTGATTGGGTGAAAAAACACGTATTGTTCCGAGACAAGGAAGACTACAAGCCTAAGAGTGACTATGGGATCTTCATGAACTATCTGCTTGGCTATTCGATCGCCGGCAAGAATCTGCACGATGACGTTCCTGACTGTCTGGCTAACTTTGCCTTGTATGTGGCAAGGAAGAACAGAATCAGACGTACAGTCATCATTGAGAGTCCGATATAAGGAGTGCGAATGACAGCTAAACAATACCTGAATCAGATATACACGTTTGACAGGCTTATCGAGATTCAGAACGAGAAAATTGAACAGCTACGGACACGGGCAGAAGGAAGTGCTGTCAGGTATGACCGAGACAAGGTGCAGACATCCGGCTCACAGGATCCTCTTGGTGATGCAAGTGTTAATCTTATGGCTGAGATGCGTAAACGTGATATGTATATCGCACGTAGAAAAGCCATCACTGACAAGATAGAGTCTTTAGCATTTACTGACAACAGCAGTTATCTTGTATTAGCTAAGAGATATATCCTCAAAAAGTCCGATAAAGAGATCGCTTTCGAGATGGATTATACGCTTCGGCACGTTTCCAGGCTGTTTTCGAGAGCATTTAAGGTGTTTGAGAGCGAAAAAATGTCATAAGATGTCCGAAAATGTCCTAAAATGTCATGCGATGTCATGTAATGTCATAAAATGTCATAAAATGTCATGTGATGTCCTATTGACCCCCGAAAATCGGGGTGTTATGGTTACACTGATAAATCAGACAAAAATGATTTAGAACGGGACGTTTAGGTTAGCTTTTTCATAATTCTTCTTTTCTTTACCGTGAGAAGCACTGCCAGAGATGGTGGTGCTTTTTGCGTGATACGTCCCAAAACGGACAAACGGCAAGAGCAAAAATTTGGGGGTGAAATTAATGCAGTTCGGACGGCGAGTCATCTGGACAAGCGAAAGAGAGATAAATGCTCACAATATTGCCGGGGTACTGCGGAATGCATACCCTGTTTTTTCTGCCAACCGTAGTGACTGCGATTTCCTGTTGCACTATGACCTGGGTCTGCAACCTATCCAGCGTGAGAAGAAAACGAGAACAGATATCGACATCCAGTGTATTGACAACGTGGCGAACGAGATAACCGTATTCTGGACAGGGTTGATGTTCGGCAACGATATCACGCTTGTACAACGTGGTACGAATGACAGCGGTCGAAAGAATGCTGCGGAACAGGAAGCTATTGCACTTCTGAATGAGTGCTACGCATCAGAGCGCACCAAGAGCAAGAGAGCGGAGTTAGGCAACTATGTCGAGATTACCGGCATCGGTTACACGATCACTGACATCAACACGGAATGGGAAGACGGTGACAGCTACTTCACGTACAACGTCCTCGACCCAAGATATGCTTTCGTGGTACGGTCATCTGCTCACATTGACCACAGGGTTGTCCTTGGTGTGACATTCAGGGAAGACGATAACGGCGTTTTGTATTTCACTTGTTTTACACCGGAACGCAGATATGAGATGTACGGCGGTGCTGTGCAGAACGGCGATTACGAATTTCAGCATGGCATGAGGAGCGGTGAGATCAATCCGCTTGGCAAGATCCCTATCACTGAGTGGATTCGTGATTATGACCGTACCGGCGTATGGGAACGTCAGATCCCCGACATGGATACTCTGAATATCGCACAGTCAGACTTAGCTGATTGGTTAGACCAGAACGTGCAGTCAATATGGCACGCCAATGACATCGAGTTCCCGACCGAAGAGGTTGAGACTGCGGATGGCACAAAGGTCGAGAAGATCAAGACACCGAAAAGCAGTGAGTGGGTGCAGACCTACACAACGGCAGATGGGAAAACCCCTTTTATCACCCCGTTATCTGTGCCTGGTGACTATAGCGGTATCTTGAACAATATCAGCACTAAGCGGTCATGGATCTTGCAGAAATGTAATGTTCCCATGAGGAACGATACGTCTGGCGGTTCCACAGGTGTTGCGATGAGTGATGCTACGGGATGGAGCCAGACCGAGGTAACAGCTACGAAACAGGAATCCATCATGGAAGGATGCCTGATGGAAGAAGTTAAGCTGGCACTTGCCTGTGTCCGGTCATCTACAGACATCGAAGAGAGCAATCCGATGACAAGGCTGAGACATTCGGATGTTAAACCGAGTATCAAGAGACAGAAGTCTTACGAGCTGGTATCCAAGGTAAACGCATTCTCAGTAATGGTTTCCCACGGAATTTACGGTTTACACGCACTCAGCGTAATCAACCTGTTTGACGATCCGCAACAGGTCTATGAGGATTCCAAGAAATTGATCGACAAGTATCAGGACAGCCTGTTTAACAAAGCTACCAACAGTGTTTCTACGGCCCCTGAGAAAGCCGGCTCTGACGAATCCGACCAGATCGTCAACAGCCCGAATCTTGACGGCATGAACAGGATATCGCCTGACGTAGAGGAATCTGACGATGGCAGTGAAACTGAATCTTGACGAACTGAACACACTGGAACGCCGGCTTGAATACCGAGAGTACTTCGCACCTATGGCTGTTCCGACTGAGAGCCGTAAAAAACGTGAAAAGATGGCAGATGAGATAGACGATCTGTGGATAGACTTACTTGCCATCTACATGGTGGCTATGCAGTACAATCAGCCTGTGGACGAGAAAGCTGTCATCCGAGAGTTTACGCCCAGGATGGAAGACATACTGCGAGAAAACGGTGTGCGTGAGGAAGTCATCCAAAACTACGTGAACGATGTCTTTGAAAACGAGATAGACGTTACGCAGAGAAGATACACTGAGAATGACTATTGGGTATCCGATGACCGTGTGAGAGAGATTGTTGAGAACGATATCAATATCATCCTCAATTCACAGGAATATCTCGATGCATCCGCTAGTGGAAAACGGTACAAACGATGGATAACCATGAGGGATGACCGAGTGAGAGATACCCATGCGATGGTGGACAGTGACGTTGTGGCGATAAACGATCCGTTTGTTGTGGGCAACAGCTTAATGATGTTCCCTGGGGACGTTTCGTTAGGTGCTGCCCCAGAGGAGATCGTTAATTGCAGATGTGCTGTCGAATATTTTTAGGTGATGCTATGTGAAATATATAATCATGGCCGGTGGCAAGTATACGAAGTGGGAAAAACCTAGACAGTTGATTCGTATCAATGGTGAAGCGATCATCGAACGAACGATTCGGCTTCTGCGTGAAAACGGTGCAAACGATATTGCCATCAGCACAAATAACGATGTCTTTGAGCAATTCGGACTGCCGATATTACGGCACGAGAATGACTATGTGGCAACTGAATATGCGTTAGATGGACAATGGGTTCATGCATTTTATCCAACGAACGAGCCTGTCTGCTATATTTTTGGCGATGTTTTCTTTTCGCCGGAAGCTATAAAGACCATAGTCGAGACAGAGACATTTGATATTCAGCTATTTGCATCTGCTCCACCTTTTTCCAAACAATACACAAAGCCTTGGGCAGAACCATTTGCCTTAAAAGTGTGGAATACCACACATCTGAAAAATGCAATCGCTCAGACCATAGCGTATTGGGAAGAAGGGCAGTTCATGAGAAGACCTATCATGTGGGAGTTGTGGCAAGTCATCAAAGGCACTACGCTGAATACGATTTATTATGACAATTACATAGCGATTAACGATTACACGGTAGATATTGATGATGCCGATGATGTCTGGAAGATTGAAACAGTTTTAAGCACTCCATAACGGGGTGCTTTTTTGTTGCCACTTTTGGAGAAACGGGGTTCGACTCCCCGTGTGGCAATCAGTCAGGGAAGACTTAAAAACGCAAACGATTAGAGAAAATCGAAAAACAATTCGCACCGTCAGGAAAAGACGTAAAAACCGGAAAGGGTTACACGTATGAGTGAAGAGACAAACAAGGTCGAACAGACAACAAACACCGAAGAAAACAAAGCAACTGAAACCGAGAAGACACCGGACGTTCAGGATCTTCTGAACGAGATGGCAAAACTCAAGAGGGCCAACAGTAAGCTAGCCAGCGAGTCAGCGGAATGGAGAAAGAAATACCAGTCCACGCTGTCTGAACAGGAACGTGTAAGCGAAGAAAAAGCGGAACGTGAAGCTGAACGGGAAGAACAGTATCAGAAGTTGCTGCGTGAGAACAACATCAACAAGATCGAGAAATCCTATCTGGGACAGGGATGGAGCGCATCCGAAGCATCCCGTATGGCTGTCGCAGAAGCAGATGGCGATTTCGAAACCAAGATGAAGATCCTTGCCGAAGTCGAAACAAGGAAGTCCAAGGAAGTCATGGCTGATTTCCTTAAGACAAGACCTGATATCCAGTACGGGACCGACCGGACGGTTACCAAGGAAGCGTTCGACAAGATGGACCTTATTGAACTCACAAAACTCAAACGTGAGAATCCATCAGAATACGAGAGACTACGCAATCTGTGGTAATTCCACAGGAATAGAGAGGAGACACTAATCATGAGTATTGATGCTAGTTATGGAACCAAATTGCAGCATCTCTTCGATCCGGAAGTCGTTGGGGATGCGATCAATCGTAAGTTATTTGACTACATGAGATTCGCACCGTTAGCAACTATCGATACGACACTCGTTGGGCGTGACGGCGATGAGTTGACATATCCGTATTATGAATCCATTTCTGATGCAGAGGCCGTTAGCGAAGGCGCAGACATCCCGATCGCTCGTCTTTATCAGAAGACCACAAAGGTTAAAGTGAGCAAAATTGGTAAGGCCGTCCAGATTTCAGACGAAGCCATTATGTCTTCTGCCGGCGATGTAATGGGTGAGATCACCCGTCAGGTAGTTCAGGCAATCAACTCTAAGGTAGAAGCACTTATCATCGCTGACCTTGGTGCAAAAGCAGGTCTTTCCAAGACTATCGCAGCCGCATCTGGATCTACTGACAATGCTGCTGATGACATCTCTGATGCTCTTACGCTTTTCGGCGAAGATATCGATGGCGAGAAGGTTCTCATCTGTACACCGGAACTGTACGGCAGACTTCGCAAGACTGCTCACTGGATTCCGAATACTGAGATGGGTGCCGACATGATCGTTCGTGGCACTGTTGGTATGATCCACGGCTGTCAGGTAGTTGTATCCAACAGACTTAAAGCTGCCGGATATAAGACCTATGCAAAGACCACTGACGTAGCTGTTGATGCTGGCAAGACCTATTACATCAAGAATGACCTTGGTGCTTATGAAGCTGTTGCTTCTCCGAAGACCGCTGACCTTGGTGACTACTACGAGCAGACTACCGTATCTTCCGGTAATGTTGCTTATATCGTTAAGCCTGGTGCGCTGAGAATCGTCATGAAGAGAGATACACTGGTAGAGTTTGACCGTGACGTTCTGGATCAGACCAACCTTGTAGTTGCTTCTAAGCTGTTTGCTCCGTATCTGTACGATGCAACTAAGGTTATCAAACTGCCCATCGCTTCCTAGTTTGAGGTGAGCGAATGGGTGCGTTGATTAGACACAAACGCCGACTCAGAGAAGAAGCCGAAAGACAGGCTCTGCAAAATGCTGTGGAGCCTGTTGCGGTTGAAGAGTCGGTCAAGGAAGAAAAACCGACACCGAAAAAACGGACACGTAAGCCTAAAAAATAATGGGGGTGCAGTTGATGGCACTGGATTATTCATCGATCCCAATGATTGACGATATTGTGGAATCCTTGGCATCAGAACTTCAAGCCTACGGTGAAGAGGTCAGTGCAAATCTGCTCACTGCTAAAACCGTAGGTGCATATAGGGCAGTCATGAGCGCCAGACATTACAGAGGTTTTACCGATGAAGCTATCGTAGCTGACATGGAAAACTACTGGTCGCAGGTCCGTGATATTGCTCTGTATGATTACAATCAAGTCGGTGCTGAGTATCAGGAATCCCACAGTGAGAATACTGTTTCCCGTAAGTGGGTAGACAGGAAAACACTATTCAAGGGCGTAGTACCTATTGCAGTTGTATAGAGAGGGGGAGACAAGATGACTGTAGAAGTCGCTTTGGTTATATCCTTTGTATCTCTTTGTATATCAGCATATTTGGGGTTTAAGGGTAGCAAACGTACTGACACAAAAGACATAGAGGAACGGGCGAAAGAGAATGCCATGATTAACTTTAAGCTAGACAACATAGAGCAGGCAACCAAGGACATCCGTTCCGACATCTCGACATTACGTAACGAGATGATGGCACACAATGACCGTATCATAAAGGTTGAGGAATCAACCCGTAGCGCACATAAGAGAATCGATGGTCTTGAACACAGGCTGAACAAAGGTGGTGTTGAGCACGAGCATGAAAACTAAGGTATTGCTTGAAAAGGCATTAATCAGAGCATTGTGGACGATGGCAGAAGTAGCTTTATCCTATCTGACTATCGGCATGACAATCACAGAGGTTGACTGGTTACATCTTGCATCAGTGACAGCACTCGCCGGTATTATCTCCCTGTTAAAGAGCATGGCGGTAGGCTTGCCGGAAGTCGCAGACATTGAGGTGGATGCCCATGAGGACACTGAGTAAGAATTGGCAGAGGATATTTTTTGCGACATACAGTGGCGAGACACCTATCTACGAGAAAGATGCTTCCGGTAATGTTGTCACGATGACCATTAACGGCAAGTCTGTTTACGTAGAGACTGGCGATACACAGCCTTCTTACACTGCGCCTACTGAGATTCGTGGGAATATCGCACTTCAAGGCGGTAATGCGGAAGCACAGGAATTCGGATTAAATCTGTCTGACTATTCTGCCGTACTTGTAACTGACAAGAACGCTTATGACATCACTGAGGAAAGCATCATTTGGCATGAGACTGTTCCGGTGGTCAACAATGGCGTAACGGATGATACCACTGCGGATTATACCGTTATCAAAGTTGCACCAAGTCTTAATTATGACAGATACGTCCTCAGAAAGCGAGTCAAGTAATGGCTGAACGGGTTTTCAATGTAAACCTAGACCATCTCGACAGAGCGATCCGAGAACTGGCATATTACCGTGATGTGGAGTTGCCAAACATGGTCAGAGAACTTGTCGAATCACTGACAAGGATTGGCTTAAATGAAGCTAATGCCCATATCGCCAGGTCAGAATATGGATACATGGTAACTGTATCTACTGACATCAATTACACAAGGACAGGCACAAATGCGATGATTGTGTTTACTGCTCCCATCAACTATCCGAAGGATGGTGGTGAGCCTTTCAGTATCATGCTTGCCATTGAGTTTGGGGCAGGTTTCAAATATAACCCAACTACGAATCCACTATCTGATGTGCATGGCTATGGCCCAGGGACGTATCCTGGCAAGGGTCATTGGAACGATCCCCGTGGATGGTGGTTCAGAAATGACGATAACGAGTGGGAACACACTTGGGGCAACGAAGCAACTATGCCTGTTTACAATGCGGAGATGCGGATACAACAGAGCATTGAACAGGAAGTACGAAGGATATTCAGATAAGGGGTGAATGAAAGATGCTATGGACAAAGATGATAGAGTCAAAAGTCCTGACTGTAGTTAAGACTAACGTCACGGCGAAACTAGGCAGTAAGTACCCGGATATCAATTTCACCACCAGGAACGCTGTTCCGAAAAATCCGAAATTTCCATGCGTACATATCCAAAAACTCAGCGGTGCGGAAGTGGGCAGAGAACTTGAGTATGGTGTGGTAGGCATTGTTTCTGACTTTCAGATTGACTGCTATGATGCCACATCACAGGAGATCGCAGAAGAAGTTGCCTATACGGTCGCAGACGTTATGTGCAATACACTTGGATACGGCATTTTGACCGATCCTTTTAACAGCAATACTGATGTTTATCGCAACGTAGCTAGATACCGGCGGTACATCGGTAATGACGATACATTTTTAACTTAATTCATAACTAGGGGGAATTGACATGGCTGATACAAGTTATCTGGCAAGAGTCATTTACATGGAAGTACCGGCTAATACGGACATCCATTCCGTAACATGGCCTGGAAGCTATTCGCTTATGGGTCGTGCTAAATCCATTCCGGCTCCTCTGGGCGCACCGAATCTTGTAGAGTCTACTACGTTGGAAGACGATACACAGACTTTCGAACTTGGTGTTAAACAGAGTGACCTTAAGGAATTTACCTGCAATCTTGAGAAGGATGCGCTTACTGCCATCGATGCTCTTGAGGGCAAGTATCTCAAGATCATTCAGCTTTATGGTACTGATGGTCTTGGTAAAACTGCTAAGTATGCCTATGTCGGCAAGGTTACCGCAGCACCCAACGATGTTGGTGGCGTTGACGAGATCCTCGAAATGGGCGTAAGAATCGTTCCGGCAACTACTCCTAAGAACGTGACCACCAGCCTGACAGTTACACGTACTTCCAGTGGTGGATTCACTGTTGCAGCAGGTTCCGGTAGCTGATAATAGTTTTTAATTTATGGGGTGGCCTACGGGCCGCCCCTTTCCCTATATACGGGGAAGGGAAAGGAATTACATGAGAACATTCACGATCAATGGTAAGACATATAAAGCAAAGCCTTTTACGTTTAATCTGATGTGTGATTTCGAGCATTACGGCGTATCTATCGATACGATGGACAGGATGCCGATGGAGACAATCAGAACGTACTTCATCCTGTGTTCTGGGTTGGACACTGAGTCTGCCGGTGTTGAAATCGAACAGCACTATATCGGCGGTGGCGATGTCGATAAACTCGCTGACTGCATGAGAGCGGAGATGGAAGATTCCGCTTTTTTTCGTTCTCTCGCCCAGAGAGCAGAAACGGAAACTGGAACGATGGAAACGGAAGCACAGACGGAAACGGTAGCGAAACCGACAAGGAGCCGGAAAAGCGAAAAAGCGTAGAAGACTACAGGAATCTCCGAGAATACTACGAGTTTGAATGGTTTTCCAAGGCTTATGCTTTAGGAATATCCTATCGAGATTTTTGGGAGATGAATCCGCACTTGATCGAAGTTTTTCAACGTGCCTACGATGAGAAACTTATGCATGATGACAAGATTCAGCATATATGGGGTATGTATACACTGGATGCTGTTTCTGTAGCTATTGCAAGGATTATGCGTGGTGATAAGAATGCCAAGTACATGACCAAACCGTTACTTGAGGATATCATCAAAGATTCGCATCTGACGGAAGAAGAAATCTATGAACGTGAGTTAAAACGTGAACTTGCCTTTATCGATTCAATAACAGTGAATGATAAGGAATAAAGGTGGTGAAGCCTATGGCTGTAGATGAGAATATCAGATTACAAATTACATCAGATGCTTCGGATGCACAATCGGGGATAAACAGACTGATTAACGATATCCGCAGAATGCGGAATGCCTATCAGCAATCTGTAAACCACGGGGCCGGCAGACAGATTACAGAAGAGGTAGAAGAAGCCGGACAAGCGGTACATGATACTGAAAGAAGATTCGCTGATGCTTCCAGGAATATCACCAATCATTCCAGAAGTATTGGTAGCGTTCTCAAAGGTGTCGGCAGAACTGCCGTAAACTCTGGCATTCAGATTACAAGGGGTTTTGGTGGGCCACTGAAACTCGCTGGAAAGTATCTGTTTACATTCCGCAGAGGTCTTGGAGATACAACGGATGGCTTTAAGCATGGCTTTTGGGCGGTACTTAAATATGCATTCGGTATACGAAGTTTGTACTTCCTGTTCCGAAAGCTACGGCAAGCGATTAAAGACGGATTCGGCAATTTAAGACAATATTCAAGTGAAACGGATTCTGCACTGACAATGTTGCAGAACTCGCTGTTCACGTTAAAGAACGCACTGGCAGTAGCATTCAATCCAATCGTCACAGCTATAGCACCATTGGTTAATCAGTTGATACAAATGCTGATTACCGCTATGAATGCTATCGGCAGATTTTTCTCAGCACTGACCGGAAAGAAATTCGCTGTTCAGGCGATCAATGGTTACAACTCTGTTGCCAAAGCTACCACTGGAGCCGGTAAAGCTGCCAAGAACGCTGCCAAAGATTACAAGAAGCTGAATGATGTTGTCCTTGGTATCGATGAGTTGAACATCAACAAGGGCGATGATAACAGTTCCAGTGGCGGTACTGGTGGCGGTGGCGGTGGAGCCGGTGGTGACGGCACGAATTACGGCGAGATGTTCGATACTGTTAAGGTTGAGAGCAAGATGCAGAAACTCGCCAAGATGATCCGTGATGCCTGGAAGAAAGGCGATTTCACCAAAGTCGGTGCTTACGTTGGCGATGCCATTGTTAAGGGCCTTAATAAGATTAACTGGGCCAAAATTCGCCAAACGCTGAACAAGGTCGGCAAGTCTTTTGCTACGTTCTTTAACGGTGTATTCCGTACAGAAGGATTGGGCAAATCTATAGGTGCTACGCTTGGCGAAGCACTGAATACGGGATTTAGCTTCCTGTTCAGTATCGTAGATAACTTTGATTTCGGTGCATTAGGGCAGACGATAGGTAGTGCATTACAGAGTGCGGTTCAGACATTTGACTTTGGCAATATCACTCACTGGATCTCGTCAAAACTCTCAGGTCTTATTGAACTTTTAGCTGGAGTTATTGAGGGTGTTGATTGGGAAAAGGTTCCTGGTGATATCTGGGATGCAATTAAGGAAGCTATAGATGGATTCGATTGGAAACGTCTTGGGAAAGCTATTAACAGACTTCTGTTCGCTATCGGTGGTGTTATCGAAACATTCTTCCTTCTGTTGAGCGATAAACTCAAGAAGATTTGGAATAAGTTTAAAGAGTGGGTAGCAAAGAAAGCACTTGAAGCGTGGGAAAGCGTTAAAGAAGCGTGGAAGAATGCCAATAAACACTTTGAGGAAAAGATGGATGGCATTCGTGAAACATTCCGCAAAGTACCTGAGTTCTTCAAAGAGAAATTCAGTGCCGGTTACGAGAAAGTCAAAGAAGCATTCAGAGGAATCAAAGACTGGTTCAAAGAGAAATGGAAGGACGTTAAAGGCTTATTCACAAAGGATAAAGTCAGCAAGGTCTTTAAAGATGCTTTCGATGCCGGTTATAAAGCTGTTACTGATGCATTTAGTAAAATCGGCGATTTCTTTAAGGGAATTGCAAACGATATCGTAGGTCCTATTGCGGATGCAGTTAATGGTGTTATCGATGGTATTAACTGGATTCTTGGCAAGGTCGGTTCTAACAAGACATTAGGTCATTGGGACCCACCTAAGTTTGCTCATGGTAGCAGAAACGGTCTGCAAAGAGACACCGTAGGTATGGTCAATGACCAGGGTGGCAACACTTATCGTGAGATGATTATACCGCCACACGGCGAGCCATTTATACCTAAAGGACGTAATGTTATCCTTCCGATGCAGAAGGGAACCAAGATTATTCCGGCGAATCAGACAGCGAAAATACCTGGATTTGCTAAAGGTGTCGGCGATATCCTTGGTGGTGCTTGGTCTAAATTCAAGGAATTCACAGGTGATATTGTTGATTATCTTGACAGTCCTCGCAAGATTGTTCAGATGGCTATTGATAAGTTTACTGATATCACGGGATTCACTGGTGTATTCGGCGATATTGCTTCCGGTGCTATCAGCACTATCATGGACAGCGTGGTTTCATACATCACCAAGATATTTGAAACAGCTAGTTCCATGAAGATAGAGAAAGCTATCAAATGGGCATTAGGCATCGCTGCAAGTCCGGCACATGGTTATGACCAAAACAGTAGATGGGGACCTGACTATGACTGTTCTTCCTTCGTTATTTCTGCTATGCAGAACGGCGGTATCCCACTTAAATCGGCTGGTGCGACAACTACGCACAACATGGAACAGGCAGGTATAAGAGTAGGCTTTAAGGATGTTGTAGGAAGTGTAAGCACGGGATCTGGGAAAGGGTTACGCCGTGGCGATATTCTTCTGAACACTGCAAACCATACCGCACTGTATATCGGTGATGGCAAAGTTGTCCAGGCATCTATCAATGAGTTAGGTAAAATTACAGGTGGCAAGCCTGGTGACCAGACGGGTCGAGAGATTTGGTCTGGGCCGTACTACAACTACAGAAAAGGTGGATGGGACAGCGTACTTCGTTATGCTAAATTTGCTAACGGTGTAGGTGCTATTCCGAGATACAACGATGGTGGATTCCCAGAGAACGGTCTGTTCTATGCCAATGATAGCGAACTGGTAGGTAAGTTTGGCAATCGTTCTGCGGTGGCTAATAACTATCAGATTGAGGATGGTATCGAGAAAGCTGCCTACAATGGTTTCGTCAAGGCTTATGCTGATACGAAGCAGACTGACCTTATGGAAGAATTGATAAGAGCAGTGAAAGATGGCAAGAGAATTGTCATTGACGGTCGGGAGATCGTAGCTGTTGTCAATTCACGTAACAAGAGAAACGGATATTCATTTACCTAAGAGGGGTTGATTAAATGTTAAGCATTAATGGTACTGACATATCCCTTACAAGGGGAGACTCAGCATTCATAGAGATTGGCATGACGAAAAACGGACAGCCGTACACTCCTCTTGAGGGAGAGGAAGTCCGATTCGCCATGAAGAGAAGCTATAACGATGATGAGCCTTTGCTTGTCAAAGTTATTCCGAATGAATTACTTGTATTACATCTTTTGCCGGAAGATACAAAGTTATTTCCTATGGGCAAGACCTATGTATATGATATCGAATTTACGGATATTAACGGCGAAGTGGATACATTCATTGAGGGTACATTGAATCTGCTGAAAGAGGTGTTGTAAATGAACGGCACGATCACTGCGATTGATACGTTCAGCGGTGTGATTTCCGCTGTTGCTACTTTATCAGCAGAATTAACGGGTCCTGTCACTGTACACGGTGCATTGGCTGAGACTAAAACAATAAGTGGCACAATATCTGCCAGTGGGATTATCGAGGGTAGTCTTACTGGCAGTAATGCCATTAACGGCAATATCACTATTCCGGAACATACCGGCGGTGTTTACTACAACGGCGATTACGAAGTTACACCAACAACAGAGGTTCAGACTTTAAGCACTGCCGAATTGTCAATGCGACGCAACGTAACTATTAATCCCATTCCGCAGAATTACGGCTTAATCACTTGGGATGGGTCGAGATTGACGGTTTCTTAGGAAGGGGCAAATAAGAATGGCGAAAAATGTAGTCATTAATAATGTGACATACCAAGATGTAAGCGAGGTCAATATTCCGCTTTCGGGTGGTGGCACAGCGGAGTTCTTTGATACATCTGATGCGACACTGGACAGCGGTGGCAAGATGCTTTCTGGGAATACTGCTTATGCGGATGGTACAAAATATACAGGCACGATTGCCACTAAAACTGGTTCGGATATTTCGGCAAGCGGTGATACTGTTACGGTTCCAGCCGGTTATTATGCAAGCCAGCAGACAAAGAGCGTGTCGGCAGGATCGGCAACAGCACCGGCATCAATCACCGGAACATCTGCCAGTGTTTCAACAGGTACAAATACACTGACGTTATCTAAAACCATCAGTGTTACACCATCTGTTACTGCCGGCTATGTATCCAGTGGAACGGCAGGTAATTCATCTGTATCTCTTACTGCATCTGTTACCACCAAGGGTGCGACAACATATACACCTACTACATCTAACCAGGAGATCGCATCTGGAACATATCTGACTGGAAAGCAGACAATCAGTGGTGATGCAAACTTGGTCGGCTCAAACATCAAGAGCGGAGTCAGTATTTTTGGTGTATCCGGTTCTCTTACTTCTGCGACAGTATCACAGGATTCACAGACAAAAGTCCTCACCATCTCGTAAGGGGGTGGCTTTATGGCTAATATAACCATCGCAGGCGCTTCTTATCCTGACGTTCCTGCGATCCAATGCCCAAAAACAGGTGGCGGTACGGCTCAATTTGATGATACGTCAGATGCGAATGCTACATCCTCTGATATTGCCAGTGGGAAGACAGCCTATGTAAACGGCACAAAGGTCACAGGAACAGCCAGTGGTGGTTCATCTGCAAAGACCAAAACAGGGACGTTCTCAGGCAATAACACCACATCGGTGCAAATATCCTGTGACTTTGCCCCTGATCTGATCTATGTATACGGCAACCTAACGAGCAGTTCCAACCTGCGAGGTGTCATATCGATTATTATCATTAAAGACACAGTGATTATTCAGACATCCGACACTTCCACATCATCAACCAATGAGAATCTGGCTTTGGCTGCTCATAGTGTATCGGGGTACGTGTATAACAATTCATATACCCATGCAACGTATTCCAACGGAACATTAACCATTAACACGGTTTCAAACACGAGTTCAAACAGGTTCGCTTCTGGGATAAGTTATTCATATAAGTTGGTCAAATGGACAACGTAGGGGGTGACACGATGATGATGCCGCTTTACTACAGACACAACAGTAACAACACAGGCACTATTAACGGCACATATACCGCAAGGATATATGGTGTTAAACTTATTGACTTGATAGGGGGTTAAACAATGCCACAGTCAGCTTTTTTACGTGTAAATGGCATGGACTTTCCACCACCCAGACGGGGATTTCAATACATAATTTCAACTACGGTCAATGCTGGACGTAACGCGAATAATGCTGTTATAGGTCAGAAGGTCGGCAGAGATTTGTTTAAGCTGGATGCTATGGAATGGGTTGGCCTTCCGGCTGCTACGTGGCAAGCGATGTTAAGAGCAGTCGAACCGTTCTATGTGCCTGTCACGTTTGAGGATTACCGAACGGGTGAACCGATTACAATAATAATGTATCCTGGCGACAGAACGGCATCTCCCTTATGGCTTGACCATGACAGCCACAAAATAATACAGTATGAAAACTGTAAATTCAACCTTGTAGATGCTGGGTGGTGATTTTATGCAGAGAGCATCCAAAGACTATATCGACAGCATGAAATCCCCTTTGAGGAATCGTGGCTATGTAAAGGTTACCGTAGGCAGCAGCGATACATCTATTCCAGACCATGCGAATGTGGATACGTATACTCAGCAGAGTTATATTTCGAACAGTGCTAACGCTCTTGCAAACGTCCCTGTGGCTTATCCCTATGCTACCTGTGAACAGGATTATTCAAAGATAGACGGCTCGATGGTATTTCCACCTGCCGAGGATGGCGATATTCTCTACAATCAGGGAATCGTTGTGAAAGTATTGTGGACGAGCAGTCAGGGAGTACATCCTGGAATCGCTATCCTTTTCAATCAGCCTGTTAGCTTTAAAGGATTCACGATAGACTTTGGAGAGGTATATCCTACACAGCTTTATGTTGCATGGGATGATTATTATCAGGAACAGAACAGCGAAATCTACTGGCCTGAGTCTTCTGTATTCGTTTGCGAGGATTCGTTTAACGATATTATTGGCATGACGTTTACTCCCTACGCCGGTATGGATAACAAGCGATTTCGCATCAATACAATCACTTTCGGTATAGCTAAGACATTTACGAATGACGAGGTTATTAGCTGTTCCATTAAGGAATACGTATCGCCGATCGGCGATACACTGCCGTCTATGGACCTGTCGGTTACGGTGGACAATCAAGATGGCTATTATGATGTTGATAATCCCGATTCTGCACTGGCATACATGGATGTAGGACACGAAGTCAAGATTCAATTTGGTTATGATTCCAAGGGTGACGGCAATATCGAATGGTTACCAGAAACCAAGGGCAGTATGCAGACATGGACAGCCAACGATCAGGAAGCGACATTTACTGCTACTGACCGTTTCTACCAACTTGGTGAGATGTACTACGGGCATAAAATTGCTCCACCATTTATGGGGGATACGGCAGCAGGATGGATACAAGACATTCTCTTAGATGCCGGTTTCACAAGTGCTGACTGGTATATCGATGAAGCACTGACTGAGATTTGGCTGCCAAATCCGATTCCACCATGCACCTATGCGGAAGCCTTACAGATTGTAGCTAACGCTAGTTGCGCCAGACTGTTTGAAGACAGGCAGGGACGTATCTGCGTTGTATCTGAGGTCACAGAACCTACGCAGACAATCACTGATAATTACGATGATTCCTTCTCTTTCCCTGAGTATCACTTGGATTTTAACGGCGATGGCGAACTGATTTTCACGTACAGTAATGATGCACCATGTGATTTCGATATCACTGATGATGCCCTTATAGTTACTGCGGATAACGCTACTGACTATAATCTTGTCAACAATGCAGTTTTGGAAACATTACATTCATCTGTTGATAATCCTATGGTAACGATCACGCTGTCTTATCCGTGGGAAGCATACGGTTTAGGCATCAATTTCACTGGTGCTTATGCACAGGCGTTTATCGTTAGGACATATCTCGACAGTACGTTAGTCAGCACTACTACATACACAAATGACAGCTTTAACTTCGCTACATCTGATACGTTTGGGACATTCAATATTATGACCATTGAGTTCCTTTACGGTGGCGAAGGTGCTAGTATTGCTATCTCCAGTATCGCTCTTGGCGGTACGTCTGGCTATACACTTACAAGGGATTATGATTTGACCGAATCATACACTGCCGAACGTCAGCAGAAGGTTAAGAGTATATCCATTGAACGTACAGTATTTACCGAGAGTGCTTCCAAAACACTGTATGAGGAAACAGTAGATAAGGATGATTTAACTGACACTAGCATCACTGGTTATAAGACTTTTGATGTGTTCTTTGACAATCCTGTCAATGTTACGGGTATCACTCTTACGTCAGGTGCTACGTCAGCAACGATAACCAACAAGTATGACTATAAATGCTCTGTGGCTTTTGACGGTGTTACGGGGAATGTAAAGTTTAGTTTAACCGGCACTGAATTTATCCCAAGGAAGTACAACTACAAAAAGAAGTACGCTACAAATGGTCAAGAGATCATTTGGCAGAATCCGCTTATAAGCAGTAAGGCGAGGGCATCTGCGGTCGAAGCATGGCTGAAAAATTACTACATCGGCGATGTAATGTACGATATCAAGTGGCGTGGAGATCCTCGCACAGATGCTTCTGATTTATTCTATCTCGAACGTAAGAACATGGACCCCACGCTTATCCAAAGCATTGAAAACACTACGGAATTTAGCGGTGCATGGTCCGGCGAGATGAAAGCGAGAAAGAAGGTGGTGACATGAGTTGGTCAACGCCTAAAACGAATTGGGATGGCGATACTGATAGGTTTAACTACACTGAGTTTAACAGGATAGTCGAAAATGTCCGTTATTGTTTTCAGAGAGCATACGCAAAGCATTACATTACTCAGGCAGATTACGTGGATTTCGGTAATGCGTTAGATGATATAAAGTATAGCGGATATGACGAGTATTGGGATGCAGAAGATTTCAATTATTTGGAAACATTTGTGAGCGATATTGCTTATATCTGTGGCATCACATTTACACCTGTCACGTTTGCACCGAATGGTCAGTTTATCACATACACAGAGTTGAACAGGATAGAAACAACGGTCGATGACTGTCATACATTTTTGAGTTAGGGGTGAAGAAATGGCAACTAAAAATCTAGGTATAGTCACTGCTTATGGCTCTGCTGTTGCCGGTGGCTATACGGGTACACTCGCTGAGTTTAAAGCAGACTTGGCGATGGGTGCGAATGCTGCGTACATCGCCCCTAAGTTTTCAACCAGTGACAGCTATAGCACTGGTGACTATGTGTTTTATAACAACGTACTGTATCGATTTGTTGCTGACCACAGTGCCGGAGCATGGAACGCATCACACGTAGAAGCCGTGGTGATCGGTGACGAATTAGCTGAATTAAATGCCCAAATAAGTCAGGGTGGAAGTGGTATGACTGTAGCCATTAAGCAAGCCTTACTCCAGTTAGCAAGCAAGGTGGCATATATTGACGATGACGGACAGGATTATTATGACGATTTGTATGATGCGTTATATCCACCTGCTCCACCTGCTACACTTGTGAGCATATCGGCGGTTTATACGCAGTCAGGAACAGTATATACGACAGACACCTTGGAAAGTCTGGAATCTGACCTTGTTGTGACTGCATTGTATGACGATACATCATCTGATACAGTTACATCTTACACGTTGAGCGGTTCGCTTACGGAAGGCACTAGCACGATCACAGTGACATACGGTGGGAAGACCACAACCTTCACCGTTACGGTCACAGCGGCATCTCCATATGTTACTACTGGATTGATTCACCACTGGGATGCAATCGACAACACAGCAAGCGGTCACAGTAGTTCCACTACTACGTGGTATGACCTTGTTGGAACAGATGATCTTGCCATGAGTGCAAGCCAGCCTACTTGGTCAGCCGATGCTGCGAACTTTGACAACTCTATAAATCAGCAGACATTCACTGGTGCGGAAACATCTGAAGCGTGTACAGGTAAATCTTTCGAGGTAGTATTCCAGCCAGCATCGACCAATACCTGTTCAGTGTGTCAGGTGTTTAATGATTCCAGTGCGGCTGGTAAAGCGTGTCTGTACAGTGACAATTCAATCGCTGTCAAAGGTGCATCAGCTAAGACATATCCAACAGGATTGACAAGTGTATCCGATGTGAATTACATCTGCGGAACATTCGATTCAAACGGTGCTATTGATTCCGTATATGTCAATGGAAGTGCTGTATCACAGGGATCAACAACTCACTCACTCAGCGGTCAGAAAACCAATGTTATTATTGGCAAGGTAGACAGTGGATACAGATTTTATGGCAAGGTTCATGCCGTAAGAATTTATGACAAAATCTTGTCAGCATCAGAAGTAGCAAGTAATTACGCCGCCGATGTGACTAGGTTCAGTTTAGGTGAATAACATGGCTGTTTATGATAAAAGCGGTAATGCGTTGACATCTGTGTACAATAAGAATGGTAGTGCATTATCACAGGCATATGACATTGATGGCGAGGAGTTGCTAACGCCACAGCCGACAGAATTGGTGGTCATGTCCTACAATGTACAAGGTTTTTCTGGGATAAATTCCAACCAGACAATGCAAGAGGAGATTATTGCAACATATACACCTGATATTGTTGGATTGCAAGAGTTAGGAATGGCAAGTACACTTCCGTCAGTTGGTGCGGCTGCATTCAGTGATTATCCATATCAATATCTAAGTCCTGCAATATACAATCGTCCTGCCATCGTTTCAAAGATTCTGTTGAGTAATGTCGCAGGCAGTCTATTCGAGAATCAGGACGGAGAACAGAGGGGATACCAGAAGTCATACTTCACTTATGGCGGCAAGACAATCTGCTGGATCAACACCCATCTGGCAACGTCCGATAATGAATCAGCAAAGGTAGCACAAGCAGGTGAATTGTTCGACCTTGTGGAGAATGAAACATACTTCATTATCACTGGAGACTTTAACACGGTCTGTAAGAATACGAGTGCCACAGAATATACCACCATTATGAAGCAATTCGTTGATGCAGGGTACAATGTTGCGAACTGTTCAGAACAATTCGGATTCACTGATACATGGACAGCAGGAAATTCAGTGAGCGGCACATGGTATCCTTGTGACCATATCATTACATCTGCGAATATCTCAATGGATGAAGTTATTGTAGACACTACGAAGATAGAGGTGGCATCACAGACAGGTCAATCTATTGACCACCTACCGATTGTGGCGGTTCTGACGATAACTTAATTAAATTACCCGTGGAGGTGATTGTGTTGCCGAGATATATTGATGCAGATAAATTTGAGGTCTTTCACGCAACGGTTCCTTTTGGATATGATATGGACAGTTTTATCGCAGGGACAGACGCAGTTCTTGAAGCAATTGATGAAGCACAAACGGTTAATGTTCGTGAAGTGATTTTGTGTCGAGATTGTAAATTTCGGCAGAAAACATTCTGTAGAAGACAGACTAGATTAAATACGGTATACACTACTCCGAATGATTTTTGCAGTCATGCGGAGAGAAAGCAAACTTAAATTAAATTACCCGTGAAAATGCCTTGGTAAGCACCTAAGTCTGAAGCGAACCGCTGTGTAAGTACCATCACTAGGAAGGTTGGGAAAAGGAGTAGCAAAGAGCCAAGGCTTTTCACAAATTAAATTACCCTATAAATCATCAACGCACACCCAACACGTTCAACACGTTGGAAGCGTTGGAAACGTCTTTGGCCATCCTCACGGGTGGTCCTTTTACATGAGGAGGAAAGAGCATGGATATTGAATTGACTCCTGAGATGCTTGAGGAATTATCTAACGGAAGAGGAGATGAGGATTAATGAGCCAAAGTCCATTAGTAGTTTATCGGAAAATTTCTCCCAACTGTACGAAACCTCGTAGGAATAAGATCACTCATATCGTTATACACCACATGGCCGGTAATTGCAGTATCGAAGTATGTGGTGAGATTTTTGCTCCTGTGGCTCGACAGGCATCCAGTCAGTATGGTGTAGGATCTGATGGCAGAATCGGTCAGTATTGCTACGAGGAAAATCGTTCATGGTGTACATCGTCCGGCGAGATTGACCACAAAGCGATTACGATTGAGGTGGCCGATGATGGTAGGAATCCTTGGCATACATCTGATAAAGCCTACAAATCTACAGTAAAGCTGTGTGCTGATATTTGTAAGAGAAACGGCATCGAAAAGCTGACATACACCGGCGATAAGAGGGGTAATCTGCACTGTCACTGTTGGTATGCAAACACAGATTGTCCGGGTGGATGGTGGTTAAATGGCAAGCTAAAGCAGCTTTGCGTAGAAGTCAATGAAATGCTTGCACCACAGGCATACACAGGCAATCTTCCTACCAAGTATCCCAAGAGGAATAAAGACGGTGTGTATTCTGTGGGTGATGGATACGAAAAAAACACTAGCTTTAAAACACAGATTAAACGGATTCAGAAATTCTGTAACTGGATGATAGGCGCAAACTTAGCTGTTGACGGTTGCTATGGTGCTAAGACCAAGAAAGCTGTTTTTACCTGTCAGAAGCAGTTAGGTCTGAAAAACCCACATGGTCAGTGGGGACCGCAGACTACAGAACTTGCTAAACACTACAGAAAATCTAGCTAAAAATATCTTGGCTAGTGTACATTAAAAGCCTAGGGCGTAATGCTCTAGGCTCTTTTTTTATTCCATATTTGAATAATTATTCCCCATAGTAATAGCGATCAGAAGCGATTTTATAGAAATCGTACCCATGTCTCTCCATGAAATCTATCTTTTTCTGATAACGCTTCATCTGTCTCTGGATACGTTTCCTATCTTTACGTATCTGTTCTATCTTTTCCAGGAATTTATCTGCCGGTATCGGCTCTGTGTCGCTGTGAGCAACATTTTCAATTATCTGAACATTATATTTCTCGAAATCATGGCTCTCGATATGCTTCATGGCATGACGATATGCCTTTAGCTGACCGTCATCGTTAAGTCTGGCATTGATAAATATCGAATAGCTACCATCAGCATTTTCGGTCACAGCTTCATTTACATCCATGTCCAGTAGGAAGACATTAACATCCGGTGTCATCCATCTCACCTGTTTCTTTCTGTTTCATAGCTAATAGCATCTGCCTTGTCAATGACAGCTTTTCCGGCCCTGCATCCCTCGCAGCATCAAATAATAAGCGTAGTTCTCTGTTCTCTAGGATCTCCTGTGCCATCTTAGCGGTTTCTTCATTGATATAATAATCTCTCTGTTCACCCGTCTTTAGATATTCCAATGACACTTCGAAATAGTCAGCGATTTTTTGCAGTTTTTCATCTTTTGGAACGTATTTCCCCTTCTTCCAATTAGTAATCGTTGCCGTAGAAATGCCCGTGGCCTTGGCTACTTTATATGCCGTCACGTTGCGTTCTGTCAACAAATTTACAAATACTTGATACGCTTTGTTTTCCATAATATCACCCCAAAAAAATAAGTGAGAAAAATTAGTTATTTTTTGTTGACACGATGACAAAGCTATGCTAATATGTCCCTAGTAGCTAAGCTAAGTTAGTGAAAAGGAACAAATATAAATGACATAGCTGAGTGCCTTATATATCTTGTGTGGTAACTATGATTATATAAGAAATCTTAGCCAATGTCAAGCAAAAAGTCTGAAAGAAAGGAGAGTTTGGATGGCAAAGACGAAATACGAACTTTACTGCGAGTATCGAAAGAAAAAAGATGTCACCGATTATGAGGTTTCGAAGCAGACCGGCGTTGCCACTTCTACTTTAGCCGAGTGGAAAAAGGGAAGATATACACCGAAAATTCCGAAGCTGACTGCGATCTGTGAATATCTCGATATTCCGCTGATTGACATGATTAACGCACCGGACCCACCGAAAAATGGCTAAGAAGGAGAGAAGAATATGGAAAAGCGAACACAGTGTTCCGACATCCTATGGCATCTCAGATTCAAAGGTGGAATCACAGCGATGACGGCCTACAGAGAGTATGGAATCACAAGGCTGTCAGCCAGGATCTACGATCTGAGAGACAGGGGATATGTTATCGAGAACATCAAGCAGACCGGAAAGGATCGGCGTGGAAAGCAGACCACATGGGATGAGTACCGCCTGGTATCCGAACCATGAGTAAGAGCAGAAGATACCTGGAGAGATTGCTACATGAGCGAACCGGCATACCGATGGCCCACATCAAGATATACGGTATCTATCACAGCAGTCACGATAAAGAGACATTGAGTGTAAATGCTCACACGATAGTCAGACAGGGAACGAAGATAAGTCTTCTAGTCCCTGACAACAGGCATAAATACACGGTTGCCTGCTATCGAGAGGTGGTGATAAGAGAGTGAGTGCTACTAAAGAAACAAGCAAAAATGAGTTGATCGCAATACTGTCAGAGTTTTCTGGCATACCTAAAAAGACGATTCGATTGTACGGTGACTATACGGATTATGGCAATAAGCAGAGATACGTTTTTGCCAACTATACAATAGTCCGATATAAAGATCAGACACGAATCCTCTACATGGATGATGGAGAGATTCAACAGGTAGTGGTCGAATCAAAAGTTATAGGAGACATAGACGATTAGGAGATAAGGGGTAGCAAGATGAGGGGAAAGAGAAGAAGAAAATTTACCATCGCCGGAACTATCATGATGATCGCAGGAATCATAGCACTGGTATTAGCTGTGTGTCATCTGATAGGCACAGGAACAGGCATTATCGGTGTACTGGCAAGCGGATTCATAGTGCTGTTATCTATGCGGTTGCTGAATGAATCAGATGCCTGGTGGTGGGGTTGAGAAAGGAGAAAAAGTGAAAAAGATTAGTATCAAGATCCTGAAATTGCAGAATTTCAAAGGATGCAAAGATGATTTCTACGCATTTTCTGACAGGACAGTTATTCACGGTGCGAACGCTACCGGCAAGACAACTATATTTGATGCCTTTACATGGCTGTTCTTTGACAGGGATTCGCTTGGTCGGCAGAAATTCAATATCCGTCCGATGGATGTGCATGGCGTAGATATCGTAGTGGAAGCTGTTATCAGCGTAGACGAAAAGACCTACACGCTGCGGAAAGTGCAGTCAGAAGTATGGCGAAAGAAACGTGGGTCTGCGGTTGCCGAACTGCAAGGCAATAAGAATGAATACTGGATCGATGGTTATCCCAAGACCGAAAAAGAGTATAAGGATTTTATCTGCGAACTGGTTGACGATGAGAAATTCAAACTGCTTACGAATCCTAACTACTTTACCGGATTGAAGTGGCAAGACCAAAGGAAGATCCTTGTGGACATGGTAGGCAATTTTACTGATATCGAACTGGCACTGGCAGATGCAAGATTCGCTCCACTTGTGGATGAGTTAGAGAGAGCATCTACAGATGATATCAAGAAGAAATATCAGAGACAGCTTGCAGAATTTAAACGCAAGGCAGATGAGTTGCCTGTGCGGATAGACGAAGCACATAAATCTATCGTCACAGTAGACGTAGAAGCACTTAAGAAAGAAAGGGATGAGATTGTTAAACAGCTTGCAGAAAATCGTCAGGCACAGGCTGATTTGTCTAAGGCAACGGACAAGAGCGAAACGCTTTACAAGATTGCCGAAGCAAAGCAGAGAATGAATGAACTTAAGCATCACTGGCAGACGTTTCTTGACAATCAGCGGTATGAACATCGTTCTGCTATCCACAAGATTTATGACGATATCAACAGCCTTAAAAGCGATATGACCATCTACGAACGCAAGATCGCCAGTTCAGAGCCACAAATGCTTCTTGAACAGCTTAAAAGTCTGCGAGATGAGTGGACAAAGGTCAATGATATGCAGTTTGACGAGAACGATTTGAACTGTCCGTACTGCGGTCAGGAACTTCCGGAGAGCAAGCGACTTGCTATGATCGCTGAGTTTGAGGACAACAAAAAACGTAAACTTGCAAACATCACAGCTAGAGGAAACCGACTTAACAGCGACTATAAACAGGCACTTGAGGATGTCAATGATGCCCGTGAAAAGTACGTGAATGCCAAGGCTCTGCTGGATGTAAAGCAAGGGGATGCAAAGACTTTGGAAGCATCTCTGCAAGCGATTCCGGCTACTCCAAACATGAATGATGTAGAGGAATATGCAAAATTAACATCATTGGTCGAATCCCTGGAAGCAGAACTGGCAGAGCAGAAAGCTGCATCTAACGATGATATCATCCGAGGTCTGCGTGAGAGTGAAACAGCACTGGATGTCCGGTTGAGCAGTATCAACTATCAGCTTGGACAGGCACGATCAAACGCTATTGCCTATGAACGCATCAAAGGTTTGGAAACAGAACAGAAAGATGTCGCTCAGAAAGTTGTAGAAACCGAGGGCAAGCTGTTCTTACTGGAAGAGTTTGTCAAAGAAAAGATGGATGCAGTCAGCAAAGCTGTGAATGGAAAGTTTGACGGTGTAGAGTGGAAACTTTTTGATTATCAGCTTAACGGCGGTCTTAAGGAAACCTGTGAATGCACTGTCAATGGTGTGCCGTACTCAAGTCTGAATAACGGTCACAGGATCATCGCCGGTCTGAAAATCATCAAGACTCTGCAAGAGTTTTACGGATTGTACTGTCCGGTATTTATCGATAACGCAGAAGCAATCAGTGAGGGCAATCTTCCGCAGATGCCTTGCCAGACGATCTGTATGTACGTTACGGATGACGAAAGGTTGGTGATTGAGTAATGGCAATAGTTTGTAGTTGGAGAAGGAAAGTTTATAAATGTGATGCCGAGACTGCACACAACGAAATCAATAAGCTGGACGAAAAGACGGCTGAGAATGTGGTTGAATTGGCTAGACCAGAAGACAATCCGCTCCATGATGATTTTGACTGGAGAGATGATATTGCCGGCCAGAAATGGAGAATCCACCAGGCACACATGATGTTGTGTAACTTAATCGTCAAATGCGAGGAGATTTGTTCTGATCCAGAAGCAGAAGTAAGAGCATTTATATCTGTAGAAGAAAAATCTGTGTATAAACCAATCGAAGTGGTTTTGAAAAGCGAAGACGATTATAACTATATGCTCAACAAAGCGAAAAGAGAGCTGCAAGCATTCAAACGGAAATATGCGACACTCCAAGAATTAAAACCTTTATTCGCCATGATTGACGAATTGTAGGATACATGGTCACTGGTGGGTGTAAGCGTTGGCTTGAGGGCAAGCTGACAGGATAGAAAAGGTCAGAACACTACTGTTTATTATAAAACAAAACAATTCAAAGCAGAACACTTCAAGTCAGCACTCATGCCCATCGGTGGCAGAGAACCAAACACGACAGGACACGGCTAATTACTATACCAAAAAACTAGACATAACCGGATAAGACAGTTTATAACACAAAACTATATCACAGGACAAAACAATACATCGACCGTTCCACAGGTGGCAATAGTCATCATGAAAGAAAATAATATTACAAAATCCGACATCTAAACACAGGATATAGCATAACGCAACCTTATACGACAAAACATGAACGTACAAAACAGGATTATTGCTATCTATGGAGCGGTTGATAACAATCGCTTGACACAAAATAACATCGTGCAAAGCAGAACATAAGAATAATGAACATTATAGTACAAAACCCAACAGTGCGTTAAAAAACAGAACATTCCCCATTCCTTTGATGGCATTAGCTGTCAGGACATTTTAACGAAGTACCGTACTCCGCATTACCGGACACAAAAGGACTTTCCAAATCAGAACAACATATCCCGTGGTTAGTGTCATGAATGGAGTGGGGAAAGGAAAGAAGAAAAGAAGAAAGGAAAAAGAAAATGGCAACAAAGAATATTCATATCGAACCAATCAAAAAGACACATCTCCTGGTCGAATTGATCGGAGATACCGACCTGATTCTGCACAAAAAAGCAAGAAGTTTTGAACGTGCAGAGGTTTGGAAACAGGCACATGATAAAGGACTGAGTCTCCCCCAGATTTATTCGCAGTCAAAGAACCCGTGGGAAGTATTCATCACAACCATCACATGGTTGCATCCTATCGAGTTTCACGATGATGACTGGAGCCTTTACACTCAGGAAGAGTGGCAAAAATATATGAACGAGAACAGTCCATGTATTCTGGCTAACGCTTTTTATGGATCTTTTGCAGAGTGTTTCAAGACGTTTTTCAAGGAAAAAACTGGCAAGGCCGGCACTGATTTTAGAAGAGCAATCAACATTCCTAATACGCTTACGCCGATCAAATTTGAGGGCGTAAATTGCGAGGAAAAACTCGTTCCGAATGGCGGTATCTCTAATACAAACGTCCTGTGCCAACAGAACGTGTTTAGTGGATGGAGATGCGAACTGGAAGTAACGGTAGCTGACATGGTTTTCCCGTATGAGACAGTGCTTTCTGTCATCCAGGCAGCCGGCGAGTTTGTGGGCATTGGGACACAGCGCAAGAACGGTCACGGACGTTATCATATCGGAACTGTAAAATTCATCTAAGAAAAGGAGAAGAGAAATTATGGAAGAATACAGAATGAAAGTAAGACTGAGGTTTTTTAATCCAACGCTTGGTTCACAACCAAGTGATCCAGATGTTTATAGCAGATTTATCGCTTCAAAAGCACCAGATGCGAAAAGTATTAATGAAGAAATCGAAGCAATAGGTATTGATGGCGTTGCGGAACGTGGTAAAACGGTGTTCTACAAAGATAAAGAAGGCAATCCTATGTATCACGATCATCAGATTAAAGGCTTTTTCAAGGCCGCTGCCGGTGTTTGCTACAGAATCGGAAAGGAAAGGGAAAAGGAAGGGGAAAAATATAAATATAAACTTCCGGCATTTAAAAGTGTCATTAATCAAAATGTTTTTACATACCCAGAATGGATGCACATAAATATACCGGAAGGTGAAAAGATTGGCGAATTACAAAGACCGCTGAGAGCATCTACGGCCCAGGGCGAGAGAGTCAGTCTTGCTAACAGCGAAATGGTTCCTTCCGGTTCCGAATGTATATTTGAGGTACTCGTATTGCAAGAAAGTTTACTTCCTTTTGTCAGGGAATGGCTAGACTATGGCAAGTACTCTGGAATCAGTCAGTGGCGAAGTGCTTCCTACGGACGTTTTCTGTATGAGGAACTGGATGCAGACGGAAACGTCATCGGTGGCAACATGAGAGAATGGAAAAACTTCGTAACGGAATAGCGGAGCAGCGACTCGCACTGAGCGGTAACGGCATTGACATGAGTTGTTAAGCTAAGAGTGGCAAAGGTATGGTTTAGAACAGTATGGAATCGTGTTGGCGAAGCAAGGTGATGCTAAGAGATGGCGAGGTGGGGAATAGTAAAGTCGAGCGTAGCACCGGCATTGTGAAGTCAAGTCTTGTTCCGCAGAGGAAAAGTGAAGAGCATCAATGAACAGTCATGCACCGGCTAAGTGAAGTGTTGACACGGTACGGCACAGCTTTGATCGTAGCGTAAAGGCATGGATTAGTACAGTCATGTTAAGGCGAAGCATAGTTGGGTGACGAAACGGCATTGAGTAGTCCAGATAAGTTCTGAGGTGGCATGGAATTGCGAAGAAGAGAGATGTAATGGCTTTGTTTGGATTAGTAAAGCATTGGCAAAGTCCAGTCACGCAACGGTAAGGAGTAGCAAAGTTTGGG
>Ga0310696_10000688_pt1 | contig 51252 bp, 34 predicted proteins | sample AusTroGonzalo_MG_4_FD_203885 | JGI IMG/M metagenome (GOLD analysis project Ga0310696, IMG submission 203885) | Bovine rumen microbial communities from tropical cattle in Woodstock, Queensland, Australia - Gonzalo_02 (v2) (version 2) | ecosystem: Host-associated > Mammals > Digestive system >...
TTTCACTTCGTTCAAGGCCCAACCATTCGGCTCGATCATGCCCATGCATGCATGGTCGCGATTCTCGCCTTTTATGGTTGTCGTCTTTTTTCTCTTACTAACAGCCTGCTCCGACTTTATCCATCCGGTCAAGAGCACGCCCGAGCCAACGGAATACTCCTTCAACTACTGGCTCCTGCAGAGAACGTACCTGTACGAAGATGAACTCCCCAACCTGGCCGAAGACGGCGATTCCGTACAAGACCTCTACAAAACGCTCAAGGATCCATACACAAGCTACATCCCCCCATCCAAGAGCGAAACGGCAAAACAACAATTGAGTACAAGCGTCATCATCGGCGGCGACATCGGGATGCGCTATTACAACTACAAGGACTTGGAGCACCCCATCCTCATCTCCCGCGTTTTTCCTAAAGCTCCCGCCGGAAGAGCCGGAGTTCCAAGATACGGGAACATCATCAGCGCAAACGAAATAGAACTCACCGGAGAAAGAGCCGCAATAACATACGACTCCATCCTCTCCTACAGCGAGAATGTAAACATCCGCGTCGCCTACAAGGGCGATACCACGCTGTACAAGCTCAAGAAAGAGACCGTCTTTGCCCCGACCGTCTTTGTGGACACGCTCTACAGGGACTCGGCCAAAGGATATCCAGGCATAGTGTTCGTCACCATCGAGATTTTCAAGGACTCGACAGAAAACTTAAAATTCGGGACATACGGGGAACTCAAGGATTATCTGGATTCGACAACCTCAGACAAACGCGTTCGCGTCCTCGATTTGAGGGGAAACCCAGGCGGAATTGTAAGGCAATGCATTAACGTAGCGGATCTTTTCGTAAGCAAGGGAACGCTTTCGACAAGGCACTCGCACTCACTGACCGCCGATGGGGGTTCAACGCATTACACGACGGTCGAAACGGCACACCCCGGAGATCCCGGAGAAACAGGCAACTACATCATCCTTGCAGACAGGACCTCCGCCAGTTGCGCCGAGATTTTCATTGCCGCCGTCACCGAGCTCACCGACATCCCATTCATCGGCACAAGAACTTACGGGAAAGGCGTGGGACAGACTCCGTACGATACATACGCAGGCGGAATTGCAAAAATTACAAACTTCGAGTTTTTCACGCCCAAGGGAAACTCATACAACCAGAAGGGGATTTTCCCCAAATACGAATGCAACGACGTCATTGGCGAAAGTTGCGCCGCGCAAATAGCCAAAAAAATTTACGGAGTTAAAATACCGAAACAAGAAACAGTGCTAGCCAAGTACGGAACGGAAATCAAGGAACAGACCGTAACAGAACTTGAGGGAGGAGCCATAATATGGACAAACGAAAACAACTTTTTAAAGGAATTCGAAGAATCAAATCGTTAATTTACGCATTCTCCGTATTTTCATTCGTCTGTTTAAACCTATCTATCGTCGCATGCGACACAAGCGACGAAGTGACATCTTTAAAATCGGAAACCCTCTCGGCAGGCGTTTCCAACGAATTTATTTACAATTACGAATTACTTCACTTCTTTTACATCCATCAGGACAAATATCTTGACAAACCCGAGACCTATATAGGGAAAGTCGATGAAGAAGCCTTGTTCGAAAAAGGGATTCCCTGGGATTACTACGACATCTATTACATGTACTCCCAGATGAACGACCCCTATACATACTACTTGGATCCATCGATAGCCGCCAGCCTGTTAAATTCATTGAACAATTCCGAAGAAAAAATCGGAGCAGGCTTTGTGCTGGATTCATCACTTGTGCCGAACAAGTACGTTATCAAGAATGTCATTAAAAATTCACCCGCCGACAAGTCCGGGATCAAGGCCGGTGACGAAATCATCGAAATCGAAGGAATCGTTCCGACCAGCGAAATTGCATTCAGAAGATTGGCCGTTGGCGTCGAAGGCGAAACCATCACCTACACCATCAAACGCGATTCCGCAACAAAAAAAATTCCGGTCGTCATCGCCCACTACTTCATGCCCACCCTGGAACTCACATTCATGGATTCCATTCCTATCATCAAGATTAACGAATTCACGGGGCACACGTCGAACGATTCCGGCTCGTACGGGGAATTTAAAGAAATTCTCCGAGAAACCAAAAATTACCCGACAACAATCATCGATTTACGTGACAATGGCGGCGGAGATGCCGACCAGTGCTTCGCCATGACCCAGGAACTTCTTTCCAAGGGCGACACGACCGTAGCCGTCATAGAAGCTGACGCGGACACCGTCCTCAACAAGCAAATTTTCGATACAACATATTACATCAACGAATTCGACGGAATGGCAAAAGACCGCTATTTCGTATTCCTCGCGAACGAAATGACAGCAAGCTGTTCCGAAATCATGATTGCAGGCGTCGTATCGAACAAGAAATATCCGGTCATCGGGACGACCACATACGGGAAAGGAATCGGGCAATCGCAAATGCTGACGCCATCCTATTCGCTAGCCTCCATCACCCGGCTGCAAATCATAGACAAGCAAAAATTAACTTACCACAAATACGGAATCGAGCCGGATTTTGCCATAAGGAACGACAAACAAGCTCTCAACAAAGCCGTAGCCCTCGCCAAGGAACAAAACTTTGTACGAGTTGCCGGATATGGTAACGAAGATACCGGGCACTTTGCAAAAATGGGGACCGCGCCGGATACCATGTCGGGATTCTACTTCTTGCCGAAAGAATACAGGAAGAAATTTTAGAATCGTATGGATCCTATCGCCTTCGGCTCCAGGATGACCGCGACGTTCGCCGCGGTCACTTCAGCACGCGCATGCGGACGAGCACGTCCGTGGAGTCGTTCGCCTTGACCGCCGGAGACTCAAGCGTCTGCTGCAGTTCCTTGCGGATATCAGCCACCTGCTTTTTAAGCCTTGCAAGGCGGTTGCCTTCGAGTTTCGGCGTTGCAATCATCGTCTTCTTTGCCGGGTTCATCCAGGAGCCACGAGCGTCCTTGAAGCCCAAGTGCAAATGCGGCCCCGTACTGCGGCCCGTCGAGCCCACGCGGCCAATGACCTGGCGCGGAGCGACCTTCGTCCCGACATTCACGCCACGGACGGAAAGATGCATATACCAGCTCTCGGAATTGTCCCTGTGGCGGATGGCAATCTTGTTTCCGCTCAAGTCGTCGTAGCCCGAAACAGTCACGACACCGGCAGCAACGGCATAGACAGGCGAACCCTTGGGGCTACCGTAGTCAATACCATGATGCACCGTACGACGCCCCGTAATCGGGTGAATTCGTGCTCCGTACGGGCTCGTGATGTGCAAACGGTCCAACGGGTAGCGGAGCCCTTCAAAAATAAGCGCCTCGCCCTTTTCGGTATAGTGGGCGTTGAAGGTACTCTTCGGATCCGGATCTTCGTAACGGAAAGCTTCGTGATGCCCCACCCTGTAACCGTCGAATTCGGCATACAGGACCTTGCCGCTAATCCAGATGGAATCCTGATAGAACTTTTCTTCGAGCAATATGCGGAACTTGTCACCCGGACGCGCTAGCTGGAACGAGACCTTGCACTGCAAAATACCGCTCACGACGCCCACCATGCGGCCAGGAATACCGACCTTGTACAGAATACCGTTCAACGTGCTGCCGTTCTCGAGAGCGCCTTCGAACGCAGACTGGCGGACCGTCACGGGCTTGTCGATGCGGCTGTAGGCAAAGCCGGAATCCGTCTTGCTCAACATGTGGACCGTCGCCGGGTTCGGCGCAAAACGGAAACGCTGGACATCGCCTGCAGAATCGAGAGCCGCATAGAACACCTGCCCCACACGGAGCGCCGCAAGTTCAACGGAATCCTGCAAGGCGATCACGATCTTTCCGCGTTCCTTTTCGTTGATGTTCATGCGGTACAGCACCTGGAAAAGCCCGTCGCCCGCACGGACCGTATCGTTTTTCACAATCCACTTAGAAACTCCACCTTGAGCCTTTGCAATCAAGGCTTTCAGCGAATCCGCTTTCGCTTCCAATTTTGCGTTTTCCTGTTTCAACGCATCAATCTTTTTCTGTTCGTTACATCCGGTAAGCGCAATAAACGCGGCGCAAAGCAAAACAATAATTCTAGACATAAACACCCGCTCAAAAAACATGCAAAACCAAAGATAAAATTTTTCGACAACCATCGAGAAAGCAGTCCCCGCCAAACGCACATAATGAAAAGTAATGGATGGCAACACAAAAAAACACCCCACACAGAATTGCGCAGGGTGCAAGTTTCGAAACCGAAAAGCGAGAGCTTACTTGGCAGCAGGAGCGGCAGGCTTCTTAGCCGGCTTGGCAGTCTTTGCAGCGGGCTTGGCTTCTTCGGCAGGCTTTTCAGGAGCAATCACATCCAAAAGTTCCATTTCGAACTTGAGAACGGAGTTACCCGGGATAGCGCGGTTGCCACGCGGACCGTAAGCGAGGTCGCTCGGAATCCATGCGGTGACCTTTTCGCCAACCTTCATGAGCTTGAGCATTTCTGTCCAGCCGGAAATAACGGCCGTGACCGGGAATTCGAGCGGCTGGCCACGATCGACAGAGCTGTCGAACTTGGTGCCATCGAGGAGCGTACCGGTATAGTGAACCTTGACCTTGTCTTCGTCAGTCGGCGTTGCACCAGTACCTTCGGTCATAACCTTATACTGAAGACCACTTGCCGTGGTCACGACGCCTTCGGCAGTCTTGTTCTTGGCGAGGAAAGCTTCACCTTCAGCCTTGTTCTTTTCGGCGGCGATGCTGTCCTTCTTCATCTTTTCGGCCTGACGGTCAGCAGAAAGCTTGTTGAGCGTTTCCATGATGATGGAATCGTTCATCAAGAACTTTGAAGAATCTTCGTTATAGCGTTCCTTGAAAGCCTGGATGAAGAGATCCAAGTCAAGATCGATAGAATCACGAGTCACCAGCTGGAAACGAGCCTGGTTACCAAAGTGGGCACCGAGAGCGTAGCTATACTTGTCCTTTTCGGTCACAAGCGAAGTCTTTTCGGCAGGAGCGGATTGGCACATTTGGTCGCAACCCGTCATGAGCAGGGCAAGAGCGCCAGCTGCAATAATAAGTTTGGTCTTCATTTTTATCCTCTATGAAAAAAAATTTGGCTCTTTTAAAATAGTAAAACATTGCTGATAAATATTATCAATATTTTATTTTTACCTCCAATTTTGTATATTTTCCGTCAACAATCAAAATAACCAGGATTTTTATGTGCGGAATAGTTGGATACAATGGTAAGGGAAGTGCACTCCCGATCCTAGTGGAAGGACTCAAGAAAATGGAATACCGCGGCTATGACAGTTCAGGAGTCGCAGTTTTAGACCAAGGGAGTATAAAAGTCGTCCGCGCATCCGGCAAAATCAAGGCTCTCGAGGACAAACTAAAAGAAACCCCGATTAAAGGTACCGTAGGCATAGCCCACACCCGCTGGGCCACCCACGGCGCCCCCACCGAAGAAAACGCCCACCCGCACACCAGCTACGACGGAAAAATTTCGATTGTCCACAACGGCATCATCGAAAACTACGCAAGCCTCAAGGCAAAACTCATTTCCGAGGGAATCCAGTTCAAGTCCGAAACCGACACCGAAGTCGTCGCCCACCTCATCGCACGCTATTACAACGGGGATTTGAAGTCCGCCGTCCTCAAGGCGCTCAAGCAAGTCGAAGGAACATTCGGCCTCGGCGTCATCTGCAGCGACGAACCGGACGTCTTGATTGGCGCCCGCCGCGGAAGCCCGCTTATCCTCGGCATCGGAAACGACGGGGACTTTTACCTCGCCAGTGACGTCGCCGCCATCATCAACCACACGCAAAAAGTCGTTTATCTGGACGACAACGACGTTGTACAAATCAAGAACGGCGGCTACTCCATCGTGAACATGAGCAGCCACGAAGTCCAGCGCGAAGTCCAGGACGTGGAATTCGACGCCGACGCCGTCGCCAAGGGCGGATTCCCGCACTTCATGCTCAAGGAAATTTTCGAACAGCCCGACGTGCTCCGCAACACCATGCGCGGCCGCCTGCTCACCGCCGAAGGCAACGCGAAACTCGCCGGCCTCGACACGAACATCAAGGAACTCAGGAACATCAACCGAATCATCATCACCGCCTGCGGCACAAGCTACTATGCCGGCATGGTCGGCGAATACATGATCGAAGACCTCGCCGGCGTCCCGGTCGAAGTCGAATACGCATCCGAATTCCGCTACAGGAACCCGATTATCAAGCCGGGCACGCTTGTACTCGCCATCAGCCAGTCCGGCGAAACGGCCGATACGCTCGCCGCCCTCAAGGAAGCCCAGCAAAAAGGCGCAACCGCGCTCGCCATCTGTAACGGAGTCGGTTCGACCATCGCGCGCACAAGCGACGGCGGCGTCTACCTGCACGCAGGCCCCGAAATCGGAGTCGCAAGCACCAAGGCGTTCACAAGCCAAGTGACCGTTCTCGCCATGATAGCCCTCCTGCTCGGCCGCCAGCGCCGCCTCAGCTTCGAGACAGGCGCCGACATCGTCAAGGACCTTACGGAACTTCCGGATCTCGTCACAGAGACTCTCAAGCTCTCCGACAGCATCGCCGAAATCGCAAAGACACTCAACAAGGCGAACAACTTTTTGTACCTCGGTCGCCACTTCTGCTACCCGGTCGCCATGGAAGGCGCCCTGAAGCTCAAGGAAATCAGCTACATCCACGCCGAAGGCTACCCCGCCGCAGAAATGAAGCACGGCCCGATTGCCCTCATCGACGAGAACATGCCCGTCGTGGTCATCGCCCCGAAAGACGCCCTCTTCGACAAGATTATCAGCAACATCCGCGAAATCAAGGCCCGCGGCGGCAAAGTCATCGCCGTCACGACGGAAGACTGCCACCCGCTCGACGAAATCGCCGACCACATCATTACGGTCCCCAAAACCCGCCCGATGCTCATGCCCATTCTCGCCTGCATTCCGCTCCAGCTGCTCGCCTACCACATCGCCGTGCTGCGCGGAAACGACGTGGACCAGCCGAGAAACCTCGCCAAGAGCGTGACGGTGGAATAATAGGTCTTAGGTTTTAGGAGTTAGGTTTTAGGTAAATAATCGTGGCATAGCCACAATTGGCAGAACTCAGAACTTAGAGCTTAGAAAGCAAGCCCCTCCCGACGGGAGGGGTTTTTGATACATTTAGAGAACTATACCGCAAAAAAGTGCTTATAATTCTCTAAATCTCATATTTTTCAGCACATTTAGAGAATTATAGCGAGGTTTTTGTCGGATAGCGTTTTTTTTCGAGGGAAATCCGATAGTGTAAAAGATTCCGTTTATGATCGATTCTAGGAGGGACCCTATACAACCTTCGGCTTATAGCTTACGGGGGTATGATTCCTAATACGAAAGAACCTTTTTTACATCTTTTCAAATTCAACGCTAAGCAATGGAACCCAAATTTTTTGACCAAATTCATCTTCCCATTTGCAAATTTGAATCAGCTTTGCAGTTTGAGGCTTAAAGAAATTTTTTTGCAAATTTCTTAAATATTCATTGACGAAATTACCCGAAAATGCTGCAATGAGTCGCCCATTAAAATTAGTGTTATAACATTGAAATTCTTGGCTAAATCCGACATCAATTGTCGTACCTAACGGAATACATTCAAATTTTTCCTGAATATACCGTGTTCTGCCTTTGTTTTTGTCATTTATGAGTAAATGTCCTAAATTTAAATCGCCTAATCCTGTTTCAACATGAACTTTTTTAGGAATACTAAAAGTTCCAAGTCTTCCCATATTTTTAAAATTCTTAATCCAAGAATTCGGAAGATTAACTTCAGTTCCCAATACTGTAAGACTTTTCTTAGCACGCGTTGCTGCAACGTAGAGTAATCGAAATTGTTCTTGCGTCTCCGGCTTCCAATCTCCAAGATTTAATATAACATGATCCCATTCAAGTCCCTTGGAGCTATGCATCGTGCCAACATTAATCTGCAAGCTCCCTTTTTTATTCAAATCAGCGTATGATACATCGTTTAGATATTGTTCAAAACTACCAAGAGTGACTTCGTCTTCGCCATCAACGAAGTCATTGACAACAGCGTTTAATAATTCAAAAGAACTTTCACCCTCATGATCTTTCTTATACTTTTCCGCAATCCGTTTAAACTGCTCTATAGTCCAAGGTTTCTCAACTATATCTTTATCCACTTCTACAATTGTTTTGAAACCAATGATTTCACGAACTGATTCTACAGAACATTTTTCTCGATCCTGTCCCTTTATGACTCGACAATCCGCCCCTAATTCTTCTAGTTTTGCGGCGGCCAAAAAGGACTCCGAGTTTTCAGGACTAAGAATGCATGCAGTTCCATTATCAGATTTGCATTTCTTTACTAAAAGTTCTGCAGCAGCAAATGCACCTCGTGTTCTATCGTGCTCTTCATAAAATTCAAGTTCTCCAACTTCAGTATTGACGGCAACTTGCTTCTTACCATCTTTGACACGATAATTTAGATAACTCAATATATCTTCATTTGCACGAACTAAATTTACCGCAGAGCGGTAATTACTTGTCAAATAAAATTCTTTTGTATTGGGAAATTCAGTTGAAAACTTCCTAAAGTATTCAGAAGAGCTCCCACGAAATTCAAAGATGCTTTGGTCATCGTCTCCAACAGCAATCAATCTCGGCGGTTTTTCTCCGTATTCATAAAGAGCTTTTAGCATCCTGTACTCTGAACCGGAAAGATCTTGGAATTCGTCTACAAGAATAACGCCTAGTGTCCCAATCCCAACATCTTCGCTGGATTCAATAACCTCTGCAGCCTTATTAATAATTTCTTCGCCCTTTTGTTCTTCCCCTCTTTTCTTGAAATCCTTCTTAGATCCTTGGATTCCAAGAATTGAAAAAGCCAAGGCATGAAAAGTTGTAATAGTAACACCATGGGCCAAGCCCATTGCCAAATCATTTAATCGCTTGCGGAGTTCACGACAAGCCGAGCGTGTAAAAGTCAAAATCAACAAGGAATTAGGTTGAATTTCTTCAAGCCACAACAATGACGCGGCCTTATGCACAAGCATGTGCGTTTTGCCAGATCCTGGTCCCGCACCAACTAAAATATGTCTCGCATTGCTCTTGATAATTGCCTTCTGTTCTTTATTAACTGCATTTATACGTTCACGCAAATTTATGGAAACCGCCCCTTTTTCATCGGGAGACATCATATATTTTTGACGGAATTGGTAAATATTCAACGTAAAATAGTCATTCAACAATTCCTGTGCAGCCTCTTTATTATTGAGCATCATTTCGGCATACCTGCCGACAATATGAATCGCTTCGGCCTTATTCTCATAGAAATCATGGAGTTTTTGAAAATCGCGTTCGCTAAAAGTTCTATTCCTATTTTCAGGGTTTATATCTAAAACAAGTCCAGTATAAAAAACCATCAATCCGTTTTCTAAACAAATCGCTCCAATCAAATGCAAGAAAAGTAAAGCGAATTCAAATTGAGCTTGCCTTACTATATCTTCAACATCTTTTTCCCCATAGATTCTTAAAATAAGGTTGTCAATAGAGAACCAAACTGTATCATTGAGAGTATCGTTTTTCTTTTTCTCCTGCTCTTTCTGTATAACAAGCAGAGTATCAATAATTTTTTCAAAGCATGCCCAGTTATCAATAAGATTTTTACGGACAATATCAAATTCTTTTAGAAATTCAATTTGGTATCGCTGATGGCCAGCTTCAATTAAATGAATTTCTGCAATACTTTCATGAGCCCAATAACGAAGAACACCCCGCAGAATTTGCAGGCACTTTCTTGTTTCTGTTCCAGATTCTGATTCGCCTCGTGCAGCGTTGACTTTCGTCAAATTCAACAAAAACGGTTCATTGATACAATGCCCCTCACAATTTTTTAACAGAATTTCTTGCAGACCCTTTGCTCGATCTAGCATTCGTCTGCAATTAAAGGCACCCAAACGTTGAATTTTTGCACTCCAATCATTTCGTTGGTCTAAAAGATGTTTACTACGAAGTAACCGCAGTGCCTCATTCGCGTCTTTCCTTTCAATCCCCAAATTCACAGTAATATCATCAAGAGCACATTCTGGATTTTTAGTCCACCTTTTTGTGATAATATGTCGCATTATTCTAAATGCGATGTTTTCAATTGTATTTGTCTTATCAATGTTTGGACTATCTAAAATATACCGAACCTGCGAAACCGTTTCTATGGCAATAGAGGAACCAAATACTTGTGTTTGATTCCGTTTTCGTTTCAAAAAACCCTGATCTTCCAAAAGCATAATGGCGTGTTTAACTTTTGTTTCTAAAGCTCCTGTATTTTCATTTTGTTCAGTCCAACCGCATTTATCTGCTATTTCCAAAGCAGACATCACAAGTCGTTCGCGTTTTTCGCTTTGCTTCATTAGAACACGCCAAATGTCACCAATTTCTTTTTCAGAAAGCTTGGATTGCTGTAGAAGTTGAAAATTAGTATCCAAATCTTTTGAGTTGTACAAAGCGACACAGAAAGCCTGCATATCCGGTTTTCTACCCGCACGACCAGCTTCTTGCACGTAATTTTCTAATGTACTTGAGATTTCGTAATGAGCGACTAATTTAACATTATCCTTGTCAACTCCCATTCCAAAAGCCGTGGTGGCTACAATCGTGTCAATATTTCCGTCAATCTTTTGGAATTCTTCCTGAACATCTATTTTGACATCCGCATCCATTTGTCCATTATAACAGCCGCTTTTGAAGCCATATTCTTTTAGGCTCTCTGCAAGTTTTTCAGTTGTTTTAACCGTAGTTGCATAGACAATTTTAGGTCCGTTATACAGCTTCAATAAATTAACAAGTTCTTTTCCACGTTCGTGTTTATCTCTTGATGCTGGTATAACTGAGTATTCCAAATTTTTTCTTGTTGCGGTACTAACAATTTTCACCAAATCAAGATTCATTCTTTTCTTAAAATATCCACAAATATCATCAATGACATCTTGTTTTGCTGTTGCCGTAAAACAGCTGATAGGAATGAATGATTCTAGATGCTTTTCTTCTTCAAGATCTTTAATAAAATCAGCAAGATAAAGATAATCAACTCGAAAATCTTGTCCCCAAGCACTGAAGCAATGTGCTTCATCTATAACAAACCGATCTATACGACGATGCTTCAGCAATTTAAATATTGTATTGGAACGGAGTGCCTCAGGTGAAATGTAGAGAATATCTTTTTCATTCTCAAGAATAGCCTTAATTGTATTTTTTCTTTCTAGTGGAGAAATATTTGAGTTAATGTAAGCCGCACGATCAATTCCAAAGCGTTTGGCCAATACATCTACTTGGTCTTTCATCAAAGCCACAATTGGCGAAATTACAACCGTCAATGCTCCAATTTGGCTACCAGCAATCAACGCGGGCAACTGGAAAGTCATTGATTTTCCACCACCAGTCGGAAAAACGGCTAAAAGGGAGTCGCCTCGCATAGCAGTTTCAACAACCCGCTGTTGTAGGGGAATTTTCTCGTCTTTCTCGAAAGAACGAAATGCTTCAAATCTAAACCATTTTTTCAACTGTTTTGTTGAGCTCAATTGTTCAGAGCAATACGGACATTGAGAACTACCACAGGGAACAAGGCGTCTGCGATGCAAAATGCTTTCAAGATGTGGATACTGATAACGAACCCAATGAGGGACAAAATCGCTAGGGCCTTCTTCATGAAATAATGTTAGAAGAAAACACCATTCAGCACGATAAGCAGCCCACTCGTTTTCAAAATCTTGATGCAAGCAAATTGATTTCTCATAATGCGCGGTAAACCAACTTTGTATTTCAGACAACTTGGATCGCAATTCAATTTGTTCAGGGACATCTACAAGATTAAAGAATGGAGCAAAACCAGGTTCATTCTTTAAAAACTGAAACAAAAGATAACGAAGTTGCCAGGGATAACTCCCCCACTTTTCGATGCAGTCTTTCAGAAGTTGCTTACAAAGTTCAGCATCTTTTAACGGATCTGATGGATCGTCTTCGTTTTTCAGATATTCCTTACGCAACCTATGATATGGTTTACGAGGAAATAGTAATGAAGAGAGCATCAAGGTGTCCAAAGCCTTGACATTGGGAAAATCGATAGAGAAGTACTGTCTAAGAATCGGAGCATCGTGGCGAAGCACATTATGCCCCACAATAAATTTCGCTTTTGATGCAGCATCTTCTAATTTTGCGGGATTTTTCTCACGAGCACGATCCTCACCTAGAATATAGCCGTATTCCCGAACTGTTCCCGTTCCAGGATTATATTCCAAGTCAAAAAACAAATAATCGTGCAAATTATCCATACGTTACAAATATATATGAAAAATTTACATGTAGGCTTTAAATAGGATATAGAAACATCATCAATCCATTAATTTACCCTATTCCAAACCAACTTTTCCTTATATTCACAGTTAGGATAATTAGAGCACCCAATAAAATAGTGTCCATTATAGCCTTTTCGTTTTACAAGAAAACCACCACAATAAGGACATATTTTAGGATTCGAAACAACGGATACATCACGTTGCGAATAACGGCATCTCGGGAAATTAGAACATCCCACAAAAGAAGTCCCTTCGTGCTCAATTTTCAACAAGTCTCCAGTCTTGCAAAGCGGACATTTTGTCTGCCCTTCATTCGTTCTTCTTCCGGCCGATTTAAAAAACACTGAAGTAGATTCAGAAAACTCCTTAAAAAACAGCGATGGATTCTTGTTATCCACAAGAACATAGGTCCTATTTCTTGTTCGAGTAATTGCAACATAGAACAATCGGCGTTCTTCAGCGAATTCGTATTCTTCTGCATTTGTGAGTACATATTTCAAAACAGGATCATCGACTATCTGGTTGGGAAAACCAAGTTTGTCATTTCTAAAATTCAAAAGGATAACATTATCTGCTTCTAGCCCTTTTGATTTATGAACAGAGAGGAATTGAATCAGCAATGTCGGATTCTGAATATACTCTAACGTATCTACGCCATTTTTTCGAGTTTCTCGAAATAAGCCCGTATCTTTTGCAATTTCTATATCGTAATTAGTTCTTCCCAAAAGTAAAATGGACGAGTTCGTTCCAAAATCCAAAGCAATTTTATTGATTATAGCCTGCAATGCGATTTTCGGATTGTCGTCGAAGCCCCAAAAAACGAGAGGATAATCCAACTTTTTGTCGGATCGCAAGCATTTCTTGAGCTGAAGATGATTTTGCAAAACAAAATGTGAAGCTTCATCAATCAACTTTTGCGAATTACGATAAGTTTTTTCGATTTTCAATATTTTTGTTTTACCAAAATATTTTTCAAAGTCAGTAAATAACGATATATCACTTCCAGCAAATCGATAAATAGACTGCCAGTCATCGCCCACACAGAATAACTTAGCATTTGTCTTGTCAATAATCGCTTTAAGCAAATTATATCTAGCCTTCGAGATATCCTGATATTCATCAACAATCACGTACTTGTACAATGGAATCTCGCAACCACCATTAACTTTCTCTGTCGCATTGTTTATCATGTCCGAGAAATCAATTGAATTACTTGCTATTAAGTGCTTTTGATATTCCTCTAATATTACTCTTATTATATTCAAAAAAGTATTTTCTCGCGTTTGCAGAAAGCCGTTTCCTTCCAATGAAAGCCAATCTTTCCAAACATCAATTGTTTCTACTGTATAATTGTTAGACTTAAAGAGCACAATAAATGTGCCACACAGCTTTACAAATTCAGAGAAATATTTATTAGTCTTGCTTGCGTAAACGGTGTTGTACACGTCCATGAAATCCCGTGTTTTTAAAACGACTCCGTTTTGTTTCAAAAGTTCTTCGAGTTTTTTTATCAGAACTCCTTCAGAACTGTAATAAGAATACGTTTCAATTAGCTTTGTATTATTCTGTTTATGAATTTCTCTTTTCCATTCAATTCCATCCAAATACTTTTGTGCTTCAATGGGAGAAAGCCAGGGAACCGTATAATCTCTTGTTATTCCGAAATGTTCCAAATAAATATTATAATCTTTCAAATAAAAATCTGGCCTGTAAGCTTTTCGTTGAGGATCCGGATTTTCAAATGGATAAAGTTTTTCATATTCGTAATTCACGCCATTCAAAAAAAGAAAATTTGCGATTTGAACTTCTTCGAGACTTTTAACTTTCTCATTTTTTAGCGTTATATGATTCTGCGCTTTCTTTATTTTCTCTTCACGAATATACTTCTCTTGATCATACTTTGACTTAAGAGTTTGTAAATCCACACTTTTTTCAGCCTCATACAGTTCACCTAACGATGAATATTTCTCCATATTCTTAGGGATATCAATATAGTACGCAAAGTACTCAATTAAATATCCTACTAAACTAGGATAATTCACAAGTTCTTTTTCAAAGAAATTATGAATAAATTCATTGAAAAGAGACTCATCAAAAATCTGAGGACTTTCCCCTTCAGCATTTTTGATTATGTCAAGACCCAATTTGTGAAAAGTAGTCGATTCAACCGGAATGCCCAACTTTCCCTGAATTCTATCAGTCATTTCTTGAGCAGACTTTCTCGTAAACGAAATAAGCAATATTTCTTCTGGACTTACATTCCTTACATCACAAAGATACTTGACCTTACCTGCAATCGTAAGAGTTTTTCCACTACCAGCTCCTGCAAGAACAAGAATTCTGTCTTCATCTGTTATAACAGCTTCTCTTTGCTGTGCATCTAGCGATTTACCATCTATGTTAGAGAACAATGCATCATATTTTTCAGATTCTCGTGCAATAAATAATTCATTTGCTATCTCTAAATATTTATGAAAATTTCTATAGATTGATTCAAAATATGTAATCTTTTCATATTCTTCATCATTAGATTTAAGATTGCAAACAGCAACATCTTGAAATAGCGAATCCCATTTGTCATGAAATATTTTTCCATTCGCTTCTGTCACATAGCAACTTGTCAAAACGTTCCATTCATCAAAAAAAACATTTACAACTAACAAAAGCCGTCTGAGATTTTCTTTACGTTTAATTTCCGCATTCGAGTTAAATACAAGTCTTGGGAAATCTTCGTATATCTGTTTAAATTCTTCTAGCTTTGCATAAGCTTTTACTTTTGATGAAATCCGACTATATTTTTGCAATTCCAAATACAAGGTTTTATACTTATAAATAAACGCATCTCTTTCTGCATCTTGAATATAGTGGTTAAACAACCCATTAAATTCAATTGAAAACAAATCAACTTCTAACAAAAATTCTTTGCATTTGATTTCCACATTTGATTCTATAACAAGCTTTGGGAAATCTTTGTACTTTTTCTTAAAATCTTCAAGCTTTACAAAATCTTCTAATTTTACTGGAACTCGTCCATATTTTTGTAATTCAAGATATAACGCTTCATACTTAAAAATAAAAGCATCCCTTTCTGCATCCTGAATATAGTGATAAAAAATCCCATCAAAGTCAACTAAAAAAGAATCTATTTCTTTTAGGAAACCTTCAAGTTTTGCATTAAATTCCTTAGCAAGTCGCCAACGACGAAACGCATAAAAAACAGCAAACGAAATGAATAATACAATTATCAGTTCAAACATGCTTAGCAGGCACCTTATCCTTTATAATTCCAAATTTCGTAACCTTGTCGTCTTGCAGAATCATATACGGGTTGCATGTTCTTTTTCAGAATATTGATAAATTGTTCTTCACTATTTCCCGCTCGAAAAAGTTCCGTTTCAGCCCATATCGAATGAATGTTGTCGCGGTAACATTTCTCAAAGCGGTTGCGAACGAATTCGTCATTCCACATCAAACGATACATTGCATATTGGTTGTCAGCAAATCGCTTGAAAAAAGTCCAATGTGGCAGGCGATTATTCTTGGAAGAGTTTAACGAAGAATCCATCGGAATCAGATTCCACAGTTCATCGTTCATCACGAACGACCATGGAATAAAATGGTCAATGTCGTAATCATTTTCAATAGGCTTGTTTGTATAGATGTCAAGAATCGTTTCGCGTTGCAAGACTATTTCCCACAATTTGCGAACTTGTTCAAGTTTTCGCGCACTCGCATCCATAGGAGAAAGTTTATATACAATTCCCGGTACTTCAGGGTTATTGACTTGCAGCCATTTTGACTTTTCGTGCTGAATCCATCCGAGTAACGCAACCGAATTGTCTTGGATGTATTGTTTCCAAACGAGATTGAATACGACGACACGATTCAGCTGCGAGCCTTCGTCAAAGGTGTACGGCAGCAAAATACGGCGATTCACTGCTTGCGTATATCCAATGATTGCCGAGGCACTGTTCCAGTTGACTTTTTCCCCACCGCCCTGTTCGTAACGATTGAAAAATCCGGCCAATGCACGATAAGGAACGTATTTTGTCAATGCGATTTTATACTTCTTGATATCTCCGTTAAATTCTTTAATTGCGTTCTTGATTTCTATCTTGGATGCATTGGATTGCAAGCCACTCTTTTCGGCTAAATCAGTAACGGCCAATTCTAACGCATCGCGAAATTCGCCTTTCAACATGCCGCTCAAATGAATGTGGTATTCACGGACAGTGAACCATGCATTCGCAATCATTTCGTCAATAATCGCATCAAAACTTGCAACATTCACATCCTCATCAATCAGTTTGACAATCGCTTCAAGCCAGTAGAACTTGTAACAATATGTCGGATCTTTCATCATGAGCGAAAAGCACTCGACATCGAGTTGATTGCAATAGGGCGAATTAATATCTAAAGCTAAGCTTTGCGGGAAAGGATTATATTCATCCATTTTTCTTCGCTCCTATTCGGTCTTACATCCTTAGAAATCCAGTATTCATCGCATTTCAATTCTGGAATATTCAAAAGAAATCCGGTAAATGTTTGCTCAGTAAAATCAGAAAAAAAGCGGTCGTTTCTTTCGCCAGAAAAAGTTCCATACTTGAACGAAGTATAAATTATTCCAGTAGGTTTTAGAGCCACCGACATTTTTTTCATAACTGAAACAAGTTCGTCATTCGGTAAATGAAGAATAGAAGCGCACGCCCAAATTCCATCATATTTTGCAACAGCATCTAATTGTTGAAAAAACATTTGCCTAACGGCAATTCCCGTATAGAGACTCGCAATCTTGCATAATTCTTCTGAACCGTCAACTGCATCTACATCAAAGCCTTTTTCAAGGAACGCTTTCGTATCGCGACCTGCACCGCACCCGAAATCCAATATTTTTGCATGTTGCGGCAAATAATCGAGGAACCGTTCCTGCGTGGCAGAAAAATCTACACCAATAGTACTGCTGGAGTATTCCTTCGCATTTTTATTATAATAATCAACGGATGTTGTCATGAGTTTTTTAAGCTTTATACTATGTTTAAAAATCTATATAAAAATAAGCGATAGATAAAGCAAAAAGACCTCAAAAATAACGTCTAAAGCAAATAAAGGAAGAAAAGCTCAACAAACCTCGACATATTTGCAAAATAAGCCCTCTGGATGAGGACGGCAAAGACGCCGATGAAGTCAAATACCCCCACTTGCCTTCCCTCGCCGTATTTTGTATATTCCCCAATAGTTAAGCTATAGTGGCAGGACAAGCCTGCGACAAGCCGTGTTACTTTTATCAAAAAGGACACGGCTTTTTTTGTTATAAGGAGAAAAATGAACAAAAAAGCCGACAATACAGATGTCATCATACAGAATCCGCTCATCAATTCGTCCGTCGAAAAGATGATTCAAGTCATCCGAGACAAGCAGGTTCTGCTGGATCGCGACTTGGCGACGCTTTATGGGGTAGAAACGAAGCGTATCAATGAGCAGGTAAAACGCAATAAAGAGCGATTTCCTGAGGATTTTTGCTTTCTGCTGACTATGGAAGAAACGAAAATTCTAAGGTCGCAAAATGCGACCTTAGAGAAGGAATCTGCTAATCTGAAAGGAAAACATTCAAAATACCGGTCTTTGGCGTTCACGGAACAAGGTATCGCGATGCTCTCGTCTGTCCTGAAAAGTGAAACGGCCATCAGAGTGAACATTGCCATCATGCGTGCTTTTGTCGCAGCACGGCAAATCCTGATGCAAAACAGCGGTTTGGTCAACCGCCTGTCCAACGTGGAGTCCAAAATGCTCGAGCAGGACGCGCGTTTGCAGGAACACGACCATAAATTCGACACGATTTTCGAGGCGATGGACCGCGGCGAGCTCCAGTCGAAGGGGCTGTATTACAACAATCAGATGTTCGATGCCTATGTGTTCGTGTGCGGGCTAATCAGGCAGGCGAAAAGGCGGATTGTCCTTGTGGACCGCTACGTGGATGAGAAAGTGCTCGCAATGATGCTCAAGCGCAGCAAAGGCGTGTCGGTGACAATCTACACATACGACAAAAGCAAGGTTTTCGAAGTGGATTTAGCAACATATAATACGCAGTATACCGATTGTCCAATAAAAATATTACCAAGTTACGGCATGCATGACCGATTCTTGTTTATTGATGACTCCGCTTACCATTTTGGCGCATCCCTGAAAGACCTGGGAACAAGCACATTTTTCTTCAGCAAAGAAGATTTCACACTAGATGAAGTGCTAAAGAAATCAGAGGAAAAGCGACAATCACAAGAGTTCTTAGCAACCGAACCGTCAAGGAACACTTGACCGTTCAGGCGTTATACAAGAAAGTAATAAGCAGTTTTTGCATATTACTCTTTCAAAATTCAATCGGATAAAGTCCCAAAAGTGATATTTTTTACGAGATTTTAGGAAATTATCTATCAAAAATAGCAGATATTTCCCCAAATCTCAAAATTTTAGCACGATTTTGGGAAATTATGCGACTTTTAGGAAAATTCTTCGGAGCGATGGGCTGCGTTGAACCCCAAACAAAAGGGCTATATTTCTATATTATCGTTCAATGGTTGATTCCGAAGTTCTTGAGCAAGAAGATTACGAGGTGAAAATCGGTTCGTTTAACGGGCCGATGGACTTGCTCGTCTATCTCGTCCAGAAAAAGGAAATGACGCTGGACCAGATTCCGATTGCGGAAATCGCGGACGACTTTTTGAAGTGGGTGAACGAGTATTCCGAAACGGACCTTTCCAAGGCGGGCGACTTCTTGTTCATGGCGAGCCGCTTGATGGCGCTCAAGGTGCAGGAGCTGCTCCCGGCCGAAGAACGCGACCCGGAAACAATCGAAGAATACAACGAGGACCGCGAAAAGCTCATGCAGGAAATGCTGGAATACCAGCGTTTCAAGCAGGTCGCAAGCGGTCTCCAGGAAATGGAGGCGAAGAACTTCGGAACGTATTCTCGTGGGCGTCTTGAAAAGACGCAGAGCGATGACGACACGCTCGCCGATGCAAACATTTGGCAGCTTTTCCGCGCTTACCAAAAGAGCTTAAAGACAAAGATTTCCGAGACGATTCACCATATTGAATTGGACTACGTGACGATTCAGGACCGTCAGCAGGCCATCAACAACTTCTTGAATGTGCATGGACGTGCGCTTTTTGAAGACTTGCTCGACAACGATTCGCACCCGATTGTCGCGGCGGTGACGTTCATGGCCATGCTCGAGATGATCAAGACGGACGATATCGTTTTCCGCCAGAGCGAACTTTTTGGGCCGATCTGGATTTACCGCAAGAAGAACAACCCCGAGTACGCCGACGAAATGGCGCACGAGACGGTGTTCTTCAGCAAGGATCCCGAGGTCAAGGCTGGGCTTGTGGAGACAATCCGCAGCCAGGCGATTGCGCGTTCCAAGGAAAAGAGCGTGGGCGACCTTGCCGCGACGATGCGCGAGGCCGTACTTTGGACGGAACGCGGCAGGAACGTCACGGAAGAAGACCTCAATGCGATGTTGGAAGGGCGCGAAGATATTTCCGAAGTGCAGGAGAATCCGTTTGCCGACATGATTGCGGAAGCGGATGCCGCCGAAGGCGCACAGCAGGCAGCAAGCGCTCCCGCCGGAGATGCACAGCAGCCCGCAGCTACGGGAAGCGCAGAAACAGCACCGAATCAAGATGTCGCATCCGCAAACGACAATGTTGCAACTTCGATCGACAGCGCGAGCGGTTCCGCAACTGAAGAAGCCGCCATTCCGACGATTCAGGCGAACACAGACGCCAGCGCCGAAACGAGCGAGGCGACGAACGGAACGAGCGTTCTTGCGGACATGAACAAGCCGTCACACATCATCGAGCCTTCGAGCAACATTTCTGACATTGCGGAAACGGCACACACGTTCGAGCCGGTCGATGATGCCGACGAAAGCCCGGTTGAACAGGAATCGGCTGAAGTTGCAGATATTGAAAACGAAGCCGCAGATTTCGAAAGCGCAGACGACTCTATCGGCGAACCTACAATCGTTGCAGGCAACATAAACGGCGTTCAAGGTTTGAACGAAGATGCGGTCAAGCAGATGAGCGACGAGGAGTTTGCGGCCTTTATGCAAAAGGCGCAGGCGTTCTACGACAACGCAAGTTCCGCGCAGTCCTCTACAAACAAAGCACATTCCTCTACAAACGAAACGCCGTCTTCAACAGCCTTCGCGCAGCATTCCATCGATATCTCCGAAAACGACGACGTTCCATTTATTACAAAGTCGCACCTTTCTGATTTCGCATCGAACAACGTTTCTACGTCCAACGACGAACCCGAAGAAGACAAGTATTCCTCTTACAGTTTCGGCAACGAAATGACGGACGAGGAATATATCGCCTACTTGAACCGCAGCGCACGCGCAAGCCGCAAGGAAGAATCGAAGTCCGCGGCATCACCCGAAAAGCCTAAGAAAAAATCCTTCATGCCCGAAGATGACGAAGGCGGAATGACCGACGAGGAATACCAGGCTTATCTCGCTGAACACGGCGATGACGACGAAGACGAAGAAGGCCCCGTTGTTTACGGAGCCGGCAATAACTGATTAATCATTCGAGAGTTCAGAGCGTTTTTCTCACGCTCCAACTTCCCATCTTTTTCCCGTCATGGGAAATTTCGCATTCATGGAAAATTTCAAATCCACGGTTCTTGTAAAACTGGATGTTCTTTTCGGAATTCGTAAAGAATACCAGTTGTTTGCCGCCACGTTCACGGATGTAATCTTCCCAAAATTCTATGAATTTTGTTCCGATTCCCTTTCTCTGAAATGCAGGTTCCACCGTTACCGAACTTGTATACCAAATATCCGAACTAGACTTCTGGTAATCATGGCAGGGCTTGCTAGCCGCCTCGTCCATGGCGATCCAATCGTTCACATGCTTGATTTTTACGCCATGATATACCATCAACCAACCATGAATCAAAAACTGAAAAACTGACGGTCTCCTGTATTGCGGGTCGTCAATCTGGGCCACGGCCACCATTTTCCCGTCAATTTTCGCCGTCAAAAAATGAGTTTTCCCGAAGTTCGTGAGCCCAGCTCTGTACATCATGGACCTTAGCGCATTTCGTCTTTCTTCCGCATCCGGGAAAAAATTCGTAAAATACTCGTAGTCCATATAAGCCCTGGTCGCAAGTTCAACCGACTCTTTCAATTCCCCTCGTTTCAATATTCCAAATTCGATTTCCATACACATATTAAAATAACGTTTTTAATGCGGATAAAACAAAAAGCTGCATTAAAATCCTTTATTTTCTCCTTAAGAATCTCAAAAAATTGGTGAAAGCATATAAACCCTAGTGGTAAAATTATATGCCCCTCCTAACGTATTATCGGCCTTCGGCCTAATTAATTTATTTAAAAACTTTAATTCGAAGCAGGTAAAAATGTTTTTTTGACACACTCCGAATAACAGCAACGTTATAAGAACTATTTAATCGTCGCTGCGGCCACCAAGGAGGCCTGCTCGATAAGCCCAATAGAGCAACTGCAAAATGGAAGAAATCGCAGCTGCGACGTATGTAAGGCCGGCTGCAAAAAGCACGCCCGAAACAGTATTGTATTCGCGACCTGCCGCCACAATTTCCATGCGGGCAAGAGCTTTCTTGGCGCGTGCCGATGCGTCAAATTCCACAGGCACGGTCACAAGCGTAAATAGCGTTGCAAGCGCAAAGAGCACAACGCCGATAACCGCCACCGACTGCCCGATTGCCTTGCCAAGCCCCATCAGCATAATGCCGATTATCACAAGCCAAGGTCCCAAATTGGAACCGATGTTAGCCGCCGGGACAATCGCCGAACGGAGCCACAGCGGAAAATATCCTTGCGCATGCTGGATGGCATGACCGACTTCGTGAGCGGCTACACCTGCGGCACTGGCATTGCGGCCATGATAAACTTCAGGAGAAAGATTGAGCGTCTTGTTCAGCGGATTGTAATGATCCGAAAGAAATCCCTGATGCTGCAAAATTTTCACATCGGTGATGCCCGCTTCCATGAGGATGGCCTTTGCGACATCGGCGCCGGTAAGACCGCTAGAAATGTGAACTTTCTGGCCTGCGGCAAAACGCTTCTTGACAAGCAGGGAAACGGCGCCCGAAAGGGCGAGCGTGACTACGAGAATGCCTATGTATAAAGAATCGAACATAATAATGAAATGTTAGGTTTTAGGTTATAGTAAACGGTATAGCGTCATTTTACATGTTTCAATTTACAAAAAGAATGGCGGAAACATCTGTGATTTCGTCACTCTTTTTGCTTATTTTCGCAATTTTCTACATATCCCCTGTTTTGAAGTGAGTCTTGTCGCGCAAATGCGTGAGTATCATCCCGAGCACAAGATAGATGACCGACTGTATCGCAAGCAGATAGAGCTTCGGCGCCACATCGTAAATGTCTCCGCCCATCTGCTCAATCGAGAGCCACGCGGGCACGGCAAACGTACTCGGCAGTATATACGAAAGCCATACCATCCAGCTTGGCATCAGGTAACTGGGCCAGCTAAAGTTCGCAAGGAACAGTATCGGAATCGAGAAGTTGAGGAACAATTGCATGCTCGATTCACGATGTAAAAACACTTGCGAAATGCACATTCCAAAGTTGATGACCGACGTGAGGAATACAACCGCAAACAACATCATCGGCAAGAGTTCCCCACGGCGCGGGAAGTCAAAGAGGTTATAAATAAAGCAGTGATAGAACAAGATGAAGCAGCAATAGTGGAGAAAATAGGCAAGAGAGCGACCCAAGTATCGATACGGCATACTCTCATTTTCGACTTCAGAATAACGTTCATTCCGGCGGAAACGTCTGTGTCCACGGGCGCCGCCCATGATGCAGATACCTATAATCAGAGACTGTTGCAGAATCACCACAAGAACGCTCGGGACAACATAATTCGAGTAACTTCCCGTATTATTAAACATTGTCTGTATTGATATGGGAATCGGGTCTCGCATCGCCATTGCTTTGGCAGAAGGTACTTTTTTGCTCAAAGCAATCGCCTTGACTTTGCTTACCGCGCCAACCGTCAGCGCGCATGTCGAAAACGCCGTCCCTATCGTACCGTGGAGCATCACGTAGGCGCCATGCGTAAAGATGTTTATCTTGGTCGGTTTCTTGTTCAGCAAGTCCTTTTCCATGTTCTCGGGAATGACCATGAATCCAAAAATATCTTCACGCGCCATGGCTGTTTCCGCTTCGAGCATGTCGTTAAAAACGGCCTTGACTTCGACCTGCTGCGTTGCAGACGCCATGCGGGTAAGTTCACGTGACTTTGCCGAATGGTCCAAATCGACAACGGCAACCGGAACACGGACAACCGTTTGGTTCACATACGCCGTCGGATAATAGAACGCATAGAGGATTCCTGCGATGACAAGCAACAGCACTGCCGCAGGATCAGTGAAAAACAGTTTCCACTCAGTCAACGTCACTTTCAAAAGACGACTAATCATGTTTCGCCTCCTGATGACGCATTGAAGTTTCATGGACCGTTTTCTCGATATCGATGGGATTTTCGTCGTCAACGACTACGGGCAACTTGGAATCGTGCGACAGGCGGTACTTCCAGCGGAGATGCATCGTAAAACTTCCGAGCAAAGCCCAGAAAACGGCCATACCCGCCATAAGCTTTATAATTTCCCAGGATTCCGCCATGCCCACATCGCCAAGGAGCATCATGGATTGCACACGGAGCACATGAGTGAGCGGTAGCACAAAAGCAAAGCAGCGCACGGCAAAGGGCATCGCCATCACGGGGAACGTCTGTCCGGCAAACGCAAACGCAGGGCCGCCTATCACGCCCGAAACACCAGTCGCAATACGCATCACGCCGGTAATGCCCACAAAAGCCATGCCAGCGCCCACGCAGCTAACGACCATCAAGAACTGCGCCACGGAAACCATCACAAATTCTTCAAAGCCCATCGGCATGAGCATGCGATGCGTGTAAGCGTAGCAGCCCATATATTCCAGCCAAACGATGATGGTCATCGGAACAAACGAAGCTACGGCAAGCGTCAACCAAGAACGTTCGGCGCTTTGGTAAAATTCACGTACGCGGCGGTCGCGAAGCGGGAACGAGGCGATATAGACGGCCACAAGCATCGCCGCCAAATGGAACATCGCGGACACAAGCCCAAGCGCCAAGAATCCTTGATAATTGCCTTCGATATTCCCGACCGAATGGATTTCCGTCTTGACGGGATTTTCGAACGATGCCGTAAAAAGTTTTTCGCCGACATCCGTAATTACCGCACGGATTTCCTTTGTCGCAAACATGTTCGTGAGATAATTCTGACCGCTCGAATAAACGGGGATGACGGGCGTTTCAAGGCGCAAGGCACGACGGTCCAAATCATACGGCAAAACGACGAACGTCTGCAAATCGCCGCGGATTACCGCATGTTCGCATTCGCTCATGTCATGACACAGCACTTTTACGTCGAGCACCGGACTTGAACGAAGCGCCATTTCGAGTTTATTCGCTAGTTCGCTGTCATCCTGCTTGACAATGCCTATAGGGACATGCTGCACGATTTCGGACGAAAACATTTCCAGCATGAATACGGAAACGCCCACGGGTAGGACCGTAAGAATCATCCACAAAACGATTTTGTGGCCAAAGTAAATTTTCCCGATTGTCTTTAAAAGACCTTTCAGCACGATAACCTTCTATCCGATTTACTGGATATCATCGACAGGGAGCAGAACGCTCATGCCCGGGCGCAAGTTCACGACCTTGTGAGTCGGACGCATGCGGACTTCGAACGTCTTGAGGTCAAAGCCGGAACTTTCCTTGCTGCTCCGCCACGTGGCGTAATCGCCGACGGACGCGATGTAACTCACGACCATTTCGACCGTCTTATCGAGAGCAGGAATCTGGAGGTAGAACTTTTTACCTTTATACACGTTCTTGAGGTAGTCTTCGCGAAGGTGGAAAACAGCCCAGGAGTCGCTCAAGTCCGTTACTGCGATAATCGGCATGCCAGACCCCACCACTTCGCCTTCTTCGGCAAGTTTCAAGGAGACTTCGCCCGTAATCGGTGTACGGATTTTAGTTTCTTCAAGATAGGCATCGACTTCGGCGGTCGCACCCTTGGCCTGCAACACGAGAGCGTTCGCGGCGGCCTTGTCTTCGCTACGGGCGCCGGCCACGGCCTGGTTGTACTGGGCGCGGGCGGCATCGGCGGCGGACTGGCTCGCCTTCATCTGCGTTTCGGCCTCGTCACGTTTCTGGAGCGGGAGAACTCCTTCGTTATAAAGTTTCTGCACACGGTCGTAAGTGTTCTTCGCAAGCGTCGCCGCTTCTTGAGCGCGGTCCGCCATGGCCTTGAGTGCGGCGATATCTTCGCTGCGTGCTCCGTTACGGGCTTTACTCGCCTGGGCCTTCGCAGCTCCGAGAGCGCCCTGCGCCTGAATCTTCTTCGCCTCGATTTCCGGGCTGCTGAGGACGGCGATCAAGGAATCCTTATGGACAACGTCTCCCTCATGAACGAGCAAGCGTTCGATACGGCCAGGAACCTTCCCCGCCACAAGGACGCGCCTTGCTTCCATTTGCCCTTGCAGGAACTGTTCTCGAGGCTGCGTCGCAAACTGTTGAAGCTGGGAGATGCCCATAATGACGAGCACAATCAGGGCAAGCACTACAATAACTTTTCCAATCATCTTCAATGCGTTCATTATTTTTTCTCCGTTTCTAAAATTTGTTCAACAGGCTGAGTTTCTGTCAAGACTTTACTGGATCCTTCGCTTTGCTCAGGATGACGAACTACAGCAGTCTCGCCGGTTGCAGAGTTCACCGGAGCATCGACAACGAGTTGCTTAGAGACCAAAACCGTCCCCGCGGTAGAAACTTCACCCGCCGCTTCAAGAAGTCCAAGCCATGCAATCACGGCGTCGTAATGCGCTTTGAGGTCGGCAACCTGCAAGCGTGAAAGCGCAAGTTCCGCATCCACCACGTCAAGACCCGTCGCAAGCCCCGCCTCGTACGCCTTGTTCTGGCTGCGCAAAGCTTCATCGGCCAGTTCTCGCGTCTTGGCAAGGCTCACAAGCCTGCCTTTGGCATGTTCCAATTCACGCCAACGTTTTTCGACCAAAAGTTTCAGGTTGTCAATCGTCTCTTCTTCGAGACTGCCCAAGGACCGGTCCATCGCCTTTGCCGAACTGACTTTCGCACGCGTGTCGCCACCCTTGAAAATGTCCCACTGCAACTTGGCGCCAATCGCCCATTCCGGTTCCAGGAGAGTCAAGTCTTTCGTATAAAGTTCCTTGTAGCCGAACAGCGCCACCGTCGGGTAGTAATCGGCCTGGGCCGCCTTCACCGCGTTCTGGTTGCGCTTGCGTTCTATGCGCAACTGACGGAGTCCCGGGTGGTGTTCAATCGCAAGTTGCTTGAATTCATCCATCGAACGGATGCCTTCCGGTGATTCCACGGGCGTTGTCGCGGTAAGGCTCGTATCCGTATGCAGCATGCTTGCAAGCGCCATACGCGCAAGCGACTGGTCTCGGAGCGCATCTTCGTAAGCGTTTTCGGCTTCGGCAAGTGCCACTTCTGCACGGAGGCGTTCCGTCTTGCTAATCTGGCCGCCCTCTTCGAGCTTTTTGGAGCGTTTCAGATGTTCTTCGAGGTCCTTCTTGGTCGTCTCGCGCATTACGACAAGTTCCTCGCACAAGCGAAGCGTAAAATACTTTGTCGCCACATCCATGAGAACTGTATTTTGCGCCATCTCGAATTCGGCCTTGCGGGCGTTCACGTTTTCCTTCGCGGCGTCGTACGCGGAATAAATCTTGAAGCCCGTAAAGATGGGCCACACGACGGTCAGGCGGGCGTTAAAGAACCAGTCGTCCTGCACCTTCATGTTGAAATCGGCATTTTTAATCTGTTCGGCGGATTCCTTGCCCTTGCTCTCTGCCATTTGCACAGCGGCATCGTTGGCGGCCTTGCTATTCACGACCCCCTTCCAGATATCCGCCGATTTTCCATCTACGTATGCCTTGGCCGTTTTTTCGTCCATGCCGGCTTTTTGCGCCTGCGCTACGGCCTCTTGGTATGCTTTGGCATAGGCGCCGTTGTACGTGGCAAGATAAGCTTTCGAATAGGCGGCAGCCCCGGCAATATCGCCGAGAGGCTGTTGAATTTGCCCGAGGTCAATCGAAATGGGGTCATTGATTTTGGTAATGCCCGCCGACAAACTCACTGTCGGGAGGAACCGTGCAAAAGCTTCGTTCTTGCCGCTTTCGGCGATATCCACTTTTGCCTTTTCGGCCTTGATTTTAGAATTGTTGGCCATCGCCAAATCCAGCGCATCCTGCAAAGAAAGCGAGGTGGCGTTCACTCCCATACAGCCACATAAAATAAATCCAATGTACCGTTTCATAGCTAAATAAATAATACAAAAACATTTTACTGTCAACAATTGTAAAACGGGACAAATGTGTAAAGCCATAAAAAAAGTTCCGACAAAATGTCGGAACTTTTGGCTTAAAACTCAAAAGCGCTTAAAACTACTTGCCCGGGGTCGGATCGAGAGCCTGCCAGGAGGCGCTCCCGTAACCCATCGTAGTATAGTCCTTGCGGTTGAGGCTCTTGCCCTTGCCGTCAGCTTCGGTCAATCCCGACCAGCGGTCATTATAAATTGTCGCGTCGGAAATTTCGTAATACCACTGCTTGGTGCCATCGTTCCTTGCCGTAAACGAGAACGGCTTCTTGATAGCGACCGTTTCACCGCGGTTCGAGAGCTTACCCGCATAGAAACGGATAAGAACATTTTCCGGGATGCTGTAACGGGCACGGAGCAAATCTTCCTTTGTCTTCATGGAATCGTTGAACAAGACCATCATTCCACCAGCCGGAATAACATCGGTCAAAGAGAATTCCATATTCACGCCTTCAATTTTCCAGCCTTTTGACTGACCATTGACGGACTCAAACAAGGTAACACTTTCCGTTCCCTTGTTTACAATTTCAAGGAATTCCATGTCGTTGGGGTTGGTTTCATTTTCGTGATAATTGATTTCGCTGATGAAAATCGGACCTGCCTTGAGAGCGGAGTTCGCGGCACCCGGAGTTTCGGTCGCCATCGTCCCCTGAACCGAGGTACCACCAGCCACATCGACAACACCGCTAGACTGCGTACCCGCCGAAAGCATCAAGCTCGTTTCCTTACCGGTACGCGTACCGGAAGCGGCTTCGTACAGATAAATTTCATCACCATTGTTGCCCAGGTAAAGGCCGTCATCTCCAAAGACTGCGGCGGTCGATTCCAAAAGCAGGTAACCGTTGGCCGGGACAACCGTATTGTCGCCACCAATCTTCCAGGTCGTATCCTTTTTCTTGGATTCGAGTTCCCAGCCCTTGACATCGACAGGAGCGCTGCCATAGTTGTAGAGTTCAACCCAGCCATCCGTTTCATTGATGACAAACGGCTTGATTTCGTTCAGACGTACCGTCGTAGCGTCGAGAACCTTGTCGCCGCCAGCACACGGATTGCCATTTTCGACAGAGCTTGCACCCCACGAAGACGGATCCGCTTCGCTGCCCGAACCCTTATACACAAGAGTACGGCCCTTGCCATCCGCAAGGCTCGGCCAAGGCGGTTCGTTACTGAAAGCGGCGCTCACGTCACCGGAACCATGGATCTTCACATCGACGACATCGCCCTCGTTGATGAGCTTTGCCACCTGACCAGTCTTGGGATCATTTTCCCACGGGCCAAAGACGCGGCAATTAGCCGGCAAATTCTTGTAAGTGGACTTGAACGTTGTCGGGTCATTCGTCACGATGACATATTCGCCCTTTTTCAATCCCCCTGACGGGAACGCAAAATTGACGGCACCGTCCAGACGGAGCCCGCTCAATTCCATGTCGCCGATATCCGGACCGGCCTTGATATAGACTTCGACCCATTCCAGCGCAGAACCGCCCGGAGCGTTGTACATGATTTCAGAAACACCCATCTGAGACGAAGCGCTGTCTATAGGATCGATACTCTCGCTAGACATCGGAACAGGAACTGTCGCAGAAGATGAAGTCGGAACTGTGGCCGATGAAGGCGTCTGGGCTTCGCCAGCGCTACTATTCGGAGCAACTTCAGATGAACCCGGGACAACAACCGAAGAACTCGACGGTATCGGATCCGGGGGTACGACGGGACTAGATTCGTCATCGGAGCAGGCATTGAACATGCTCATTGCAGCGGCACAGGAGCCAACTGCAAGCCATTTTTTTGTATTCATAAGCGCCTTCCTTGTTATTTGTTTAAATCCTTATTAAAAGTTTCCCGCGAGGCGAGTCCAGTACGGACTCTTGAAACGACGCGGATTTTCGTAAACTCGTTTCCATTCCGCAGCGGCATTCCCGAATTTGGAAAACGCGGAATGCTTCAAATTAAATGCGCGAATCAAGTCGAACATCCAGTAGGGCATCTGGGCCGCCGGACATTTGAGTTCCAACACGGCATCGGCGCCAGGCTGGAAGAATCGCGGAATACCCGTGGAATGCATGTAGTGCGGGTCCACCGTATAGTCAAAGCCGTTCTCTTCACGGAAACGCATGCCCGTGTCGATCGTCACGCGGGAATACTCCTCGCGCAGACCGAACCACGCACGACGCTTGTACTGCGTCAAAAGACGCGGATGCGCATGGTGAACTTCAGTCTTGTACAAGAAGTCCTTGAGATACATGCGGTCCTTGTCGCTCTTGCAGGGCCATTCATCGGGTTTCATGTTCCAGACTTCGCCCGGATTGATTCCCTTGATAGTCGCACGGCTCTTGTAGCAAATGTTGCGAATCTTGCGTTTGCACTCGAAGTGGAACGTACCTTCCTGAGCCGGATGCTCCCCGTAAGTGCGGATACGCATGTTGAACCGGTCCAAAAGCTGTTTCTTTTTCCAGCCGAGGAACGTCCACTTCGGAGAATCCAGGTAAAGGTTCGTAATCCAGTAGAATCCACCCGGAGTAATCTTGGAATAATAGTCTTCTTCGCAATACGGCGCAAGGAACGCACCAATCCGGTCCGCCCATTCGACGGGGATATGGTACTTCAGTTCGAAGCGTTCGAGAAGACTAAATCCACGGGCCTCAGCCATAAACTACCTGATTCCTTCACGAAGATGGTTCAGCACGTCCTGACGGGCAAGACCACCGGCGTAATCGAGCAGAGACAAGTAACGGGCGTAAATATCATACTCGAGCTTAGCGGCCTTCAAGTCGCTTTCGAGAGAACTTTCGCGAGCACGGAGAAGCAGAAGCGGGTCGGAACCGGCATTACGGGCGAACTGCTCCATAAAGCCGCTTGCGTTCACTTGTTCGGCATAATCCTTCAAAACTTTCCACTGGTCGATCAGCGCAAGAACTTCTTCGGTCAAGCGTGCGACCTTCTGGTTCACTTCGCGGACATCGTCTAGATACTTGCTTTCGGCATCCAGCGTTTCGACCTGTTCACGGAGAGAGGCATCCTTGTTGCTGTCGAAGAACGGCAGGCGGAAAGCAAGGTTCACAAAGAACTTGTCCGCAGTCCTGCGGTCATCCGTTTCGGGAACAAGCTTGCGGAGCGTGCTATTCTCGTTATACGTGCCGTAACAGTCTCCATTCTTGAATTCTGCATTACAGGCATTTGCCTTCCACTCGTTCATGTACTTATTGTACTTGTCCTTGCTCACGTCGCTGTAATCCAAGTCCTTGTACTTTTCCATGAGGGATTCAACCTGGAGCGAATAACCGATGCCAATATGCGAGATGTAGTTGCGGTCCTTGCTCGCATCCTGCTTCGCCTTCGAGATGTCGGAATCGCGCTTGCCCTTCGCTAACGCCACGAGCGGGAAGTTTTCGTCAACAGTCACACCGTTCTTCAAGAACCCTGCAAGCTCTTCCATCGTCGGCATGAAGTTCGAATCGAGGTCAACCACATCAAAGTCCGGCACCCAAATTTTCAGCTTGAGTTCTGCATCGCGGAGCGCTGTGCTGTCCGAAAGAATATTCGACTTGAGCGATGCATTCTTTTCGAGCGATGTCATCAAATCTTCGGCATTGAACGTAGCGGACCCCGCCTTGATGTGAAGCACATCGATGCGGTCGTTATTGACCTGCAACAACTGCTTGTTGATTTCGTTAATCTTCTTGCGCAATACATAACGAACACCGCGTTCGTAACGGTCGTAAAGGAGGATTGAGCGTTCAACGGCAAAGCTTGCCTGCTGGTAATTCTTGGCAGCCTCGTAATGAGCCCTGTCGGCAGCGCGTTCGCCAAAAGCCTGCGGAGTCACGCGGAGTTCAAAGTCGTGCTTGGCAAAGCTAAAGCCGTCCAGCTGGTAACGGAGCTCGATTTTATCCCAAAGTTTGAGATTCCGCTCTGTCGCGGTCGCTTCGGCTCGCTTTTGTGCAGCATCATATCTCGGATCATTTTTTGCAGAATTAACAAGTCTGTCCCACGTGAGCGGGCTTGCAATGGCGGCTGCGGAGAGCGCAAGCGATATGAGAGTTACGTTTTTCATTTATTTCTTAGCCTTCTGTTGTTGCTTCTGCAAATTACGTTTGCTGGTTTCGCTGATGGACACCATTTCGCCCAACAAGAACGAGTTGTCTTCGGGAATCTTGATGGTCACTTCACGACCATAGACGGGCAATTCGGGCATCTTCCACATACGCGTCGGGAAGGGCACGATACGGCTCGAAAGACCGACAATTTCGCCAATCACAGCCTTGCCCGTACCGGCGAGCGTGGTCACCTTTACCGCTTCGCCAACTTCCGTGTTCTGGTAAATCTGTTCGTTGATGTAGCCGCGGATGAGCGTCGGGGACTTGTGGGCGAGCGTTATGATCGGAGCAAAGCTGGAAACCTTTTCTCCATCGCGAACGTTCACGTCGCCAACGACCCAGCTTTCCTTAGCAATCTGCGTGAGTTCCTTCTGCTGCTTGCGCATTTCTGCAAGTTCCTTACGGATGTTCGCAGCTTCGCTCTTGCCGCTAGACTTCTGGAGGCGGCCACTGCCACGGAGAAGAGCAATCTGTTCGTTCGCGCTCTTGACAGCCAGGTTCAGTTCGTTCTTCAAGCTCTTGATGCGCATCGCCATGGCGTCGTTACCGTCGGACTTGGATTTCGAGTTGGAGAGGCTCTTGAGCTTTGCGGAGATAGCCTTGTTGCTTTCGTATTCCGTTTCGAGGTTGCGGATTTCGGCAGAAAGGGCCAAGCGGCGAGTTTCGAGGTTTGCCTTGACTTCGGCGACCTTCTGGTCGATTTCGGCGGAGCTCAAGTTGCTGCGACCTTCAAGAGCGTCGAGTTCACGAGTGAGTTCTGCGATGCGGAGCGTGAGGTCCGGGCGATTGATGACCACGATGGTATCGCCTTCCTTGACTTCCTGACCCGGCACCACATAAACCTTGACGATTTCCGTCGGGCTCGGGAGGCTGATAATCGTTTCGCTCGATTCCGCAATGCCGCGGTACATGGCGACCTTACCCTGGTAGATAAAGCCCAGGACGATGGCGAAGACCACGCAAAGAATCCAGGCTAGGGAGAGTTTGTGAGTATAAACGTAAGCGACACCCGCATTGTTCTTGTGGGTATTCCAGAAATTGTCGAGAAGATCTTCAAGCTTATTCATTTTTCAAACCTCCTTACATTTCCGTCGTGGCGTCTTGCATCATGAACTGGACGTCCGAAATGCCCTCGATCTTTGAAAGCAACGTAAGGATTTCGGCAGCGGGTTTCGTCGCGCGGAGACGAATCTGGTAGGCGACGTCAAGACGTGCACCGCCATCCACTTCGCGCATTGTAATCAAAATAAACGTCTTTAAATTGCCCTTCATGATATCTTCGACCTGGCCACGGACCTTCGGTTCATTCGGAAGAGCAAAGCGGAGCATGCCGTCAAAGAAGTGCTTGGTACCAAGACCTGTACGGGAGAGAAGGAACGCAACACAGCAGAACGCAATCGTTCCGCCCACGGCGGCGCCCCAGGCATAGACACCGCAACCGATACCCGCCCCTAGCGCCGCGAATATGAACATGATATCTCGCGGATCTTTGAAACTTGTACGGAAACGGACCACCGAGAGGGCGCCCATCATGCCGAGACCGCGGCCGACGTTATCGCCGATGGCCTGCATAATCATCGAAGCAGCAACCGCGCTCAAGACGATGCCCTGCACGAAGTTGCGGGAATAGGAAAGCCCGAGGAAGGTCTTTTCGTACGTCCAACCAATGGCAGAAGACAGGATGAACGCCAGGATCAAGGTGTAAGCAAGCGTAATAATCGTTGCGTTTGTTGTGCTGGACTGGACAGCAAGAAGGTCAAGCATAATAACTCCGTTAATTAATTCTTTTTTTAACTCGTGGTTCTCAAAATTTACTTAAAAACGGGCATTTTTTTCCCATTTTTATGTAAATAATGGACTAACAAAAACATTACAGTTCCTTTTTTACAAGGATTCGGGCGAGTTTCACCCATTTTTGCATCCACAAGCCTTAAAAAACCCACGCTAAAAAATAATAAATGTACTTTTTTTCATTTCCAAAAAAAAGAATTACACGTTGGTTACTCTAACAACGCATTGTAGAAGTCGCAACGTTTGTTTATTTTCGGAAACAGAACGGAGAAATGTTAAAGATAGGAAACATTTTTTTGAGGAAGGGCGGGAATCCGCTCAACAGACCTCCATTTCCGAAATCAGGATTCCAAAACAGAGTATGTACCGCAAAAAAAAGACCTTCCACTTTCGCGGAAGGTCTTTCCAGAGGCAACGGGCGGACTCGAACCGCCGAATAAGAGTTTTGCAGACTCGCCCCTTACCAACTTGGGTACGTCGCCGTAAATGATGGGCGTAATATAAGTAATTTAAGCCAACCTTACAAGGGGTCCGAGCGAAAAAAGTCAAAAAAATTATCTTTTACATGTGAAATTTGCCGTTCTAAAAACAAAATTGCTAGCCTGGCTCGGCGCCCTCTGGATGAGAAGCCTCCGCATCCGTCTGCACGAGCCCGACGACTTCCGTCCCGGGATTCTCGGACTTTGGCACAAAGATTTGCTCGCAAGCTGCGCCGCCTTCAAGGACAAGAATGTCCACATTCTCGTCTCGGAATCAAGCGACGGGGAATTTTTCGCCCAGGCGGCAAAACGTCTCCACTACGAAGTGACCCGCGGCTCCGACACGCACGGCGCGACAAACGTGAGGCACCTGCTCCAGTCGCTCAGAAGCGGCCGTTTCGTCGGCATGGCGCTCGACGGTCCGCACGGTCCGGCCCTCCAGGTAAAACCCGGTTCGCTTTGGCTATCCAAGGCTAGCGGACGCCCCCTTTGGCTTTTTTGCATCAAGTACGGCTGGCATTTTCAACTGAACGGATGGGATAATTTCATCATTCCGCTCCCCTTGACAGCTATTGACATCGAAATTAAGTATCTTTTGCCCGAAAGCAATTAACAAAAAGGAACACAGCCGTGATAGCATTACCCCCTAAATTTGTCGCATTCGACTTGGAAACGACTGGTCTTGTCAACCGCAAAGACGAAATCATCGAAATTGGCGCCGTCAAGTTCACTGTAGAGGTGAAAAACGGCCGCGTCGTACCGAAACTCATCTCGGAATTCGACACGCTTGTAAAGCCCAACATGCTTATCCCCGCCGAGGCCACGAACGTGAACCACATCACCGACAAGATGGTCGAAAACGCCCCGCCTGTCGGCGAAGCGCTCAAGCAGTTCACCGCATTCTGCGGCCCGGGCTCCATTTTGCTCGCCCACAACGCGAACTTCGACGCAAGTTTCTTGCGCACCGCCTACGAGCAGAACCCGCAGTTCACGCCCGGCAATCCCGTTGTCGATAGCCTCGCCATTTCCAAGACTATCATGCCGGAACTCGCAAACCACAAGCTCGGTTTCATGGCGAACATGTTTATGAAGCGTGGCGAAATTTCAATGACCATCGACGAAGAAAAAATGCACCGTTCCGTCTATGACTGCGAAATGCTCATGGAAGTGTTCGTGGCCCTCCTCCGCCGTCGCCTCAAGGAAAAGGAATGGGAAATGGGAAGCATCATGCAGGCGATGGCCAAGTACAAAGGCGTCCCGCAGTTCATCAGGAAGTAGTCGGAAGAGCTTAGCAGACAGTTTTTTAAATGAAATTGCTGTCCTAAAGTTTTCCCTAAAGCCTATAAAGGAATCCCGCTCTGCGGGATTTTTTTTTACAGAAGCAGAACTCCACTTTTTCTCCTTTTCCCTAAATAATACGTATTGTATTATTTAGAAAATCAATTTAAAAAATATCAATATTAATTAGCTATTTTTCACGGATTTTTTAATTTTTGTATAATAGAGAATATTGTTTTAATTTAAAAAATTACATAATTTTTAGGCGCAAGGACACAAATTCACCTCAAAAGGAGAACTTCCATGAACAACAGAAACTTCCTTCACGTCGGAATTTTTTCGTTAATCGCACTTACAGCCTGCACAAACGAAAATTCTATACCCAGCGCCGCCATCAGCACAAAGGACAATCCGTCAGGACAAATTAAAAGCGAGGAGCCCCAAGGCAACCCCGCAAACGACAGCCTCAAATATTTAACGAACAATCAGGTCATCGCCATCGATTCTTTGCACACACTGGATCGTTACACAGCGCAATTCACGGATGACGCAAACGAACTTTCGTTCGACAGCCACGTCCTCGCCTACAACGGAAGCGTGCTTTCATCGGCCATTATGATCCAAGTCAGCGAAACCAAAGCAGTAGAGGACATTCCTTCGTGGCCCATTTTTGAAACAACAGCCGACAATGTCGCCAAATACTTCCCGGCATCCGGCCCCCTCACAAGCAAGCGAATGAACCAAAGCAACTGCAAATTCTACACCGTCATGGTCAACGACGGCGGCCAACCCACGGGACATGTGCTCACCAAGATATCAAGCGGCTCCGTCGAAGTCACTAGCATCAACATGGGAGGCGAACACCCACTGACCAGCAATTACTTCCCCGCCGCTTTCCTCGTTCAAGATTGCGAAGGACTCATCGACGAGAATTCCGAAATAACGCACAAAAGCTTTACAAGCAGGACCTGGTGCACAAACAAGAGACTAAGAATGATTAGCGACAAGGAAGACAAACACGATTCGATTTGCGACGAGAATGCCCATACCGATGCCTCCACCTACGGAGAATGGTACAACTCCAACCTGATAGCCCCATAATTAGCCTCCAAAAAAACGAACCTCCCGTCACATAGCGGGAGGTTTTTCGTACAGACGCTAACGACTAGCGGACCATTTTCATGAACAAAGTCTTCGATCCCTGCGACACGGATATCACCAGATTCCGTTTTCCCAAATAACGGGGCCACAGGAATTGACAAGCTTCGCCATCCATAACACGTTCAAACAAAAGCTGTCCGTTGAGCGAAAACATCCGCACAATTTTTTGCCCTGGCAGCGGGGCATAAACGTAAATCCTACTGTCATGCGCTTGGACTTGGACGTTCGGCGATAGCGCCGGGAGTGTTGCGTAAACAGAATGTTCACTGGAACTGGAATCGATGATTTCCGAGGACGAAGAATTTGTCGCGGAGCTGGAGATTGCTACAGCAGAACTAGACGGAGCCCCCTTCGAACTCGATGACGCAGACGACGAAGTCGCCGAACTGGACGACGTAACCCTGGAACTCGAAGAAACAGGCGCCGAACTGGACGAACTTGGCGCATTTGAACTTGATGAAATTGCAGACGAGCTCGACATCGCCGAAGAGCTAGACTTTGCCGAGGAACTGGACTTCACTGACGGAGACGATTTGACGGTCATATCCACATTGAAGGTGACATATTCCTTGTCCGAAGATTCCGTAATGTCAGAAAGCGCGATTTTCATGCTGTCACCGGTCCAAAAGACGAAATTGCTGAAATCGGTGACGTTGCCGGTTCCTGGAAACACATCTTCTGCTGTTGCTGTTGTTCCTTTTGCAGGAACCGCTTCGACAACATCGACATACATATGTGCCGCGTTGGCATTAACCGCATTGATATTCCAAATAGAATCTACATAGTCGATATGCCATATCAGCATTCCTGAACCGGGCTGCCCTACATCCCAATTTTTTTTATTTCTGTATTCCAATAAATAAACTTCTTTTGGATTTTTCGGATTGGTAACGCTATACGCAACGTTATCTTCAATTTTATCCAGTTTCACCTCGCCTTTGACATTGAGTTCTATCGGCGTTATCCATCCAAGCGACATTCTTTCGAACGCTGAATAGAACGGCGGCGCGCAGCACTGGACATACTCAGGATTGCGTGGACAGTTATACACTCCAGTGGACATGACGGACCATGTTGTAGGATCTTTTCGTGTCTTATTAGTCCCTTTCGTATCATTCAAATCGGGTAAGCCCAGAACATGGCTGAATTCGTGGATGAACGTTCCTATTCCGTTCAATGTGCTTGTAGAATTATCATTTCTATATGCGCTAGGACCGATTTCGTTGGCACAAGCAAAGTAGTTGATGTAAGAGCCGTCACTCATCATCACCCCTGATTTCGGACCTTTTTGTGAATTAAAATAATTGGCATGCGGCCAAATAGCGTCATCGACCCCCGTACCATTAGAACCAACACCAGCATAAATCATAAAAACAAAATCCACCATTCCGTCGCCATCGTTATCGTACTTTGAAAAGTCTACTTCACCTCTCTTGTCGAGTGAATCGAGAGCAATCTTTAAAATGGTCTTTGCTGCGGCAAAATTCTTATTACCAGACGTCGTACTTGCGTAAGTCGCCCGTGTCTGTGGAACCGTAATCGGCCCATATACATCGAAAGTCGGGCGAAATACACCCATGGAGTTCTTTATAAAATAATCCCTTGCGCTACCCTGATTATGGTATTCGTTGTACCCTTCTTTGTTCAGAAAATCGGTAAACTGGGCCTTCGGATCAGCGTTCTTGAATTTTATATCGGCATACTGTACGAGAACGACCATTCCATGAAATTCGCCATGAGTCGGTATGCTGTCAGGAACAGGCAGTCTCTGTATTGTTGGCTTGATGAATCTCGGGAAACTGTAATCCTGGGGTTCTTCAGATGGAGCCTTTGTCAGAAGCTTTTGATATATCGCATCCGGGTCGAGACCCGCCAAGAACTGAGCGTCTGATCCGTTACGGTCCTGTGCGTCGCGGGCATAGATTCCCGACGATTCGCCCTTTTCATCGGCGTAGGCGTAATACCCGAGCGCATCTTTTTGCAAAATGTAGCCGTCTGCAGTTTCGAGCACATGGAAATTCTCGTCGCCTATCTGACGCACTTCGACGGAGGTCCCGTCCGGCTGCTTTAAGAAAAAAGCTTCATTGCTTGCTGGATTAGCAAAACACAGCACTGCCAAAGCAAGCAACGCCAATATCATTTGAATGATTTTCACACCCACCTCCTAAATACTCTTAGACTAAGTATAAGTTTTTAATTCAAAATTAGGCATGAAAATTATGAATAATTAGAGGTTAGGGAACTTTCGCCATCGAACAAGGCAAAACGACCAAACCATCAATTCCAGTAAATACACAAAAGACCGCCATGTCAGACATAGCGGTTTTTGTCAAACTTTAAAATCTAGAAATTAGATTCCGAGTTCCTGAGCAACAGCCTGGATGCCAAGCTTGCTGATGGTACGAAGGCCAGCGGCGCTCACGCGGAGAGTCACCCAACGGTCTTCTTCAGGAATGTAGAAGCGCTTCTTCTGGAGGTTCGGAAGCTGCTTGATCAACTTCTTACGATTAGAGTGGGAAACCATGTTGCCCACGAGACCGGCCTTGCCGGTGACTTCACAAATGCGGCTCATATTAAACTCCGTTGTTTTTACAGGCACCAATTTTAGCTAAAAATTTTAAAACTGTCAAGGCTAAAGTTTAATCTTGCAGTGCCTTTGGCAAGTTAAACTTGGTATTTTCGACCAGTTTTATGAGATTTTTGACTTCGACAGGGCCAAATTTTTCTTTCAGCCAATCGACAACGCCCTGAACCAGCACTTCCGGTGCGCTCGCCCCGCTCGAGATCCCGACCGTTTCGATGCCATTGAACCAGCTGGGATCCAGGTCGCCGACGTCGGCAATCAGGTGGCTCGGGAGCCCCTGTTCAAGCCCGAGTTCCATCAAGCGCGTGGAATTGGAGGAATTCTTGGCCCCGACGACCAGGAGCATATCTACGACAGAACAAAGCTCCAGGACCGCCGCCTGGCGATTTCCCGTCGCATAACAGAGGTCCCCGGCTTCCGGTCCGATAATGTCCGGGAAACGGCGCTTGAGCGCATCGATAATCTTGTGCGTTTCGGCTACGGAAAGAGTCGTCTGCGTGATGTAGGCGAGCTCCTTGTTCTCAGGAACCATCACCGTTTCTACATCCGATTCGTTGCGGATGAGCGTAATGGCGCCCTCCGGGAGTTGTCCAAGCGTCCCTATCACCTCGGCATGGCCCGCATGACCTATCAAGATGATATGGCGCCCGGCATTGTAATGGCGCTTGGCACTGAAATGCACCTTGAGCACCAGCGGGCAACTTGCATCGAGCACTTGCAAATTGCGGGCCTTCGCCTCTTCGTAAATGCGATCGGCGACGCCATGTGCAGAAAAAATAACCACGGAACCTTCCGGCACCTGATTCAACTCATCGACAAAGACAACGCCCATATCTTTGAGCGTATCCACGACAAACTTGTTATGGACTATTTCGTGGCGGACATAGATGGGCGTACCGAACTTTTCGATAGCTTTTTCGACCACATGGATGGCACGATCGACTCCGGCACAGAATCCACGGGGAGTGGCCAAAACGATTTTTTTCATAATTCACCTAATTTACTTGAGCAATTTTTTCAAAAATTCAATCAACTGCTGGTACGAGTCGCTAATCTTCGCACTTTCGTGCGCAAGGAACGTCTGCACCAGACGGACATCCGGGATGTTGCGCCGTGAATAATCCGCAGTCGATTGCAACTGCGCGATGACGCCCTCACGGACTAGTGTCGAGACGGCTTCTTTCTGACCAACGGCATAAGGCCCCACACAAGTGGCGACGCCACGCTGGAGAGGTTCCCAAAAGTCGTGGACTCCAAGACCGCGGCAGAACGACCCGCCAATAACCGCCGACCTCGAAACAGCAAAGACATCCTTCGTCTTGCCGAACTGCGACACAATCGACACAGCGCCCTTCTGCACCAAGGGCCAATCGACAACAATCACTTCCTGGTCCAAGAGCGCCTTGCGGAAATCAGCGACCTCCGACAAACGACGCGGTACAAGCACCACGGATTCCTGACGCTTGATAGACGAAACAATCATGCGGCAAAGGCTCGCCCATTCCTGGATGTGCATCGACACGAACACTGTATCGACTGTCGGATTTTCCGGCGCCGCAACCGTCACGCCAGAGCGCACCCACGGCAAAAGTTTCCAGTCACCGCCAATCATCATCCGCGAGCTGTTCGACCGTGCAGAAACGCTGAAAAAACGGGAAAGGTCAGAGCCGGTCTGCATGCTTGCAAAACCAATCGCCGAATAGTCCATCCCCGGGACGGCCCGGTGGAAACGTCCGGAAACGATTGCCACGGACGGCCTCGTCGAAATTTTCAGCATCGAAGAAAGATAGCCCGGCCATAGTTCGTTCTCGGCCAAAACGAGCCCAATCGGCATCACAGACGACATAAAAGACTTCATCGTCGCAGGCGTATCCGCAGGCGCTATGCACGCCGTCACATCAGCGCCCGATTCCTTGATGTAAGCAAGCACCTCGACTTTCTGCGTCGTCACCAAGATACGCGGACAGTCCGGCAAGTCTTCCCGGATGAATTTCGCCAAATTCAAAAGCATCTTGCATTCGCCGAGACTCGCCCCGTGCAACCAAAGGAACGGTCCCTTGGGCCACGGGCCGTGCAAGCGCTCGTTCACATGGAACTTATTTTCTATAACAGGGACCTTGGCCGCAACTTTAGCTACAGAACCGAGTGCTTCACGTGCAACGTCAAAAACCTTAAACATAGAAAACCATCAACTTTCTTAAAACAAGTAATAAATTACAAAACAAGAGCCACAACCACGTAGAAGAATCCGCAAAAAAGGCCTGCCAAAAGGTTCTTGGCACAAGAGCATTGCAAGACGCCCCGCAAGACAGGTCACGGGAACTGCGCAAAGCACACGGACGGGGCAGAAAAGCAGGTGTTTTCGAGGCCCACGCCCGCCACATATCGCCAAATTTGCGTTCCAGAAAAAGGTCCTCGATTCGCGAAAGCTCGATTTCAAACGCAACCACGACAAGCATGAACGGGACAATCCATAACGAAACGCCCAAATGGAAAAACGCAACCCCCAACGCAAAGCCTGTATTGGAAACATAAAGCGGATGCCTCATGCGGGAATAGGGGCCGCAAGTCACCAGCACTTCTGCCGCATGGACACTTCCACGTGTATGTTCTCCGATAAATTGACGTGACCGGACCCGCAATAACGCACTTGCCACGTAAAGCACGACCGCAACGAGGATTCCGAGAGAGCAATTGTCCATTCCCAATTCACAAACGTCAAACGCACCGGAAAAAAAGTCATTTGGGAAAAGGCTCGGAGGAGCGCACACCAAGGCTACGGCAATAGCCCCCAAAATATACCCACGATAGCGATACAGGAACGCTGAAAATCGGCAATCCTCGCTAGGCATGGTCCATCTCCACGATGCTAAAACGTTGTTCCAACTCCCGGGATAGCACGTCATGACTCACGAGGACGACCCATTTGTGCAAAAGCTCCGCCGTATCGATAAACGCCGTCAGAAGCGGTTCGCGATCGACAAGCGCAACAGATGCAAACGGTTCATCCAGCAAAATCATGGAACTGTCCGACGCGAGCGCCCAGGCCAAAGCGACGCGGGCACGTTCTCCGCCCGACATCCCCTTCTTGGCGATAATCTTATCGACACGTGCCGCACGGGCGAACTCGACAACGGCCAAAGAATTTGTCTGCGCAAGGAGCGTTTTCAGCAAGTACAGCGGTGGCAGTTCCAAGTCCTGCGCAACAAAGAACACGTTATTTTTAAAGGACGGCTTACAAGTAATTTTACCGTGGTCCCAATCTTCGAGCCCCGCAAGCAAGCGCAACAGCGTCGATTTGCCCACGCCGTTCCGCCCTCGGACAAGCACAGGTTTTTTCGTATCCCAGCAGAGCGAAAAATTGCTAAAAAGCGTCGCAAAAGCCCCCTCGTAAGAGAAATCGCCGTGCACAATTTCCAAGTTATCGGTCCCCGACGAGCGTTCAAATTCTACCGAGTTCAAGTCCGACTTTTTCGAGGGCAGCGCCCCGAACATTTCCAAAATGCGGAGCGCACTCATCGCCGATCTTGCCTGCGGCATCACACGGGCGCATTCCTTCACGGGTTTATAACAAAGGAGAACCGCCGAGCAATACAGCACAAGCCCCGTGCCATCCATCCAGCCTTTTGAAATCAAAAGCGCACAGAACGCAAGCACAAAAACCATCGCGAGGACCGACACGGATTCCGTTATAAGCGAAAGCACGCCCTTCCTCAGCGAAACATCAAGACTATCGTCCCTGAGACTGCGCACCTGAGACACGAGTTGCGACGAAACTTCCTTGCGTTCAAAGCGGGAACTCCAACGGCGGAAAAGTTGGCGCGCATGGTAAAGCGACATGCGGAAATCGGAACGTTCCGTCAAGATTCCTTCTTCGGCTGGGCCCATCTTATGCAGACGGCGCTGCATCCACCCCACCAACGGCACGACAACCACGAACAAGAACAACGTCAGCGGCCACGAAATGTAGAACAGCACCGGCAAGAACACCAAAAGCTGGAGAACCGCCTGGACCGCCTGGAAAAAAACTCCACCGTTGTTCTGCAACACCACCGCCGATTCGTACGCCGACTCGACTTTCGCTTCGCCCTCCGGCATATGGAAAACACGAGGCGAAAGCGAACGGAGTGTCCGCAGGAACCAGGCCATCACAAAAGCGCCGGCACCGTAAAGCCATTTCTCGGAAATATTCAGCTTCCAAACAAAAAATCCAAAACGGAGCGCCGTAAGGACGACCATCAAAACAAGCCACTCCAAAAGCGAAAATACCGCCTCGCCCTGGAGAATCCCCATAAACGAACGGATGCCCCAAAGCAACGCCGCATCTGCGGCACTCGCCAAAAGCGCCACCGGCAAGAATCGCAAAACGCCCCGCCAAAGTATCTTTTTCAGCCTTTTTTTCAGAATCACGGGAGCAAAAATAAAAAAAAGAAAAAAAAGCCCTTGACATTTTTCTGGAAACATCTATATTTGGCGCACAATTCGCCCCTATCGTCTAGTGGCCCAGGACTCGGGATTTTCATTCCCGCAACAGCGGTTCGAGTCCGCTTGGGGGTATAAAAAAGTTCAGCGGAAGCTGGACTTTTTTTATCGTATCAAAGCATATAAAAAGACTCATCTTGCGACGAGTCTTTTTTTTAATTGTGTTATTTATTCAACTGTCAAGCAATAGGCATCAACGATTCCCTAAAACCTAATACCTATTACCTAATACCTTTTCCCAGTTTCCTGACGTAGTAACCGCGGGCATTGTTCGTGCCGTTCACGCGACGGCCCTTGAGGTCGAAGGTGTAGTCGAAGCGTTGTTTGCTGAACTCGCCCGTGCGGGTGTTGAAGCGGCCCACAAACGTCGTTTGTCCATTGGGATCGTCAATGACGATGTCGATATGGTCAGGAAGCGGCTTTTCGGCAGACACCATGGACTTGTCCGTTCCAAACGGAGACGGAGCAACTTTCGTAAAATTCGGCATCTTGACTAGATAGGCGCGCATCGGTACAATCGAGGCTCCAGCAGCAGCTTTCACAAACTGCCCTATTTCAATTTTGCCGATATTTTCAGCAGCATAACCATAGACGCAACTTCTGCCACCGCAAGCAGAAAGTTCCGGATCGTCAGCCGTCCATTTCTTATAAGCATACGTACCGACAAAAGCCCATTGACCATTGACTACCACCTTTTCCGGAGGCACCTCAAGTGTCACAGGGCCTTCAAACGAAAGTTTGGTATCATTCAGTTTTACAAAGTAAGGAGTATTCGCCTGGATGCTTGTCGCTGTCTTCATGTGCACCGTCAACGAATTTTCACCTTCTTCCATATAATTAAACCCATACAAAGCCTCAAGCCCAGTCACCTTGTCCAAGCCAATGCTAAACGGCAAGAAGAGCGTCGAATAGCGGGCGCCTTCCAAAACAGGGAATGTACGCTTCAACTCAACTTTTTCCACTTCAATCGGTTCGGTAATTTGGAAATAATCTTTTCCGGCATAGTCGCCATCAATTGTTGCGGTATTTCCGGCAATTGTAATAGCACCATTAACGACAGGAATCTTTTCAAGCGTCACGGTGAATTCGAAACCTGCATATTCCTGAGATTCATCCGAATAGAATCTCAATATCATCTTATTCCCGGTACTGGTATGCGTTCCGATATCGGCTTGATTATAGACAACCTCATATTCATCATCATAATCAATATTGGCGCCGCCTTTATAAAGATTATTTCCATTTTCGTCAGAAATGATGACATAGTCCCAACAGTCTGGGTCCTCACATTCTGTATGGACAGTGCCCGTCACCTTCATCCTGTAGCCATCCGGGGCCGTAAGCAACAACCTTCCGCTGGAGTTTTCAGAATAGTCGCCATCCTTACCGCCATCGTCATAAACCTTGAACGACTTGACATCAGCAGGAATCGTTACTGCAACGGCATCCTCCCTAGGCATGTTGATGTATTTTTCATCCGTTCCTTGCAATGCAACAGTTTTAATCGCCGAAATAACAGGAGTGACTACGACATTCTAGCTCGGCATTTCAAAATAGATAAATCCACTTTCATCAATATCCCAATCCACATCAGTTTCGTCTTCGTCTGTAATCATTAGATCAAAAGTATAGCCAAATTTCGGATAGACCTCCAACCAAACGGTATTCCCTGCAAACGTTTTGTTCAGATTGGCTTTTATCGTTGCATCAGGATTTTCAGCAACCGTAACGGAATAAAGCTGTTCGATAACCGGCTCAACAACGATACCTCCGAGGGGCATCACAAGCGACACCTGATTGTTCACAGCACGCTCTTCGAATTCACCATTTACCTTGACGGCTTTTAACGCATAGCCATCACGGGCATTAGCCGTAATCACGACTTCATCACCGACAACCGCTTGGCACGGTACGCACTGGACTGTCGCATTCGGATATTTACCGTCGGCATCGGTAAACGTCACATCGTACTTGACTGTTGGATCATAGATTTTAATATTCAAATCAAAGCCAGGATAAACAGTGGCATCATCAGAATTAAACTGAATCGTCAATGTATTCTCAGAACTGTAGATTTGTTCGACAGGCGTAAAAACAAACTCACATTCATTTAAATCAGCGTCACACACTTCTTCCATCCCGCCTTGGTAACGCACTTCTTCACCTTCATAAACATAAAGGCCATCATAGCAATACTCTTCAAAAAAACATTCCGTAAGAACCTTCCCCGTCAGTTCCATTTCGTAACCTTTCGGCACAGTAATGTCAAGAATGGCATGATCAACACCGTTGCTGTAGTTCCCGTTCTTGCCACCGTCATCGTAAATTTTGAACGAGGTAATGCCATCAGCTATTTGACCTTCAGTGATTGCAAGCGTAGCCTTGCCCGAAGTCTGCATGTTGATAAACCATTCACCATCATCCTTGTTGTAGGTAAGGTTCGCTTCCGAAGTAGGATTCACATCCGAAGCCCATGATATCGTGGAGAAAACCGATAGCAGTGTAAACAGCGAAAATACATGAAACGTTATTTTCATGTTAGACATCCTTTGTTTTTTATGGAATTATGAAAAATCTTGAAGGGCTATTCGACCTCGCAAGATGCCGAATACATGAGCAATCCTTTTCCCCATGCAGAATACGGATCAAAGCACCGAAAACAAGGCACATTTCGAAATGCGGCTCACTGCAAGAATATGGGGTATAAGACAACTCGAACATTATCGAAAACTTACAAAAAATATAAAACATTGTCAATAATGGGAAAAAATACGGTCCGCAATCCAAGCCTCAAAAAAAAATTTTATTCACGCCCCCTTGACATTTTCCATTAAAATCCTATATTTGACCTCACAAATCGCCCCTATCGTCTAGTGGCCCAGGACTCGGGATTTTCATTCCCGCAACAGCGGTTCGAAACCGCTTGGGGGTATAAAAAAGTTCAGCGGAAGCTGGACTTTTTTTCAACCGTATAAAAGCGTATAAAAAAGACTCATCGCAAGATGGGTCTTTTTTTAACCGCGTCAAAGGGTATAAAAAAGTTCAGCGGAAGCTGGACTTTTTTTCAACCGTATAAAAGCGTATAAAAAAGTTCAGCGGAAGCTGGACTTTTTTTTCAACCGCAAAGTTGATAAGTCAGTTATGATATTCGTCGCTAGTCCTTGATGCAACGGACGGAAAAGGCGTAGTCTTTAGGCTCAATGCTTTGTTTTATACCATCACTGTTAGTAGACAATTTTATGATCGTCGCGTCGGGTACCCTCGCGTCGGGTACCGTAGAAGAATAAGCAATGAACCTCGCTTCCCTTCCTGTTTCTTCGAAATGTCCATCGCGATCACGGAAGCCCGCAGGTAACGCTGAAAACAAGAATGGGTCTTCACAATGGTTGACACACCAATCTACAGACTTGAGGAACTTGCCTGCGGAGCTCTCTTGAAATGACCATGCTCCGACAAAATTTGGTTCCACGTTGCGAGCAAGAATAGCCCACTCCTCCTCATGTGGCAAGTGCCAGCCTTCGGGGCAAACGCCTTGTACATTACCATCGCCCAGATTGCATTTTTGTCGATAACCGCACTCCGTTTCGGTCTTCCCGACCGCCGAAGCCCACGTGTACAGGCGGCCGTAAACATCACAATCGCCTTCTTCAAATGTGGTAGTGATTCCGCCGCCACACCAGCTGTTTTCCGTTTCGTAGTTCAGGTTCTCGGCCATCCACGTCTGCGCATTTTCACCCTTGCCGATATTCACCATGCGATAAACCGTATTGCTGCCGTCTTCACGGGAATCGCAAAAGTGGTCCGTCGGGTCGTAAGCCTGATTACCGCAAACAGCCTTTTTCCAAGAGCCTCCTTCATACAGATACCATTCCTCCATGTACTTGCACGCTTCCGTCGTTTCAAACGCAGCATCGCACGCTTCCTGCTCATCCATGGCAGGTCTCAGCTTGCCGTTTTTGCAGACAAGGTCATTGACTCGGTCCGTCGTTCCCGCGAATACATAGCCATTTAGCAAGTTTACAATATCCGTCTCGGTGCAGTTGTTGCCACTGATCAACTGATTATTTACCGCTTCCTTGTCGGCGGTCGATATGTTGTCTTCATTCCAGCGGTACGGATCGGGAACTTGCGCCCAGGAAGAAGCCGAACCTATCAGGAGGTAGGTCGTATTGTCACCCGGAGCGTCATCGCAAATACCGTGGTATTTTTCTCCGCCAGTTAAATTTTTACCATGCGTGGGGCACCATTCCTCGGCGGTCAGCGTTCGCCAGTTGTGACCGTCGTTGGCGTTATCACAGATAATCGAACCGTCTTCGGTAAAAGTGCCAAGGATGTTCGCCGTGCAGAGTCGCTTCAATTCATTTTCTTTTTCGGAAATTTCGCTCCATCCGCACGATTTATAGGAGTCCCCGTCCTTTTCGCAGTCGCACTTGTAATCGATGTTTTTGAACGTCACAGCGGCTGTCTGTGAGCCCATCACCGTCTCGGTGCATTCGCCATGGGCATCCGCGACGCCTTCGACGTGCCAGTCCGTCCTGGTAGCCGAAGCGACGATCTTCACGTCCCTCTTGACGACACGGCCGTTTTCGACAAACTTCGCAAGGGTCCTCTCGAACTTGACGGCGTCAAGGTAGGTCCCTACAGCCGCCCTGCCGTACTCCAGGTCGCCCAGGATGCGCAGCGCCTCGGGTTCCGCGATTCCGTCCGTCCTCCACGACTCGAGGATATCCTCTTCGGAAGACTTCGAGCAGCTTTGGTACTTCATGCTGCACCAGTAGACGGCGGCATCCCTGTAGCCGTTCAGGAAGACGAAGTAGCCGTCCATGAGTGGCGCAAGTGCAGCCACAGAGTTCACCCTAGCCACGCCGCGGCGCGCATTGACCGGGCGCGGGCCGGCGGAACCGTAGGCGTCCTGGACATATTCCTCGACGCTGACCCACGTGTCCGAGGCTTCCCTGTCGCCGGAAGGGTTGTTCCTGACGTAGGGCCTGCCCCTCAGTTCGCACTTCTGGTTGTAGGACATGTTGTCGGGAAGTATTTCACCTTCGACCATCTGTTCCGTCGCAGTGACCCTGTCGCCGACGCAGTATTCCGCGACGGTGATGTCGTCCCAGTCGTGGACATGGTTGCCGTCGTTGTCCGTGCCGGACGTCCGGCATACGTAATAGCCGTCCCCGCTCACGGCACCGGCCCTGGAGACCGCGCCCAGGCTGCCGTCACCGTTCACGGCACGCTGTTCGGCGATGCCGTAATGGCAGGCCCCGCGGCTCATTTCCGACACGGCGGCGCCGATCCAGGCGTAGGTGTCCTCCTTGTCGAGGTAGTCGCACTTGTAGTACGACGTGCCCGGGAGCAGTTTCACCTCGCCGAGCATCATCATGTCGTGGTTGCAGATGCCGAGGGCCTCGTCCTCCCAGTATTCCTTCACCCACTTTTTGCCGTTGCAGATGTAGTACGCGTGGCCGGTCGTGGTGGAGAGTCCCGCGTCCGTCTCGTCATAAAGTTTCCTGTTCCTCGTCGCGTCGTTGGAGATTTCGTCGGTGCACTTGCCGAGCGGGCCCTCGCCTCCGGCGGGGTTCAGGATCTCGTCGATCGTCTTGCCGTTCGGGACGACATCTTCAAGGGAGGGGCCGGAAGGATCGTAGCTTTCGACGTCGCAGGTACCGGACCGGTCGTCCGTCAGGTTGCCGTCGTCGTCACGGCATACGGTCCTGCACTTGTAGGCGCTGGCATCGGTATTATAGCCGAAATAGGCGAGACCTTCATGGCCTTCTTCGCGGCCCTGGCAGGGATCGACCTTGCCGTATTCGCATTTGTCGCCTTCGCACCGGCACAGCATGCTGTAGTCGGCATTGTCGACCGTGAATACGGCGAATATCTTTGCATTTGCGGCAGTCGCGTCGCACTTTCCGGCTTCGGCAAACGCGATCTGTTCAAGGTCAATTATCGGGTACCAGACCTTTTCGCTGCGGTTGTATTCGAAATAGCGGAAATAGCCGCCCTCGACTTCGGACTTCTGGACCTTGCTGTACAGGTCGACTTCGACAGCCTTGGCCGTATCGAGCTTGTAGGCGCTGACAAGGCCGTTCTGGATAATCTTGTAGTAAACGTCGTCCTCCCCGCCGGTATAGTCGTCCGTTTCGCATTCGCCACTGTAAAGCATCGCCGGTCTCACGTTGCCGTCATCATCCAACGCGCAGTTCCACCTGAAGAAGTTCGCGTTGATGAGCAGGGCCAGGTAGTCCACGAAGAACAGGCTGCGCCTTTTGCCGGCGTAGGTCGTCTCGACGGCGGTGTTGAGGTCGCCGTTTTCGGCGAATACCTTGCGGTAGTCGTTGTAGACCTTGTTGAAGCCCGGGACCTTGTTGCGCTGGTCGATGAGGGCCATCACCCAGACGATGCCGTTGAAGTATTCGTTCAGGCCGATACCTTCGCTGCCCGGCAGGTAATGTTCGAAAGCGGGGAGCGTCAAGACTTTCTCGTCCTTGACCAGGGCGAGCGCCTTGGCAAGTTCCGCGTTCGCCTGGGCGACGGCATCGGCAAACGGGACTTCGCCCTTCCGGACAAGCTTTTTCACGCGTTCGACCTTGTAGTCCGTCAGGAAGTCGATGACCACGGTGTCGGATCCGTCGGAGAGGTCCACGATGGCGTTGTAGATGACCGTCGTCGAGGTGGAGCCGTTGCCGCCGAACGCCGTGAACCCGTTGGAATTGGAAAGGCTCATCCTGACGCGCAGCTGCACGAGCGGGCTGCTCAGGTTCGTCAGGTCGAGGTCGCCCTCGAGACGCGCGACCTTGTATTCGGTGACCTTTTCGTTCGTCTCCTCGACCGTCACGAAATCCTTCCTGTCCGTGATGTCGGCGAAGAGGTCCGTGACGAACATCTTGCCAGTCGCGTCGAGATTCCTGTCCAGGTCCGTCACGGTGAGTTCGGCGTGGTCGCCGCCCTTGAAGCCGGCCCACAGCTGTTCGTAGATCTGTTCGGAACCGAAGCCCTTTTCGGCCTGTACCGGGAAACGCACCACCACGTGCTTGCCGTAGACCCTGCTGTCGGAGGTCTCCATCGGGATGACGATCGGCGTCCTGACGCTGCCGCACTGGACCCAGACCGTGACGGTGCCCGCGTCGAAGTCCTTCTCCGGATCGCCGTCCACGCGGCAGGCCCTGCTCTCGAGTTCGTCGCTCAGGCTGCTGTAGGCCTGGTCGAACTTGTCGTCGAGCTGGCCGGAGGCGCTGCTGAATATGTTGTCGACATCGTCGGTTATCTTGTCCATGTCGGCGTCCTTGCCCTTCAGCGATTCGAGCCACTGCTGTTCAGTGCCCGTGTAGCCGCCTTCCTTCGCGATTTCGTAGGCAGACTTGCCGCTTGCGCCGGTGCCGCCCTTCAGGGATTCGAGCCACTGCTGTTCCGTGCCCGTGTAGCCGCCCTCCTTCGCGATCTCGTAGGCGGACTTGCCGCTTGCGCCGGCGTCGCCCGTGGCGCCCTTGCCGCCCTTCAGCGACTCGAGCCACTGCTGTTCCGTGCCCGTGTAGCCGCCTTCCTTCGCGATTTCGTAGGCG
>Ga0310696_10000689_pt1 | contig 51212 bp, 43 predicted proteins | sample AusTroGonzalo_MG_4_FD_203885 | JGI IMG/M metagenome (GOLD analysis project Ga0310696, IMG submission 203885) | Bovine rumen microbial communities from tropical cattle in Woodstock, Queensland, Australia - Gonzalo_02 (v2) (version 2) | ecosystem: Host-associated > Mammals > Digestive system >...
GGCGGCGACGCCCCAAACCCGTTACGCGGTATTACATTTCATTTCATACCGCTCCACTCTGCCGGCCTTCCAGGCCGGGTAAAACTAAGACCTCGCTAGCTTTGCTCGCGAGGCCTTAGTTTTACTGAACTGCAGCTGGAACCTTTGTGCAGGTTAGGGACACGCACGGGGAAACGTATTTAGGGTTGGAAAGATCCAGCCAATGAATTGGCTGGCTACCCTTATTATGTGCCTAACGGCACAGGGTAATGCCGTAGGCATTGGATTGGGGTAGCCAGCCATTTTAATGGCTGGGTTATGGGAGTACAAACCATTATTTCCATGCCGTAGGTATGGGATAAAAAAACAAAAGGTTGGATGGAATCCAACCTGTAACGAATCAAACCAGCAAAGGGGGTGGTAAGATCAAGCGAGCTTAGCGATGTGAGCGCAGAGCTTTGACTTGAGGTTAGCGGCCTTGTTCTTGTGGATAAGATTGGTCTTAGCCAGTTTGTCAAGCATCTTCTGAACCTTAGGATAGGTTGCAGCTGCCTCCTCCTTGTTGGTCATAGCGCGAAGCTGACGAACTGCATTACGCATGGTCTTTGCATAATAACGGTTGTGAAGTCTTCTCTTCTCGCTCTTTCTGATAGCCTTCAAGGCTGATTTGTGGTTTGCCATTATAAAAACGTTTTTTTAATTATCAATTTGTAGCGCGTATGAGAGTCGAACTCATCTTGCAAGAATGAAAATCTTGAGTACTAGCCGATATACGAACGCGCCATCCTTTGCGGTAAGCCTCGAGAGGCCACCCTATAAAGCGGATGCAAAAGTAGTTACATTTTTCCAAACGGCAAACAATCTCCCCAAATTTTTTAGAATCTTAAGACCCGTGTCCAGTTCTGACTAATAATGCCTATTTTTGTCCCACGCTTACAGTCAGGAATATGTGGACAGCAGAACAAGGCATACTGATAGGAGCCGTAAGGCATAATGACCGCAGCAGCGTAGCGCGTATCTTTACACGTACGCACGGTATGGTCCCGTTCATATGGTTCCTGTCCAAGAGCGGAAAGAATGCATCGCGCAACACTCTTCTGCAGCCGCTCACCCAACTGGAATTCCAGGCCGAGTATGTACCCACGGAGAATCTCCACCACATCAAGGAAGCCAAGAACTCCCTACCCTACAAGGACATACCATTCAATCCGCAAAAGAGCGCAATTGCGCTGTTCCTTTCAGAGTTCCTGACCCATGCCCTGCGCTCAGAACAGAACAATCCCGGACTGTACGAGTTCCTGTCCCGATCACTCCACTGGTTTGACTGCGCGCATGAGGGCAGTTACGCCAATTTTCACCTGGCATTCATGATAGGAACAGCCAGCCACATAGGAGTATGCCCCAATTCCGATGAATACACGCCCGGCGCTGTTCTGGATATGCGTGACGGTTGTTTTACTCCCCTGATGCCACTACATTCCGACTATATGCCGGCCGAGCTGTCATACAAACTGCATCTCCTTATGGAGAGCGGCTATGATGACATAAAAGACGCGCCCCTGACAGGTCAGGAACGCGTCACATTGCTTAATTCTCTGAACAATTATTTCCGTCTGCACATACCGGCTTTCCCGGTACTCAAATCCATTGAGGTTCTTGAGACCGTATTCGGTTAAGCGGTCAGAGCCTTAATCTCGGCCAGTCCTACGGAATTGCGCAGATATGAGGGCGATGACTCAATTGCGTCAATCAGCGCGTCATTGTCAAGATCGGCATCACTCATCGTATAGAGATAGAGTTGTTTCTTGTTAACGCGGTCACCGTAGATATTCTCGATAACGCGGTCAGTCTCCTCCTCATCCTCCATCATGGGAATGCTCTCCATTCCGAATCCGGTAGCCAGCACCGTAATCTTGACCTCGTCATTAAGGGTATCGTCATTGGCCAGACCCCAGATCACCTCAATGTTCTTATCCTCAAACTTGTCCATGAAATGGCGTACCTCATTCATCTCGTCAAGCATGAGCTGATGCTCAGCATTGGTGCTCTGATAGATGTTGAACAGTATCTTCTTGGCCTTATGGATATCATTGTTATACAGCAGCGGAGACTTGAGTGCGGCGTCAAAGGCCTGGTTGACACGGTTCTCACCGCTGGCCACGCCGGTACTCATTATAGCCACACCGCCGTTGCTCAGAATCTTCTTCACATCGCGGAAATCAAGATTGATTATACCGCGGCATGTAATAAGTTCGGCAATACTCTTTGTGGCGGTTGTAAGGGTCTCGTCCACATGCTTGAATCCGGTAGTAATACTCTGGTCAGGATATATCTCAAGCAGTTTCTCATTGCTTATTACAAGCAGGGCATCGACATGCTGTGACATCTCACGCACACCCTTGAGAGCCTGCTTGATCTTGGGACGCATCTCAAACTTGAAAGGTATGGTCACGATACCCACGGTAAGCATGCCGCACTCCTTGGCACAACGTGCAATGACAGGAGCCGCACCGGTTCCTGTACCGCCTCCCATTCCGGCGGTGATGAAAACCATCTGTGTATCATCCTTGAACTGAGCCTTAATCTCCTCAATGCTCTCCTCGGCAGCCTTACGGGCCACGTCGGGATCATTACCGGCACCCAGTCCGTTGGTGGTCTGACGTCCCAACTGCAGTTTGATAGGTATATCAGAGTCAGCCAAAGCCTGCTGGTCCGTATTGGCAATCACGAATACCACGTCATGGATACCCTCACGGTACATGTTCTTGACGGCATTGCCGCCGCCACCGCCTACACCCACAACCTTGATTATCTTACGGGCCTCAGTAGGAAAGTCAAACGGAAGTATCTCGTTCTCCTCAAAATCTTTTATCTCCTGGTTCATAGTCGTAATCAATTAAGGTCAATTCTAAGCGTTCTTATCCTCCTTGTCATCAAAGAAATCCTCACTATAGTTCAGGAAGCTGTCCAGAGCTCGTTTAAAGAAGTTTATCTTCTTCTTGCCACCGGTAGGAGCCTCCTCAACAACCTTCTCCTGCATCTCCTTCTCTGCAGCCTCGGCAGCCTTGCGGCGTTCCTCCTCCTCTTTACGGTCACGCTCCTCCTGGGCGCTCTCTCCCTCTTCAGTAAACAGGCTCTGCTGTATCACCTTATCCTGATTCTCAGGTGCCAGGTTGTCTATCTCATCCATCTTGGGCAGTTCGCAGCAGTTCTCATCACCCTTGGCCATAACGGACAGCAGTGACAACTGTGACCCGTCACCGCGTTTCCAGCTCTGCTCGTTCCACACCACACCGCAGATAGGCTCGGCAATCACGCGGGGCTTGCGGGTGGTCTCCATTATTTTCATGAATACCTGGTCCAGCTGGCGCAGTTGTGATCCGCCACCGGTCAGTACTATTCCGGCATACAGGACCTCACTATAGCCCGATGCCTTTATCTGCGCGGCCACGTTACGGACAATCTCCTCATTACGGGCCTCAATTATCTCACCTATCTCATTGAGAGACACCTTACGCTGATTCAGCATGATAGTCTCCTCATTATCCTGACTGCCTATCAGGTTGCACAGTCCGTAGGTGCACTTTATCTGCTCGGCCTGGTCGGTCTCTATCTTGAGAATTGCCGCCAGGTCACGGGTTATCAGGGCACTGCCCAGCGGGATGACACGCAGGTAACGCAGCATACCGTTCTTATACACTGATACTGTCGTCGTGTCGGCGCCGTAATCCACCAGGGCGCAACCCTGCTGGCGGTCATCATCGGTCAGTACCGCATCGGCCTGGGCCATAGGAGCCACATAACCGTCCAGAATCTGAATCTGGGCGGCACGGAAACACTGTGCTATATAATCGGTCACCTGTTTCTTGAGCAGGATATTCAGGTAGTTACCCTCCAGAGAGCGGCATGCCACACCCATAGGATCAGTTTCCGTAGCGCGTTTGTTGTCCACCACATACTCCTGTGACTCCTGGAACAGATTCACGTAACCGTCATAATCAATCTCACTGCACTGTTGGAACATATCGTCAATGACCTCCTGGCTCACAACTGTCTCCTCATCAAACTTGTGCTCCACGCGGCTAATTACAGAACGCAGTCCTTTGGCATTATAGCCCACATACACCTTCTCAATCTTTGTAGTGAGAATAGTCTCCAGCCTGAAAATCACATCAGTTATTCCCAAGGCTGTCTTATCCAGGTTATAAACAGCACCGTGTCTTATACACGATGATGACGGAACCCACGCGTAAGCCAGCACCTTGAGGGATCCGCCTGTCAGTATCTGACCCGCTACGCCTGAGATCTTGGATGAGCCAAGCTCAATAGCAACAATCGTCTTTTCGTTTTCCATCTATCTTATTTTCGTTTCTTGCATACTACCTGATTATCATAAGCCACGCTTATGGAGAGGTATTTGTTCCAGCCTACATTATCCAGACCCTTCCTGTAAAAGTTCTCCAGACGCTGCAGCTTGTCCTCCACATCCTGTGCTGTTCCCAATATGAGCAGATGATCGCCTACTCTGGGAACCAGACGTATCTCTCCGTCACGGGTCACATCAATCTGCTCCACCTGGGCCTTCCAGAAATCAGACTTGTCAATGGCATTCACCACGGCCAGAAGGTCTTCCGATGCAAACCGCCTGTCAATATAACCAGTTGCCACAGGAAGCTGTACCGCCAGCGTATGCTGTGACAGGATCTCGCCATGACTGTCCACATAAAAGTCCTGTCCGTGATTGTTTATGACACGTACCAGCGGCACCTTGCCGGATATGTTTATCCTTATCATATCACCGCCGGTCTTGTAGCACTGTGCCTTTCCAACCAGAGGATGACGCACCAGAACAGACTCAATACCCTCTATGTCAATACGGTCAAGCGGCAGACCCACCGGATCAAGGCCGCGTTCATGAAGCAACGCGGTAACCATCTCTTCATCTATCAGTCCGTAATCCAGGCTGTCCGATATGTACAGGTCTATGCCGCGGCACATACGGACATCCTCATGCCTGTCGGTCATGGCCACTGCAGAATAGACCAGATAACCGGCAAACGCCAGGACTGCCAATATGGAGAGAATCTTCTTTATCACTTGAGTATCTTGGCTATAGTATCCACATAATCCTCCAGGTCACCGGCACCCAGGGTAACCAGAACCTGAACGTCATCCTTAATTGATTCCACAAGCTGCGGAACCTGATTACGGGTAATGATACCCTTGCATACGCCCGGCTTCATGTTATCGGCCAGCAGAGCGCTGGTAACACCGGGGATAGGCAGCTCACGTGCGGGATAGATATCCAGCAGCCAAACCTCGTCAAAGAGTGACAGGCTATCGGCAAACTCACTGTAGAAATCCCTGGTACGGGTATAGAGATGAGGCTGGAATATGCAGGTTATCTTACGGTCTGCATAGAGTTGGCGCAGTGACAGGGCGCACTGCTTTATCTCGGCCGGATGATGAGCATAATCACTCAGATAAACCTTGTCATCTCTCTTTACATGGAAGTCAAAACGGCGGTCGCAGCCTCGGAAAGAGGCTATACGCTCACGTATCACCTTCTCATCGGCACCGCTCAGCTGAGCCATGGCCATGGCTGCCACTGCATTCTCCACGTTGATGGGAATGGGTACTCCAAGCTCCACATCGGATATATTACCCAGCGGTGACACAAAGTCAAACCTGAGTTCTCCGTTACCTATCCTCACGTTTGCTGCATGGAAAGTGCCCTCATCCAGACCGTAAGTATAGAGAGTGACGCCTTTCTGCAACTGCGGTTTTATCTTCTCCTCAAGTCCCACATGCAGTATCAGGTCTCCACCCGGCTTTATGAGCGACGTATACTTGCGGAAACTCTCCACATATGCCTCATATGTACCGTATATATCCAGATGGTCGGCATCCACGGCAGTGATGACGGTACGCAGCGGAGTGAGATGGTGGAACGAGCGGTCAAACTCATCGGCCTCAATAACTACGCGGCGGCTCTTGTTGCTGATCATCAGGTTGGTTCCTATGTTCTTGAGGATACCTCCCAGGAATGCGTTGCAGCCCTCATCCGTTCCGTCCAGTATATGGGCCACCATAGATGACGTGGTAGTCTTACCGTGAGTACCTGCCACGCACAGTCCGTCCAGCGAACGGGTCAGCGTACCCAGCACCTGAGCGCGTTTCTGCACGTCAAAGCAGTTACTGTTGAACCAGCTCAGGATGCGGTTATCGGAAGGAATGGCGGGAGTGTAGACCACCAGCGTCGATGCCGGATCCCTGAAACACTCGTCAATCTTATCCTCTCCGTCCTCAAAAGTAATCCTTGCACCCTCCTTGATAAGGGCCGATGTCAGATCCGTCGATGTCTTGTCATAACCGCCCACCTGGCATCCGCGCGCCAGGAAATAGCGGACAAGGGCGCTCATGCCTATGCCGCCGGCACCCACAAAGTAAACGGACTTGATATCCTTGAGTGAAAGCGAGCCGTTACCTATTCCTGCCAGTTTAAGAACCTCACGGGCAATTATCTGGGCCGAATCATGATAAGCCAGCTTAAGTATGTTCTCACTCAGTGTCTCCAGACGTGCCTTGTCCTTGACCAGGTCTATGGCGGCAGGAATAAGTTCCTTACGTGCATCCACGTCACGGATATGTATGGCGGCATCCTTGTCTGACAGAGCCAGGGCGTTCTTGGTCTGATGATCCTCGGCCACGTTGGGTGACGGCACCAGAATTACAGGCTTGGCAAGCAGACAAAGCTCAGAAATGGTACCTGCTCCGGCACGTGAAATCACCAGGTCGGCAGCAGCGTAAGCCTGATCCATATCCTGTACAAACTCTACCGGGAAGAGGTTCTCCACCGGCTGCTCAGCAGCCAGACGTCTCTTCATCTCCTCAAAGTAGAACTTACCGGTCTGCCATACGAACTGCACATCATCCGACATGCGTATCAGGTCCAGATTGGACATCACGCTCTCATTCAGGGTACGTGCGCCCAGGCTTCCGCCAATTATCAGGACAATCCTCTTGGAGGCATCCAGTCCCATCTTCTTTGCTGCATCCTTACGTGATATCTTACTGTCTGTAAGATTGGGACGTACCGGGTTTCCGGTCTTGATTATCTTATCGGCAGGGAAGAAACGCTCCATACCGTCATATGCAACACAAATCTTGCCGGCTTTCCTGGCCAGGATCTTGTTTGTCACACCGGCATATGAGTTCTGCTCCTGCAACAGTGTAGGTATACCCATCTTACCCGCGATACTCAGTGTGGGACCACTGGCATAACCGCCCACACCTACGGCAACCATAGGGTTGAACTGACGTATGATTCGGCGGGCCATTATCTGGCTACGCATGATCTTGAACAGCACAATTATGTTCTTGAGCGGGTTCTTACGGTCAAATCCGCATATCGGAAGACCTTTTATCTCAAAACCGGCCTGCGGAACACGCTGCATCTCCATACGTCCTTGGGCGCCTACAAACAGGATCTCTGCATCGGGTTTGAGCGCCTTGATGGCATGAGCTATTGATATGGCGGGAAAGATATGACCTCCCGTACCTCCTCCACTGATTATTATTCTGGGTTTTGCCTCCATATGTTATTGTACTTTTATATCGTCAAATGATTCGTCTCCGTCAATGGGAGCAGGCACCTCCGCCCCTGTACCCAATGTCTGTTCACCTTTTGCCTCACGCTCAAGCGTATTGCTTATGCCCAGCAGCATTCCTATGCAGAAACTGGTCATAAGGACCGATGTTCCTCCCTTGCTTATAAGCGGCAACGGCTGTCCTGTAACCGGGAACAGGCCCACGGCCACAGACATGTTTATGAATGCCTGCAGGCCCAAAAGCATACCCAGTCCCATGGCCAGATATGCCGGATATTTCTCCTTGCAGCGGTTCACTATACGACCCACCCTGAACAGCAGTATCATATAAACCAGCATCACAACTATTCCGCCGGTCATACCAAGTTCCTCTATGATGATGGCATAGATAAAGTCACAGCTGGCTTCCTGCAGATAGTCACGTTCATCAGAATTACCGGGTCCCTTGCCAAGTATGTTGCTGGTTGCAATCGCTATGTTGGCATGAGTCTCCTGCGGTTTCTCGGGAGCCACCAGTTTGGCATATTCGTAGGCCGTCGGCTTACTCTCGCTTCCGGGCTGGAAGAAATCCTGCAGTCGTGCCTGCCACGTGGTGGCACGTGACGGAATTATCTTTGAGTCACGTATGGTCTGAGCCGGAACGAACAGCAGTACCACAACTATCATGGCACCTGCCAACGCCACAATAGACGTAAGCACCAGCATCCTCTTCCATGCTATACCGCCCAGAATCATCATAACGAATATCACTCCGGCCAGCAATATGGCAGTAGAGAGGTTCTCACCGAATATGAGCAGGCAAACCAGTCCGGTAAGTATCATTATCTTCCAGAATGTGGTTATCTGACTCAGTTCATCATCGGGCTTGAGTTTTGACAGCCAGTAGGCTACAGACATTATAACCGCTATCTTGGCTACCTCAGACGGCTGCAACTGGAAGAATCCCAGGTCAATCCATCGCTCGGCACCGTTTGTAGTCATGCCTTGGAATGAAAGGTAGCCCAGCAGTATTATCGATACGGGAACAAGCAGCACCGGCAGCATCCTGTACCATTTGTAATGGAACAGGTGTACACCGTACATAAGGAGCAGTCCCATACCCAGGTGCATGGAGTGACCTATAATAGGCGTCAGGAAACTGCTCTTGCCGAATGTAAGACGGCTGCTGGCGCTGAATACCTCAATAAGGGATATGCAGCACAGGATAATGACCATCGCCCATATGGTACGGTCACCCTTTAGCAGCGGCTTGCGCTCGGTTTTGTTCTCCGTATTCTCCATATTTTCAAATTATAATGCTCTTACGCACGCCTTGAACTGTTCGCCACGGTCCTCATAGCTCTTGAACAGGTCAAAACTGGCGCAGCAGGGGCTCAGCAACACTATCTCGCCCTTATGGGCCATCTTGTATGCTGCATCAACGGCATCCTTCATGGACTGCACGTCGGCCACGGGCAGGCCAAAGCTGTCAAAGAAATCATGCAGTTTCTCATTGTGCAGGCCCATATATACCAGACCGCAGCACTTTTCACGTACCAGGTCGGCAATCTCACTGTAGTCATTACCCTTGTCCTTGCCGCCCAGGATCAGCACGCACTTTACGGGCATGCTCTGCAAAGCGTACCAGCAGCTGTTCACGTTGGTGGCCTTGGAGTCATTGATAAAGTCAATGCCGTTTACTCTGGTCACACGCTCCAGACGGTGCTCCACACCCTGGAATGTCTGCAGAGCCTTACGTATGGTCTCACTCTTGATACCGGCGATGTTGGCCGATATACCTGCAGCCATTGAGTTGTAAAGGTTATGCTTTCCGGTAAGGGCCAGTGACTCCTGCTCCATATTGAATGCATAGGGCTTGTCAAAGTAAAGGGTTCCGTCCTCAACATAAGCAGCCAGATCCTCCTTCTTGGCCTCGGCAAAGGGATAGAGGGTAGCCTGCAGTCCGTATTTCTTGAGCTCACGGGTAATGATGGGGTCATCACTCCAGTAAACGAATGCATCATCCTTGGTCTGATTGCGGATCACGCGCATCTTGGCATCCACGTAGTTCTGCATCTCATGGTCATAACGGTCCAGATGGTCCGGGGTTATGTTCATGAGGATGGCTATATCGGCCTTGAAATCATACATGTTGTCCAGCTGGAAGCTGCTCAGCTCAATCACGTAGTAGTCATAGTTCTTCTCTGCCACCTGCCATGCCAGACTGCTTCCTATATTACCGGCCAGACCCACGTTCATTCCTGCCATCTTGAATATATGGTATATGAGTGATGTGGTCGTGGTCTTACCGTTAGATCCGGTTATGCAGATCATCTTGGCGTTGGTGTATCGGCCTGCAAACTCAATCTCGGATATGATAGGTGTGCCTTTAGCCATGAGTTTCTGAATGATGGGAGCCTCCTTGGGTATACCCGGGCTCTTTATAATCTCATCGGCTGCCAGGATACGCTCCTCAGTATGCTGTTTCTGCTCCCACTCTATTCCGCGGGCATCCAGCTCCTGTCGGTAATGCTCCTTAATCTCTGACAGGTCCGATACGAACACGTCAAAACCCTTGGCTTTAGCCAGAATGGCGGCACCTGTGCCGCTCTCACCTGCTCCTAATACTACAATTTTCTTAGCCATTTCTTATTATCTGATTTTCAAGGTCAATATTGTAAGTGCTGCAAGACCTATGCTTATGATCCAGGTCCTGAGCGTTATCTTAGTCTCAAAAAGTAGTTTCTTTTCATTTCCCTGGAACTTGACGGTGCTGGTGGGGTCAGCCTCCAGAACCTTGGCCATGCTGGTACGGAAATGATCATGTATAGGCGTACGTTTCCATATACGCTGATGCACGCCCTTGCGCTTACCCAACTTGTAATAGAAACGCTGGCAAATCACAGAGAGGCTCTCTACCAGGAATACGCCGCAAAGAATGGGCAGCAGCAGCTCCTTGTGTATGCAGAGCGCGGCCACTGCAATTATTCCGCCTATGGTAAGACTGCCCGTATCACCCATGAATATCTGTGCCGGATATGAGTTGAACCAGAGGAAACCTATCAGCGCTCCAACGAATGCACTCAGATAGACCACCACCTCCTGGCTGCCGGGAATATACATAAGGTCAAAATGGCTTGCCGTAACGATATTACTGGACACATACGCCAGTATACCCAACGTCACACCTATGATAGCCGAGTTTCCGGCTGCCATGCCGTCCATGCCGTCATTCAGGTTGGATCCGTTTGATACGGCAGTCACTATGAACAGGGTGAGCAGCACAAAGAATACCCATCCTGCGGGATACTTGGCCTTCTCGCCCAGCCAGCTGAATGCATCGGCATAGTTCAGATTATGGTTCTTAAAGAAAGGTATGGTGGTACGGGTTGATTTCACATCGGGAGTCTTTACCACTATCTCGGTGTTGTTCTCAATACGAGTCTCAACCTTCTCGTTTATGACCACCTGAGGACTGTAGCGCAGTGTCAGGCCCACAATCAGACCAAGCGCAAGCTGACCGGTCACCTTAAGCCAGCCGTTCAGGCCGTCCTTGTTCTTACGGAAAGTCTTGATGTAGTCATCGGCAAAACCTATCACACCCAGTATTACCGTCGTGATGATCATGAGCCACATGTAGACATTACTAAGGTCTCCAATGAGCAGACACGGAATAAGGATTGCCACAATGATGATGACACCTCCCATGGTGGGCACGCCCTTCTTGGTCACGCCAAACGGGTCCAGTTTCTCATCACGCTGGGTCTCGGATATGTTGCGGCGTTTGAGCATGTCAATGAAATGGCTTCCGAACCAGCATGAGACCACAAGTGAAAACACCAGCGCGAATATGGCCCTGAATGTCACGTAACTGAACATTCCACCTCCCGGAATATCTATTCCGGCATTTTTCAAGTATTCAAACAGACTATAGAGCATATGTCTTGATTAAAAGCATTCACGAATAACTTCATGATCGTCAAAGTGGTGCTTGACACCCTTGACATCCTGATAATCCTCATGTCCCTTGCCGGCCACCAGGATCACATCGCCCGTCTGTGCCATCATGCACGCGGTACGGATTGCCTCACGGCGGTCAACAATGGTTATCACCTTCTGCATATCCTCCTTGGTGAGACCTGCCAGCATATCATTTATGATATCCTGAGGCTCCTCAAAACGGGGGTTATCGGATGTTATTATCACACGGTCACTGTACTTGACGCTCTCCTTGGCCATAAGCGGACGCTTGCCCTTGTCACGGTTGCCGCCTGCACCAACCACGGTAATTATCTGTCCCTTGCCGTCCAGAACATCAACGATGGTGGTAAGTACGTTGGTCAGGGCATCGGGAGTATGTGCATAATCCACGATTGCAGTGAATCCCTTGGGTGAGCGTATTGCATCAAAACGTCCGTTCACGGGAACCAGGGTACTCATGACTGTAAGCACCTCCATGGGGTCACGTCCCAGATTCACTGCCGTTCCGTAAACAGCCAGCAGGTTGCTTGCGTTGAACTTGCCTATGAACTTAAGGAACACCTCACGTCCGTTTATATCAAGCAGCATACCTTCAAATCCTGACTCCAGGATGCGGCCTTTGAAATCACTCATACTGCGCAGCGAGTATGTGGTAACCTTGGCCTTGGTATTCTGTGCCATTACAAGACCGTTCTTGTCATCCAGGTTGGTTACCATGAAGGCATCCTTGGGCAGTCCGTCAAAGAACATCTTCTTGGCCTTGAGGTAGTTCTCAACCGTCTTGTGGTAATCCAGATGATCACGTGTCAGGTTGGTGAATATACCGCCGGCATACTTAAGTCCGCCTATGCGTTTCTGCACGATGGCATGTGAACTGCACTCCATGAACACGTACTTGCAGCCCTCATCGGCCATACGTCCCATGAGGCGGTTCAGGGTGACGGGATCAGGGGTGGTATGATCGGCAGGAACCGGCTCTCCGTCTATGTAATTGCATACGGTTGAGAGCAAACCGCACTTGTAACCGAACTTGCGGAACATGTTATAGAGCAGAGTGGCTATCGTGGTCTTGCCGTTGGTACCGGTCACGCCAACCAGTTTCACCTTGCTTGACGGATCGCCAAAGAAACGGGTGGCTACAAGGCCCACCACATCCTCACAATCCGGAACCTGTATATATGTCACGCTCTCAGACTGCTCAGCGGGCAGTACCTCACAGAGTACGGCCGCAGCGCCCAGTTCCTGAGCCTTGGATATGAACTGATGTCCGTCAACGGTGGTGCCGCGCATGGCCACAAACAGGCAACCCTGAGTCACCTTACGTGAATCAAGCTGTATGTCAGTAACCTCTACGTCCTGGCTGCCGGTAACTGAGACCGTCTTTAAACCCGATATTAAATCCCTGATCGTCATATCTATATCATTTACATTGATAATGTCAACTGTATCCTGTCCCCCTTACGGAACCTGGTATTCCTGGCCGGAGTCTGGCTCTTAACCTTACCTACACCGATCAGACTCACCCTCATACCCATGCTCTCAAGCAGAAAGAGCGCATCCGATGCCCCCATACCGTGTACATCGGGTACCACCCCTTCACTTATGATTGCCGGCTTGATCACGTACACACCTGAATCTGATTTTACCGTTCCCCATACCGTATCCGCAACGTTCCTGTACTCGCGGCTCATAAGGTTCTTCTTACCCAGTTCCTTAAGCACGGCTGCGGATTTGGCCAGATTTCCGGCCACGACCTTGGGTATGAACTGGCGTGTGGAGTCATATGCCTCCTTTATATCACGCAGGTTACGGCTTGCCATAACCTTCTCTGATATCTCATGGAATGCCGGAGCCGCCCATGTGGCACCGCCGGCAGCACCGCCATCGGTACGTACTGAGACAATGCAGGAGTATTGCGGGTCATCGGCCGGGAAGTATCCGCAGAACGATACCATGTATCTCATAGGTCCGCTCCTGTAACCGCCCGATCCCTGTGACAGCTGTGCGGTACCGGTCTTACCGGCTACCTTAAAGTATTTGGAGCCCGCATTCTTACCCGTTCCGTCCACTACCACCTGCTCGAGCATGTACTTTATCTGTTTCAGTGTCTCATCCTTACACATATGACGGCGTACCACCTCTACCGGGAACTCCTTTACCACCTCCCCCTCACGTGTAACCTCAGTTACCAGACGCGGGGCAACCATACAGCCGCCGTTTGCTATACCGTTGTAGAATGCCAGAGTGTTTATTACCGGCAGCTGGGTGTTGTAACCTATTGACATCCACGGCAGGCGGGTGGCATCCCAATAACCTTCACGTCTTATCACGGGAGCAGCCACACCCTTGAGCTGCATGTCAAAATGGGTGTTGATTCCTGTACGGTAAACCCCGTCTACAAACGCCTTGGGGTCATCCTTATAGGCTGCATGTATCAGTTTTGAGGTACCAATGTTACTGGAGTTCATGATGATATGGGGCACATCCAGCCATCCGTACTTATGTGAATCAGTCATCCTGGAACCGCCGAATCCGGTATATACTCCGTTATCGCAGAACACGCTGTCCGTAAGTGAAATCTTGCCGTCATCAAGCGCCACCATCATGGATACCGGCTTGAATGTGGATCCCGGCTCATAAATCTCCCTCACTGCATTGTTCTGGATCTCTTCATACTGGCCGGGACCGGTCTTGGTGAGACTGGCCATAGCCTTTATGTCACCGGTTGGTACCTCCATCAGCACCACTATGCCCGATGCCGCATTATGACTGTCCATAACCTTACGCAGTGCCACCTCGGCAATATCCTGCATATCCACATTAATGGTGGTCCTTATATCACAGCCGTCTATCTGCGGTACGTCTGCCACCATACGTGAAACATTCTGCACCTTCTCCATATGACCACGTCCGGGAACGCCACGCAGCAGGGAGTCAAAAGAGAGTTCCAGACCGTTACGTGCCGAGTCCTTGGCCTCATACATACCGCCTATGGTACGTGCAGCCAGAGTTCCGAACGGTTTCTGGCGTGATATCTTAGGTTCAGCGCTATAGAACCACCCCTCATATTTGGGTTTGAGCCAAACGGTCTTGGCCAGAGACTTGTACTGATTGTATGATATTGGGAATGAGTTTCTTGAGACACCGGGCAGCAGCAGCCATGAGTGAGACTTGCTACTGTATCCCTTCTCATAATGGTCCACAAGCTGCTGTACAGAGTACTGCGGGAATATCTCATGCATCTGACGCGCAAACTCCGTAATATGCCTGCTATACAGTGTATCCTTGCGTAACTGATCCTTCTTGGCACGTTCGGCACTCTTCTCGGCACTCTTAAAATCCAGGAACACGCGGTACTGTTTCATGCTGCTGGCCAGCAGCAGTCCCTCATCACTCAGGATGTTACCTCTACGGGCATCTATAGTACGGTTTAACGGAGTCAGGTTACGGCTCACCTCATTCCAGTACTGCCTCTCGCCGAACATGACAATAGCCATCTTGACAATGATGAATATGCCCCACACTGCCATGAGGAAGAAAAGGGAGAGGTATTTTCTGGATACCCTCTTCTTCTCCTGCTTGCCGGGATCACCCTTGTCAGACATCATACTCATTTGGGCAGACGGAACGGCGGTTCGGTTGTAGGCTGCAGACCTGAGCCGTTTCTGGTCGCAACTTTCTCAATATATGAAGGCTTGCTCTTGGCCGATACGTCACTAGTGGTATTCAGAGTCTGATACTCCATATCCACAAGCTCCCGCCTGAGCCTCTCGGCATAAGCCTGGTCACGCTGATAAGCATAACGGTTTCCTATATAGATGATCACACACACCAGCACCTCCACCAGCAACCATATGTTGTTGTGGATGAAATCAGGCATTGCCCTCATCAGCCCCTTTCTTCTGGGCGCTTCTGCTGATGTTGTATCTTCCATATCAGATCTTCTGGGCTATTCTAAGTTTGGCGCTACGGGAACGCGGGTTGGCAGCCTGTTCGTCGGCATCGGGAATGATTGGCTTCCCTATGGCACGCAGAGGCACCTCACGGTTTCCGTAGAAATCAGTCTTTATATCACCTTCTATGTTTCCGCTCTTTATCAGGTTCTTGACCATACGGTCCTCTATTGAGTGATACGTGATCACCACCAGACGGCCATCCTTGTCAAGCAGTTCAACCGCACCGGTAAGCATCTCACGCAGTGCATCCACCTCATGGTTCACCTCCATGCGCAAGGCCTGGAAGAGTTTGGCCATATCCTTTTTTTCACGCTCACGGCCTATCACCGGGCGTACCGCATCCATAAGCTGAGTCACAGTCTCAAGTCGGCTGTTTGCACGTGCACGCCCTATGGCCTGCGCCAGCTGACGTCCGTTCTGCAGTTCTCCATACAGCCAGAACAGCTGAGCCAGACGCTCCACCGGATAATCATTCAGCACATCCGATGCCTTGAAACCCTCCTTCTGGTTCATGCGCATATCTATGGGACCCTCAAAACGGAATGAGAACCCGCGGGTGCTGTCATCAAAGTGATGCCATGACACACCCAGGTCTGCCAGTATTCCGGTTACCTTAGTGTGACCGTACCAGCGCATAAAGTTGCGCATGTATCTGAAATTGGAGTAAACGAACGTGAACCGTTCATCCTTGATTATGTTCTGCATGGCATCGGCATCCTGGTCAAATCCGTACAGATGACCTTTGGGGCTGAGTCTGGACACTATCTCGCGCGAGTGGCCGCCACCACCGAATGTGGCATCCACATAGACCCCGTCAGGGTCTACTACGAGTCCTTCTACGCTCTGCTTAAGAAGAACCGGCACATGATAAGTCCCGTTTGTTTCCACTTGTCCGATATGTGTATGTAGTGTGTCACTCAGTCATGAATTTCTTAAGACTGTCAGCAAACTCCGCATCAGTCATGAACGGCTGCTCACCGTTTGTAGCCGCAGTATCCGGAGCCCATATCTCAATGGTCTGCTCCATACCCACAAACAGCGCATCCTGCTTAATGCCCACCTTGTCCAGCAACTGCTTGGGCAGCAACAGACGTCCGCTGCTGTCCAGCTGCACCTCCTGAGCCTCGGACACCAGTTTACGGTAAACCATCTGTTGGTTTCCGTCAAACCGGTTAAGTCTGGCACGCACTCCGGCAATCTCCTGCTGCCACTGTGATGCGGGATAGATTACAAGACAGTTCTCAAAGTAATCCTTGCGCACCACCAGAGTCTGCTCACCAACCTGTTGCAGCTGGCGGCGGAATCCTGCCGGCATGAATGCCCTGTTCTTGGCATCCAGGCGCACTGGGAACTGTCCTATAAAACTCATTTCTAGCTGATAATCTATAATCGGATTCAAAGTTATAACTTTTCACTCCACTTTCACCCACTTCGCCCCACTTTTTATCCCAAAAAGTTTTTAACAAGTTGTTGATAACTCACACCCCTGCAAATCAAATACATAGCTACAGCTATCTAAAGAATCACTTTCACGATTATCACCCAATCGTTGATAAACCATTATTTGGCGTTATATTTCCGTATTTCATATTATACTTATATATTTGCAATATTCCAACTAGGATTGTCACTTTAATAATATTGCTTATGAGAAAAGGATTAGATTTAAAGCCAAGAATAATAGCGGCGATAGCATTATTATTGGTATTGCCTACGCAGGCAATTGGACAGGATCAGACTGATTCAAATTGCACGTTCATATATGGTTATGATTCTGAAGATTGGCAGCAGTCTGCTTCTGCGGATGATATTTATCCCATACAGATAGTCTGTTTAACGGATGAGTTTACGGCAAGGAAGAGGCCTGACGTTAAGAATGAGGATTTTGAATCAATCGTAAAACGCGTTTTACCGGATGCCGCGTTCATATGGGAGAATCCATCTGCTACTACAAAAAACATTTGCTCTATAAGAACAGAATGTGCTGATCTTGACAATGCCATCAGCATACTGTCAGAAAATGACTCTGTAGTGAATGTGGGACGTATGTATATCCGGAAAACATACCATGACTTGATGAAGGAGTTTCCCGTTAGTAAAGTTGCAACTTTTGGATTCGCAGATGAAATCACATTCACGTGCTTGAGCATTGAAACATTAGATAGCGCTAAATCCCTGTTTGAGTCAATGGGACTTGAGATCGCTAATATGTATCAAGCACACTTTGGTACGGTAAAGATTCAAAAGGGTATGGATGTAATTGCTGTTGCTAACCAATTACATGAATCCGGTTTCTTTTTTCTTGCTACCCCATCTAAGGTTATTCGTTTCAGAGAGATGGATGTTCAACCATTAGACTTATCTACTTTGCCATATTATTATGATTATTATGGCAATAAAGTGTACTGGTATGTTCTCTCTGACAGGATCTTGATAAGAAAGAGTCCGTCTATTGATAAAAACCAAATGGAATCTATAATTAAGGATTATGTTGAAGGGCCTGATATTATTTGGGATAATGACAGTATATGTACCGTTGTCATCAACCCTGAACAGATTGAAAATGCAATGAATGCACTATCTAAGGAAGATGCTGTCCTGAGAGTAAGCAATAAATATTTCTATAAAGGAACATATGAATTAGTTCTTGGGCAGGGGCTTAAGAACCCTGAAAGTTTTGGTTTGGACGGAAAAATTAATTTATCATTTACAGAAAATATTTCAGAACAGGATAAAAACAATCTTATAAATGATTATCATCTTAATCTATCAAGAGGGTATGCTGAGAGGAACTATTGGGAATATGAGTTGCCGGATACATCTGACGTGCTTGCTGTCTGCAATAGTATATATGAAACGGGCCTTGTCAGATATTGCGATCCTAACACCACTTACGTTGCAAAGCTCATGTTTTATGGCCCCTCTTCATCCTCAACAACTGAGGTCAAGGCTCCTACGGACCTTATAGAAATGACTTCAATACAATATTACAATCTATTGGGCCGCCGTATTGATGAACCTAGCGGACTGACTATTGTCGTAAAACGTTTCAGCGACGGTTCTGTGCTATCAGAGAAGCAGATTTTTAAATGACCGACACCTGATAAAAAAGAAAAGTCCTTGCGGCGCAAGGACTTTTTCTTTTTCAATTATAATTATCATTTCTGAGATAATATTTCCTCCGCCCGCTTAAGGGCAATGTTGATGTGGCTGCATATGTTTTCCTTGCCTACCACTTCATCCATTCCGGCGTCCTCAATTACTTTCATGACCTTGGGATTTACACCGGACAGAACTACCTTAACGCCCATTTGTGAACACATCTTGCACATGTTCTGCAGGTTGTGGACACCGGTTGAGTCTATGAACGGAACCTTACGCATACGGATTATGCGAACCTTGGCGCGACCGCCCATATCGCCCATCATCTCCTCAAACTTGTTACCTATTCCAAAGAAATAGGGACCGTTTATCTCATATACCTTAACGCCCTCAGGGATGGTAAGATGATCCAGATTGCCCTGAACATCACTGTCAGCATTGGGATCAATCTCATCACTCAGCACAGATACGTTTGTGGTCTCGGCCATACGTTTCATGCAGAGCAGGCAGGCAATCAGTACGCCAACCTCAATGGCAACGGTAAGGTCAAATATCACGGTCAGGAAGAATGTTACCAGCAACACGATGATATCGGACTTGGGGTTCTTGAGTATGGCCTTGAAACTGCGCCACTCACTCATGTTATATGATACCACAACCAGGATACCGGCCAGACAAGCCATAGGTATGAACTTGACAAGCGGCATAAGGAAAAGGTAGATAAGTGCCAGTACAACGGCGTGCACGATTCCCGCTACGGGAGTGCGGCCGCCGTTGTTTATATTAGTCATGGTACGTGCTATTGCACCGGTGGCGGGTATACCGCCAATAAGCGGGGTGACCATATTGGCTACGCCCTGGGCAATCAGCTCCTGATTGCTGTCATGACGATCACCTATCACACCGTCAGCTACTGCAGCAGAGAGCAGTGACTCAATGGCACCCAGCATGGCTATCACCATGGCGGGCTGAGCCAGACCGCGAATGCTCTCCCAGTTGAGTTTGGGAACCTCGGCCTGAGGCAGATTGGTTGAGATTGAGAAACGGTCACCGATGGTCTCAATTCCCTCTACACCAACAGCCTTAAGTATCAGGCATACTATTGTCATCACGATGATTGCCACCAGTGATCCGGGCAGTTTACGGCTCACCTTGGGGGTGAAGACGATTATCAGTATGCTGCCCACACCCACCAGCAGTGACCACCAGCTGACGGTATCAAAATGTTTGAAATAGGTTATCCATTTGTCAATGAATCCGGCAGGAACATCGGCAATCTGCAGACCGAACAGGTCCTTGACCTGTGTGGCAAAGATTGTAAGCGCGATACCGCTGGTAAAACCTACTATGATAGGATAAGGAATATACTTGATTATTGTACCCAGATGAAGCACGCCCATCAGAATCAGGAACGCACCGGCCATGAAGGTTGCAATGCAGAGTCCGTTCATGCCGTACTCCTGGATGATACCGTAAACAATTACGATGAATGCTCCTGTGGGGCCGCCTATCTGTACCTTGCTTCCGCCCAGGAATGAGATGATGAAACCGGCTACGATAGCCGTAAGGATACCGGCCTCGGGGGTTGCACCCGATGCAATACCGAACGCGATGGCAAGCGGCAGAGCCACAATACCTACAATTACACCTGCAAGCAGGTCCTGAACAAGTTTTGTCTTGTCATAACCGTTCTTAAGAGATGAGAACAGTTTGGGTTGAAATCCCTTGAGATTCATAAAGTTACGTCTTTTACGCCGGCCATTTGCCGACACTTGATTTTAACACTTTTCGTTTTCGGCCGCGAAATTACACATTCTATAGACTTATTGAAACTCTTACCCTCCTTATAAGTACATAACAATGAAAGAATTATACAATTTTAACCATAATTGCTATTTGTACCAGCCAATTGTAGAAAAAAAAACCGCAGTCCATAATGAACTGCGGTATTGTGAGAATACAGGGATTAACCCTTAGTATTATTTCTTTGAAACCTTGGCGCGCTGTGCGTTCAGGAAGTCAACCATCTTCTTGAGGTTCTCCTCAGTGTACATGGCACCGCCACCGTGGCTGCCCTCGGGTACGCGTACTATGTAGCTCTCTACACCTGCCTCCTGCATCTTGTCATACAGATACTGGCTTACGCATGATGCAACTACAAAGTCTGCATCGCCGTGGAACATATAACCGGCAACATCATCCTTATCCAGGAAACCGGTTGCGCTCAGCAGCATGAACTTATCCTCGTTGCCCTCCTTAGGTGCGCCGATGAGCTGCTCCTCGGGGGTGTTGCCCTTACCGCCGAATACCATTGCGTTACCGCACTCCATCTGCAGGAGCTCTGTGGGACCTGACCAGTCGCAGAATGCGTTTACGTAGCTGGACTCCTTAGTGTAAGGGCCTACGTTACCTTCGATATCGTACTCAGCTGTGCCGTACTTACCTATCTTTACGTTGTTTGACAGAGCGGTAACTGCACTCAGGTGACCACCTGATGAGAAACCTGAAGTTGCGATGAATGAAGTATCGAACTTGTACTTGTCGGCGTTAGCGCGGATAAAGCGGATAACAGCCTTGATATCGTTAACCTGAGCGGGCCACTTGCCGTCAGCGATTGAACGGTGGTTAGGGCAAACCACTGCATAACCGGCATTGAGCAGAGCCTGACCGATTGTGTTGATATCGGCCATACCCTTTGAACTGTTGCTGCCCCATGCGCTGCCGTAGATGTGTACAACTACAGGATACTTATCTTTTACTTCCTTGGGCAGATAGATGTCAAGCATGTGATAAACCTGACCGTCGTCACCGGCGTAGTTGATGTCTGTGAATTTCTCGGAGCACTCAACCTGGGCACCGCCCTGAGGGCCACCGAATCCGCCGAAACCGCCGAAACCGCCCTGAGGCATTCCGCCGCCGAATCCGCCCTGAGGCATACCACCACCGAAACCACCGCCCGGGAACTGTGCAAAACATGTGAGCGACATCATGACAGCCGCTGCTAAAAGAATGTTCTTTTTCATCTTGTCAATAATTAGTTGTAATGATCTGTTAGTTTAAATACCTTACTAAGGGCGCAAAGTTAAATCAAATAGCATATGGAATGCCTTTTTTGACACATTTTTTCAAAATATTCAGACAATGATATGGAACATCATGAAGCATGATGCAGTCAACTTCAATCCGGTACCTACCAGAAAGCCCAGAAAAGTGCCCAACGCAGATTTAAAGGCATCGGCTGCGGACTTTTTCTCCTGCACCCACTCAGCCACGAACGCACCGATGAGACTGCAGGGGATCATACCTATAGGGGTAAACAGCATTCCTATGATCATGCCTATTGTAGCGCCTGTACTTCCGGCTTTGGTACCACCCGCCATCCGCGTAAATCGGGAGGGGACAATAAAATCCAACACTGTTACCGCAACCGTCACTCCAAGCCATATCAGCACAAAACTCAGTGACATGTCCGCTCCGCCCATCCTATGGCTCAAAAAAGCCAGCAATAAGCCCACCCAGCTTATAGGAGGTCCGGGAATTGCCGGGACTATGCTGCCGATTATGCCGATTATGCCTAATAAGACTGCAAGTATCACAAGAAAGGTTGACCACATGATTTCATAATTTTACCGCTAATATAGCAATAAAATCATTATTTTTGCCCTCCCGATTGGAAACCCGCGATGGTACAGATTCAAGACACCATAGTATCGCTCGATGTAATAACAAAGGAGTTCTGCTGTGACCTTAAGAAATGTCACGGTGCATGCTGTATTGAGGGCGATGCTGGTGCTCCGGTCACTACTGATGAGATTGCGCAGATAGAGCAGCTGCTTCCGCAGATAAAGCATATGCTCTCTGCCGATGCAATCCATGCGATAGAGGAGAGAGGCATTGCCTACCCCGACCCTGAGGGCGAACTCGTGACTCAGATAGTGAACGGAAAGGACTGTGTATTTACGTGCTATGATGAGAACGGATGCTGTTTCTGCGCCATTGAGAAAGCATATCGGGAGGGAAAAGTAAGTTTCATGAAACCTGTGTCATGCCATCTCTACCCCATACGTGTAAAGAAGATAGGCCCCTACCTGGGACTGAATTATGACCGTTGGGATGTATGCCAGGCTGCTGTAATTAAGGGTCACAGGGAGCATATTCCGGTATATAAGTGTCTGAAAGAACCTTTGATCCGCCGTTTTGGGCAGGAGTGGTATGATGAACTGGAACTTACCGTAAATGAAATGAAGAAACAAAACATCATATAAATGAAAAAAGCCGCATATCTGCTGATAGCAGCATTATCCATACTCTCCTGTACATCAAAAGGTTATCAGGACAAACCGTTTGGAGGACTGAACGGAAGGGTACAGGAGGTTCTCACCTATCACCGCATGCCCGAGATGTGGTATGCCGGCAACACCGGAACTGACGTTATGTTCATAACCAAGTCCGTTTATGACCTGAACGGATTTGAGATCTGCTCTGCCCTTATGGACAGCGGCGGACGTGTCCAGTCCCAGGCCGAGAGCATGTTTGAGAAAGGAGTCTGCATACGCAGCACCCAGAAGGCAGGCAACAAGGTCAATGCCAGAATCAATCTTATCTCACAGGACAAAGGAACCCTTGAGTATAACAAGGAGGTTGGAGGCAAAATTGTCAGGATGAAGGTTGTGGAGAGTTCTTTCATGCGCCGTCACAAATCATCGGTCTATGAGAACGGCAAACTCACTTCTGAGAGCATAATAAAGACCAACTCAAAAGGATTCCCCAAGGTCATCATTACAAAAGACCACATAAACAACATCAAGATTGTTGAGACCAACAAGTATGACAAGAAGCAGAACATCATAGAGAAGCACATAAACCGCAGCGATGATCCCAAGGAACAGGTTGTGTATACTGATTACTTTGATGATGACGAGCACGGAAACTGGACCGAGGCCCGCACGTACAACACGAACCACCTTCCGGAATACGTTGAGAAGCGTGAGATAAAATACTGGGAATAAGTTTCGTTAGCTCAGCCGGTTCAGAGCGCTTGCTTCACACGCAAGAGGTCGGCGGTTCGAATCCGCCACGAAACACAGGGAAGGCCTGGAAAATCCAGGCCTTCCTTGTTTTAGTGTTTCAGTCTTTAAACGGTTATTTCTTGCGGGTGTAGATGTCACGGATCTCCAGCTTATGGGTGCTGTTTCCGTCATTTCCCATAACGTCATGTGAATTGCTTCTGGACCATCCGTAAATATCGGACTTGACCTCAACCATAACCAATCGGCCTTTCTCCATAGACAGCTCACGGTTTTTCTGCTTGCCGTTCATGGGGATTCTCAAGTTAAGCTTATCACCTGTCCTGGAGTATGTGTAAGCATACTCGTCTGACTCTGATTCACCAAGACCATAAGCCAGACCGGTTCCGTTCTCATTGAACGAGAAACCTCCATGACTTACAAAGAATGAAAGATCCTGTTCTGAGGATGACACCCAGACACCGATTTCATTGCTTTCATAGTTAAGTTTCTGACCGTCATAGTAGTACTCTACGCCAGACAGTTCCCAACTTCCAACTTCACTTACAAACTCGATCTTTTCTGTTTTGTCACAAGAAACGAGTGATACACACATTGCCATAGCAATGGCAAACAAAGAAAATGAACTCTTTTTCATAATTGCAAACTTTAGGTAAACAGTTAATATTATTAGAAGTAGTAAACAATTGCTGCAAACAGTTGATTAAGGTTTATTTCATATATCACATCCGGCTCTTTGTCACCGGTTGTGCATCGGAGATATTCAAGTCCCCCTAATGCCATGCGGACACCAAGATGGGGTTTCTGTTCAAAACGGTATTCAAACATGAAGGGCACGAATGATATGCCCCAGAATGAGGTCTCTTCCTTATCGGTCCACTCCTTTGTACTCTCAGGGTATTCTGAGGGGGTTGATTTGCCAAGAGTATATGTGAATGTGGGTTCCATGATGAAACCCTTGCCCAGATCTATTCTGGGAACATATGAAAAATGGGCGTCAAAGGTAGTAGTGCGCTGGTCATAAACATCTATCCTCCTACTGAAAGTGGCTGTCTTTATCCATAGATTCTCATCCTTGAAGTGGGTTTTTGACTGTCCGTATCCCACGCCGGCCTCTATGGCATTGACTGGACCTTTACCTTTTCTCTTGAACATGAAACCGGCGTCAAGCGACACGCCATAGCCCGTCTCATTACGGTATATGTAACCCAAATCCGCAGTCGTAACACCTGTCTGAAAGGTTCTGACCTTGGGAAACATCTCTGAATGGTTCTTGTATTTGAAATAGCCTCCGGCTACAGTATAGAAACCGGAATCCTGTGCTACGGAACTTACAAAGGGAAGTAACGCAAACAATGAAACAATAAGCCTCTTTATTATCATAATTGCAAACCGATTGACTATTGAAATAAGCTGTCGGTGATCCTTAGCAGATTTGAACTGCTGACCTCTTGCCTGTCAAGCAAGCGCTCTAAACCAACTGAGCTAAAGGATCAAATCCAAGGCAAAGGTAATGTTTTTTTGAAAATCACACAAAGGGGACTGTCCCCATTGTGTGATTTTAGCTCAAAATCGAATCTGCAAGGGCCTCAAGAGCAGGGATATCGGCCTGTTTCATGCGGCTCTTTATGGTTACCATAGGCTCTACAAGCTCTATGCCGTTCATGGATGAGAGCATCTCCTTCATGACACGTCCGGCAGACGGCGCCCATGATCCGTTCTCTATGATGGCTACCTTACGGTTGCAGAAACCCTTAATCTGGAGACGGTGCAGGAACTCATACATGGGAGTGAACAGGCCTGCATCATATGACGATGCCGCCAATACCAGTTTGGAGTGGCGGAACGCATCCTCCACGTTCTCGGCAAAATCAGAACGGCACAGGTCACTTACCTCTACACGTCCTGCTCCTTTGGAACGCAGTATCTCTGCCAGTTTCTGTGCAGCAACCATGGTACCGCCATGGATCGATGCGCATGCTATGAATATGCCCTCAGTCTCAACGGCATAGCTGCTCCATATCTTATAAAGGTCCAGATATTCTGACAGGTTGTCTTCAAGTATGGGACCGTGGAGCGGACGGATGGTCTTTATAGCCAGTTGTGAGGTCTTGTCAAGCAGTGTACGGACAGGTGCACCGTATTTACCTACTATATTAAAGTAGTAACGGCGTGCCTCACATGCCCAGTCATCATCATCGCGGCCATAGAATCCGCACTTGGACAGGGCGCCGAACTTACCGAACGCATCGGCACTGTACAGTGTTCCGTCAGCCTCATCGAACGATACCATTACCTCGGGCCAATGAACCATAGGAGCGCCTATGAAACGCAACTTGTGCTCACCAAGCTCAAGCACGGAGCCCTCCTTGACCGGAAGGGTACGGTCCTCTACATTTATATTCTCAAAGAACTGTGACAGCATCTGGATTGCCTTGGCGCTGGCCACCAGGACAAGTGAAGGGAACTCATCAAGAGCCCACGCTATCAGGGCCGAATGATCAGGCTCCATGTGATGGACCACCAGATAATCAGGCTGGCGTCCGGCAAGGGCCTCCTTGAGGTTGGCTTTCCACTCATCGGCCTTGCGGGCATCGGCGGTATCCATAACGGCAACCTTCTCATCAAGGATAAGGTATGAGTTGTACGCCATTCCCTCCGGTACTATATACTGACTCTCAAAAAGGTCAAGATCCAGGTCATCAACACCAATGTACTTTACTTTGTCACTAAGATTCTTTACCATAGTTCTGATTTTTACAGACACAAATATAGTTCAATTCTACTTGATTATTTGATTCATATTTCTATTTTTGCAGAAACACTAACCTTAAAAACCAACTGTTATGAGTAAGTACGTATGTGATATGTGCGGTTGGGAGTATGATCCCGCCGAGGGTTATCCAGAGGGTGGAATAAAACCGGGTACCCCCTGGGAGGAGATACCCGATGATTTTGTATGCCCTGTATGTGGCGTAGGAAAGGATCAGTTCTCAGCTGAATGACCTGTCTTTGACACCAGGGTTATAAGGACAGAACCCAGAATGCCGGCAGCGAGCGAGCCAATCAGAATGGCTATCTTGCCGGCATTTCTCATTTCCTCGACTGCAGCCACATCCTGGAATGAAAGTGTATCTACAAAGATTGACATTGTAAATCCGATACCTCCCAGACAGGCTACGGCAAAGAACATAGCCCATGAGGCCTTGTCAGGCATCTCGCACAGACGTGACTTGATGGCGGCAAAACTGAACAGGGTGATACCCAGAGGCTTACCCAGAACCAGTCCCAGGAAAATACCCAGTCCAACTCCGCCTGCCACACCATGGGTGTTCAGGATATTGAAATATGATAAGTCCGGTATCTCTACACCGGCATTGGCCAGCGCGAATATAGGCATAATGAAGAAGTTCACCCACGGTGAAAGCGCATGCTCCACGCGGTAACTCATATCCAGTGATCCGTATGCGGTCTTATGGATGCGACGCAGGAAATGGCGCTGCGGACCGTTGGGAAACATGGTCTCATCATCAATCTGGTCAAATGACAGCAGCTTGTTTGAAAAGAACTTTATCTTGTGCAGTACATACGGACGCTCAAAACGGGCCTTTGAGGGGATTACGAATGCCATTACCACACCCGACATCGTAGCATGGATACCTGAGTAGTAGAACAGTATCCACAGTATGACTGCAAGCATCAGGTAAACCCATATATGTTTCTGACCGAAATGTGACAGGAGCAGGGCCACGCATATAACCACCACGGAGAGTGCCAGCAGCAGGAAATTGATATGTCCGCCATAGAACAGTGCCACCACGAGTATAGCAATAAGGTCATCGGCTATGGCAAGTGCCGTAAGGAACACCTTGAGCGATACCGGAACACGGTCACCAAGAACGGAGAGTATGCAAACTGCAAAAGCTATATCAGTTGCGGTAGGAATTCCCCAGCCTGAAGCAGCCAGTGTGCCGCGGTTGACCAAAGTGTAAAGTACTGCAGGCATTATTACGCCGCCGAATGCGGCAATTACCGGAAGCATGGCCTTCTTAAGGGATGAGAGCTCGCCGTGAGCCACCTCACGCTTAATCTCCAGACCAACGGTAAAGAAGAATATCACCATGAGAATGTCATTGATAAACTTCTCAATGGTCATATCATGCGGGAACAGCCAGTTCACCTCACCGTGAGGGCTCTGCAGATGTATCTGGATATTGGTTTCAAGGAACGCCCTGTAATATGTGCTTACAGTAGGCAGGTTGGCCAGCAACATGGCTATGATTACGCACAGCAGAAGCAGGACGCCCTGTGTCCAGGGCTGACGGGTCAGATTGTCACGCTTGCGGTTGAACTGCAGCATGCTCTTGTTCCAGGTGTAGACGGGGATAAGTTTCATCTTTATAAATCAAAAAAACACAACCGACGGCCGTATTGCAGGTCGTCGGCTATGGTATTATAGTTGGATTTTTATTTTACAAGCACCTTTCCGTTCATCTCGGCGGGAATGGGCAGACCCATGATGGTCAGGATGGACGGTGCGACATCGGCCAGGATACCTGATTCAACCTTGGCGCCCTCACGTGAAGTCACGTAGATTACGGGAACAGGATTGAGTGAGTGAGCTGTATTGGGTGTGCCGTCAGGATTGAGTGCGTTATCGGCATTACCGTGATCGGCAATGATGATAGAGTCATATCCGTGAGCCTTGGCAGCCTCAATCACATCATGTACGCAGGCATCAACGGCAACGACAGCCTTCTCAATAGCCTCGTATACGCCGGTGTGACCTACCATGTCACCGTTGGCAAAGTTCACAACGATGAAATCATACTTGTCTGTACCGATGGCCTCAACCAGCTTGTCACGAACTATGTATGCGCTCATCTCAGGCTGGAGGTCATATGTGGCAACCTTAGGTGAAGGAACCAGAATGCGGTCCTCACCCTCAAACGGAAGCTCGCGGCCGCCGTTCAGGAAGAATGTTACGTGTGCGTATTTCTCAGTCTCAGCTATGTGAAGCTGCTTGAGACCCTGTGCAGAGAGGTACTCACCAAGAGTGTTGTTTACGTTCTCCTTGTCAAACAGGATGTGAACTCCGGTGAATGAAGCGTCATACGGAGTGAGGCAGTAATACTGCAGGCCGGGGATGGTGTGCATACCCTCGGCATCCATATCCTTCTGAGTGAGGACAATGGTGAGCTCCTTGGCGCGGTCGTTACGGAAGTTGAAGAAGATGATTACGTCACCCTCCTCTATGCGGCTGTCATAAGCCTCATTTACGATAGGCTTCATGAACTCGTCAGTTACGCCCTCGGCGTATGACTCCTCAACAGCCTTTACCATATCTGAAACCTTACGACCCTCACCGCCTACAAGCTGGTCATAAGCAATCTTTACACGCTCCCAACGCTTGTCACGGTCCATTGCATAATAACGGCCGATGATAGTGGCAACCTTGTCGCCACGCTTAACCAGCTGGTCAATGAAACCCTTACCGCTCTTGGGGTCGGTGTCACGACCGTCCATGAAGCAGTGAACGTAAGTCTTGTCAATGCCGTACTCACGGGCTATATCGGTAAGGCAGAACAGATGCTCCAGAGAGCTGTGAACGCCGCCGTTAGATACCAGACCCATCAGATGCAGCTTCTTGCCGGTCTCCTTGGCATAGCTGTATGCTGAAACAACCTCTTTGTTCTGGCGGATGCTGCCGTCAGCAATGGCGCGGTTAACCTTAACCAGGTCCTGATAAACCACACGACCTGCACCAATGTTCAGGTGACCTACCTCAGAATTACCCATCTGTCCGTCAGGAAGACCTACGTTCTCACCGCATGCAAGCAGCTGAGCGTTAGGATAGTTGGCGTTCAGATAGTCCATGTAAGGAGTCGGAGTGTTGTAGATAACATCGGCCTTGGAGCGATTACCGATGCCCCAGCCGTCCAGAATCATAAGAAGCGCTTTCTGTTTCATATATTTAATTGTTTTGCACTCAATTTATTTTCAGGCCGCAAAGGTACAAATAATACTTAAAATATAAAGAGGCGCCCTCTATAAAAAGGCGCCTCTCTTATGAATGCTTAACACTATATCGTCATCCCACAGCCGGTACGAATGTTAACATGAGCAACATTATCAAAGTGGGTAATGAACGCAGAGACTCACCCAGCTTATCGCCCACAAGTATTACGGGAGTCTTAAGGTCTATACCGCTCATATACTGGTCAATACGCATATAAACCTCTTCACCCTTATCATTACGGGCTACTATGACAGGCATGATGTTCATTCTGTCAATCATACCGGTAACCATCTCGCCCACCTGAGGAGTAGCAAGCTTTGAAATCAGCTTGGATATCACTTCCAGTGAAACATAGGAAACTGTATCACCTTCAATCTTCTGATACATTTCAGAGTCCTCATAAACGAACTTCAGCTTGGCCTGAGGATCTGTATAACCCTTAAAGAATACATCAAGTGATGCATAGTTGTTAAGGGAATCCAGGAAAGGCTGCGCATCATCCTTGCTCAGTTCATTCTGTGAGAACAGCAATCCTGATATGGTTGAAGTAATTGTATTACAGCCAAAAGGATTGTCTATCCGAGCCTTGATAGTGACATTCTCTCCTAATGCCAGAGTACCGTCCATACCTCTTAACAAGGCAGGATTCATAGCCAGACTCATGAGCATATACTTGTCAATACCGTCTGCGGTAAAGAGTTCACCTAACGATGCGTCGAGATTGTAGGTTGCCTGAATCAGATTCTTGCCGTCAATCTTACTCTGGTTAATCATCCTGAAACCTTCATCAGGATCGATATACTCCAGTTTGGACTGGAATTCAAAGCTGCCGCCTTTGAGTTTTGTCTCGACAACGAACTTACTGAACTGATTGAACTTGAGGCCCTTGAAATCAGGAGTACCATCCTCTCCGAACGGGAAATCAATATTCAGGTCAGTATCTATGGTCAGACTGAAATCAAACAGCGGCTTACCGTTCAATGTGATATTCAAGGCTAACAGATCAGGTATGCTGATGCTGTGAGCGAACATATAGAACAGAGGATTTATACTATCAGGAGCGGTCTCCATATCAAGGGAGAGGACGTTGTCCAATGAGTTGTCCTGCAGTTTCATGGACATTATCAGTTCCTGGCCAAGGTAAGTGGCACCTAACTGTGTGGATCCGTCCGCAGGCTCTGTAATCTTTACTCCTTTCACATTGATTACAGTGTCAATTTCAACGCGTCCGCTATCCAGAGGTGTCCGGATTATGCTGTCTTCAAATTCATACATTACCTTGACAGCAGTACGTGTCAGATCCAGATTAAGGGTATCTTTCCTTATTATCTCACGGATCATCGCATATTTGCCTGCAAAAATAGAATCGGACATAATGATCTTTGAAGACTCAAAAAAGCCCATCACATCCTTATGGCCCAAAAAGATAGTGTCTATCAAAGCATTGAACTCCTCATATTCAGAGAAATCAATGAGACTGGCAACATCCAATGCACTGTTGGACAACAGCTCCTGCTGATCACTGATTGAGAGAAACTTGGTTTCATCGGTCTTTGACTTTCCATCATCAAGAACATCATCCTTCTCGCAGGATAATACAAATAAAGCACTAGCCAGAATGGCTATAAAGCCTAAATAGTTCCTTTTTCTCATATCGCACATTTGTTAAAATATGCGCAAATATGTAAAAAGGATTTGAAATAAACAAGAAAAAACGTCAAAACATTGATTTTACACGCTCAATTCCTGCTGCGAGCGCGTCAATTTCATGTGTAGTGTTATAAAAAGAGAATGATGCCCTTACGGTTCCGGGTATACCAAAACGGTCCATGAGAGGCTCGGCACAATGGTGTCCGGTACGTACTGCAATGCCCAGTCTGTCAAGCAACGTTCCCATATCTGAAGGGTGTATGTTACCCACCAGGAAAGAGATCACGCCGCTGCGCTCCGGTGCCGAACCAATGAAACGCATGCCGGGGATTGCCCCAAGACGCTCCAGTGCATAATCACAAAGCGACTTCTCATAACCGGCAATCTCATCCATACCGATGGCGCTTACATAGTCAAGAGCCTTGGCAAGTGCAATGGAACCTATGTAATCCGGAGTTCCGGCCTCAAATTTGTAGGGAAGTTCATTATAGGTGGTGCCCTGAAATGTAACTTTTTTTATCATCTCACCTCCACCCTGGTAAGGAGGTATCTTGGAAAGCAGTTCCTTGCGTCCATAGAGTACTCCGATGCCTGTGGGACCATAGATCTTGTGTCCGCTCAAGGCATAGAAATCAGCTCCAAGCTCTTTTACATCAACTTTGATATGGGGAACGCCCTGAGCTCCGTCAATGGCAACCGGGATACCATGCGAATGGGCTATGCTGATGATCTCAGACACAGGATTCACAGTGCCTAACACGTTGGAAACGTGTGTAATGCTTACAAGTCTCGTCTTGGCCGATATAAGACCCTTGAAAGCCTCCAGATCAAGCTCTCCGCGGTCTGTAACAGGTATCACCTTGAGGCTGAAACCATACCTCTCAGCCTGCAGCTGCCAGGGCACTATATTGCTATGGTGCTCCATACCTGATATGATGACCTCATCACCCTCCTTTATGAAGGCATGGGAGAATGAACTGGCCAGCAGATTGATGCTTTCAGTGGTTCCTCTTGTAAAGATAACTTCCTCTTTACTGCCTGCACCTATAAACTGACGTACAGTCTCACGCGCGGCCTCCATCATATCGGTTGCCTCGAGTGAAAGGAAATGTACGCCGCGATGGACGTTGGCGTTCACATTACGGTAAGCATCGCTTATGGAATCTATCACGCACTGTGGCTTCTGTGTAGTGGCGGCATTGTCCAGGTAGACCAGTGGCTTACCGTACACCTCACGTCCCAGAATAGGAAAATCCCTGCGAATACTCTCTACGTCTATCATATGGTTATCTGCAAGCGCGGCATCCCTCGCACTGTGAAAGTTCACCGCGGAAACGTTTTTCTACAAGTCTGTTAAGTCTGTCACGGAGAGGCTCAAGCGTAACCTTGCCTATCACCTCGCCTACAAAAGCCTGCATAAGCATCATACGGGCCTCCTCCATAGGTATGCCGCGCTGCTGCATATAGAACATGGCCTTCTCGTCAAGCTGTCCCACAGTTGCGCCATGGGAGCATTTGACATCATCGGCATAGATCTCCAGCTGAGGCTGCGTGAACATACGGGCCTCACGGGTAAGACATATGTTGCGGTTTGTCTGCTGTGACTCGGTATGCTGCGCACCGTGGCGTACCAGCACCTTACCTGCGAATGCTCCGGTGGAACTGTCATCCAGAACATACTTGAACAGTTCGGAGCTTGTGCAGTCCGATACGCGATGGTCAACAAAGGTCATATTGTCCACATGCTGCTCCTTATCGGTGATGGCGATGCCGTTGAGCGACAGAGTTGAACCCTGTCCCTTGAATGTCTGGTAGACAGAGTTGCGGGTACTGCCGTTATGAAGCGTTACAAAATCCGTCTCTATCGTGCTGTCAGCCTCCTGGCTTATGTAATAGTCTGATACACGCAGATTTGCGTTATGAGTCTCCTCAAGATCATAAAGCTTGAGGTTGGAGCCATCCCCTGCGAACACTTCAACAACCTGAGTTGTCAGATATTTATTCGCAGCCAATGCATGATCGCAGAGAAGTAAAGTGAGCTGAGACCGGCGTCCCAGAACAACCAGAATCCTGCGGTTGGTCAGCAGGTCCACCGGTGACTGCAAAAGGGTTACAAGCTGCAATGCTTTCTCCACCACCACGCCGTCGGGTACATACACAAACATGCCGTCCTGTGCGAACATGGTGTTCAGGGCTGCCACTCCGGGACGTTCCATATCGGCCAGACGGCCGTAATATGCATCGACTATCTCCGGATATCTGGCGGCAGCCTCACTGAGACTGCACACAATCACACCCTGAGGCAGCTGAACGTTAGCAGCTGTATCGGAAGCGGCAAAAACGTCATTCGAGAGGAAATAGAGCAGCGTGCTCAGATTGGGCACGTTGCACTTGAATGCCTGCGCCTGGTCCACATGCATGTCAACACGGCTCAGGTTCATGCCCCAATCGGGTTCAAACCAGCTCCTGACATCAGTATGCAGATACTCTTCCAGTCCTTTATGGGGCAGGCCATAGCGTGTGAAGCACTCCAAGGCCTTGTCACGCAGGGCATTCATAGCTCCTGCAGAACCCTTGTCAATAAGGGCCCTGTTCTGGGAGAATATGTCTATATAGTTCTTTTCGGCACTCATTTCAGGGAATCCTCATATTCCTTTATAACCCAGTCATAACCACGCTCCTCAAGTTCCAGGGCAAGCTCAGGACCTGCGGTCTTGATGATACGGCCCTGATAGAGCACGTGTACCACATCAGGTTTGATATAATCCAGCAGACGCTGGTAGTGTGTAATGACTATCACTGATGTCTCAGGGGTCTTGAGGCGGTTCACGCCGTCGGCCACTATACGCAAGGCATCGATATCAAGACCTGAGTCAGTCTCGTCAAGGATGCTCAGTGATGGCTCCAGCATAGCCATCTGGAATATCTCGTTACGTTTCTTCTCACCACCGCTGAATCCCTCGTTAACGGAACGGTTCATGAACTTGGAGTCAAGCTTTACGAACTCACGTTTCTCCTTTATGAGTTTGAGGAACTCTGTGGGAGGCAGGGGCTGAAGGCCCTGGTACTTGCGTTTCTCATTGATGGCGGTACGCATAAAGTTGGTCATGCTCACGCCCGGTATCTCAACCGGATACTGGAAAGACATGAACAGTCCCTCATGGCTGCGGTCCTCGGCGCTCATTTCAAGCAGGTTCTTACCCTTAAAGGTTACCTTGCCGTCATAGACCTCATAGGCAGGATGACCTACCAGCACGTTGCTCATAGTACTCTTACCTGAACCGTTGGGTCCCATTATGGCGTGCACCTCACCGGCACCAACCTCCATGTTTATGCCTTTCAGTATCTCTTTGCCGTTAATTCCGGCTTTAAGGTTTTCTATCTTAAGCATCATATTATCCTACTGTATTTTCAAGTGACACGGAAAGCAGACGCTGAGCCTCAACCGCAAACTCCATAGGCAGTTTGTTCAGCACCTCCTTGGCGTAACCGTTAACAATAAGTCCGATGGCCTGTTCCATGGGAATGCCACGCTGGTTGCAATAGAACAGCTGGTCCTCGGATATCTTTGAAGTAGTGGCCTCATGCTCCACAATGGCTGTCTCATTCTTTACATCCATATAGGGGAAAGTATGAGCACCGCAGTCGCTACCCAGCAGCAGTGAGTCACACTGGCTGTAGTTACGGGCCCCGTCGGCATGCTCACCCACCTTGATAAGGCCGCGGTAAGAGTTCTGGCTGTGTCCGGCCGATATACCCTTGCTTATGACCGTACTCTTGGTGTTACGGCCTATGTGTATCATCTTGGTACCGGTATCAGCCTGCTGCCAGTTGTTGGTAAGGGCTACCGAGTAAAACTCACCCTGTGAGCCGTCACCCTGCAGCACGCAGCTGGGATATTTCCATGTTATGGCCGATCCGGTCTCCACCTGTGTCCATGAGAGCTTGCTGTCCACTCCCTTAAGAAGACCTCTCTTGGTCACAAAGTTATATACACCGCCACGGCCGTTCTCATCGCCCGGGTACCAGTTCTGCACTGTGCTGTACTTTACCTCGGCGCGGTCCAGGACCACAATCTCAACGATAGCGGCATGCAACTGGTTCTCATCACGCATAGGAGCGGTACAACCCTCCAGGTATGACACGTAACTGTCATCATCGGCCACAATAAGCGTGCGCTCAAACTGACCGGTTCCGGCGGCGTTTATGCGGAAATAGGTGGAGAGTTCCATGGGGCAGCGTACGCCCTTGGGTATATATACGAATGATCCGTCACTGAATACCGCGCTGTTAAGTGCGGCAAAGAAGTTGTCACGGTAATTCACTACGCTGCCCAGATACTGCTTTATCAGGTCAGGATGATTCTTTACGGCCTCACCCATGGAGCAGAATATGATACCCTTCTCGGCCAGGGTCTGCTTGAATGTAGTCTTGACCGATACGGAGTCCATGACAGCATCGACTGCCACGCCACCGCTCAGCGCCAGACGCTCCTCAAGCGGAATACCCAGCTTGTCAAAGGTCTTCATCACCTGCGGGTCAATCTCCTCCAGGTTCCTGGGGCCCTCCTTCTTTACTGTAGGGTCTGCGTAGTATGATATGTTCTGGTAATCTATCTCAGGGATATCCAGATGTGCCCAATGCGGCATTTCCATGGTAAGCCAGTGGCGGTAAGCCTTAAGGCGGAACTCAAGCATCCACTCAGGCTCGCCCTTACGCTCCGAAATCAGACGTACGGTATCCTCGGTAAGGCCACGGTCAATGATCTCCGTGTGCACATCGGTAGTGAATCCGTACCTGTACTTCTCGGCACTGATCTCCCTGATCAGATTGTTATCCTGTTCAACGGTATTCAATTCTTTCAAATCTTTTTTGTGTCTGTCCTGCCATGCTCCTCTTTATCGGGAATTACTGGAATCATATCCTCAGCAGTTTCCTGAATCTTATCCCAGGTCCACTGCAGGCAGAATCCGGTAAAACCGCACACAGGCTCGTACAATCTTGACTCTTTCCTCTCCTTGCTGTCTATTATACTTTCCGTCAGTCCGGTAATATCCATGAGTTTGATGACCAGACCCATTATCAGGATGTATTTGAGTATACCGAAAGCGGCACCCAGAATCCTGTCAATGAATCCCAGACAGGCGGCATGCACCAGTTTGGACAACGCCTTACCTAACAGTCCGCATACTATGGGCACTACCAGCAATATGATTATGAAGGCCACTATTTGCGCAGTCTTCTCATTCATATTGAGGAATCCCAACAGTAAACCGGCAAACGGTTTATAGAGCAGCGTACCACATATTATACCCAGTATGAGTCCGCCCAGGCTGAAAGCCTGCTGAATGACCCCCTTAAAGAATCCGGTAAGGAAACCTATGAACAGGATCACCAGAATTACCCAATCCAGTGTATTCATCAGCCCTGTCAAAGAGTCTGTTTAACCTCAATCTGAGTGAATGTCTCAATTATATCACCCTCCTTGATGTCATTGTATGATACCAGGCTGATACCGCACTCCATACCGGACTGTACCTCCTTGACGTCATCCTTGAAACGCTTAAGAGCCTGAATCTCACCGGTGTGGATTACAATACCGTCACGGATTACGCGAGCCTTGTCATTACGTGAAACCTTTCCGTCACGTACACGGCAACCGGCTACCATACCCACCTTTGATATATGGAACACCTCCATAACCTCGATGGTTGATGTAACCTCCTCCTTGACCTTGGGTGCAAGCAAGCCCTCCATAGCTGACTTGACCTCATCAATGGCATCATATATGATTGAATAGATACGTATATCAACATCATTCTGCTCAGCCAGACGCTTGGCGGCACCTGACGGACGTACATCAAAGCCTATGATGATGGCGTTCGATGCCGATGCCAAACTAACATCACTCTCAGAGATGGCACCTACAGCCTTGTGTATCACGTTAACCTGAACGTTAGGTGTGGAGAGCTTGATGAGTGAGTCACTCAGAGCCTCTACAGATCCGTCCACATCGGCCTTGACGATAAGGTTGAGTTCGTGGAAGTCACCCATCTTGATACGACGGCCCAGCTCATCCAGAGTAAGTGTCTGTGCGGTACGTACGCCCTGCTCACGCTGCAGCTGCTCACGCTTGCCGGTAATTTCACGGGCCTCACGCTCACTGTCCACAACATGGAAACTTACACCGGCCTGGGGAGCGCCGTTCAGACCCAGAATCAGCACAGGCTCTGCGGGAGCGGCTGATTTGAGCTTCTGGTTACGCTCGTTGAACATGGCCTTAACCTTACCCCAGGATGTTCCGGCAATCACAATATCACCCATCTTAAGGGTGCCGTTTGATACCAGAACGGTAGCTACGTAACCGCGGCCCTTGTCAAGTGAAGACTCAATAATGGTACCTGTAGCCTTACGGTTGGGGTTAGCCTTGAGGTCAAGCATCTCAGCCTCCAGCAGCACCTTCTCCATAAGTTCAGGAACACCTATACCCTGCTTGGCCGATATATCCTGGCTCTGGTACTTACCTCCCCAGTCCTCAACCAGGAAGTTCATCTGTGCCAGCTCCTGCTTGATACGCTCGGGATCGGCGGCGGGTTTATCAACCTTGTTTATTGCGAATACGATGGGTACGCCTGCTGCGGTGGCGTGTGCGATAGCCTCCTTGGTCTGGGGCATCACGTTGTCATCGGCAGCGACAATGATGATGGCGATATCAGTTACCTGAGCACCACGGGCACGCATGGCGGTGAATGCCTCATGACCCGGAGTATCCAGGAACGTGATATGACGTCCGTCATCCAGCTTGACGTTGTAGGCACCGATATGCTGTGTGATACCACCGGCCTCACCGGCAATCACGTTTGACTTACGTATGTAGTCCAGCAGAGAGGTCTTACCATGGTCAACGTGACCCATAACGGTTACGATAGGTGCGCGCGGTACCAGATCCTCCTCCTTGTCTGCCTCCTCACTGATCTGCTGGGCAACCTCAGCGCTCACAAAGTCAGTCGTAAAGCCATACTCATCGGCCACGATATTGATGGTCTCGGCATCCAGACGCTGGTTGATTGATACCATCACGCCCACATTCATACAGGTGGCAATTACGCTGGTAACCGGGATATTCATCATTGTGGCAAGTTCATTCGCAGTTACGAACTCTGTCAGCTTAAGTACCTTGCTCTCGGCCATCTCCTGCTCAAGAGCCTCCATCTGACGCTGCTGTACCTGCTCGCGCTTGTCCTTACGGTATTTTGAAGACTTGGTCTTACCTTTCTGGAATGATGAGAAGGTATCACGAATCTGACGATTTACATCCTCATTTGAGAAATCGGCCTTGTCAGCCTTGTTAAAGCGATGGTCCTTGTTGTTGCGGCCGCCTCCCTTCTGGGAATCCTTACCGCCACGGTTCTCACCGCCGTTATTCTGTGACTGGCTGTAGCTGTCGGCCTTAGTAAGGTCAACCTTCTCACCGCCTATGCGAACGCGGTTCTTCTTGCGGGGCTGGTCACCACCGCCGTTCTGAGACTTCTCACCCGGCTTGATCTCCTTCATGAGAGACTCCTTAAACTGCTGACGCTGCTGCTGGCGCTGCTGCTCCTTGGCTTCACGCTCCTTTTTCTTCTCCTCCTTTGACTTCTTCTTGGGACGGGTTGACTGGTTGATGGCTGCCAGGTCAATCTTTCCCACGGTCTTGATGTTAAGACCTCCGTTCTGGGGAGATGAGAGCTTGAATACCTCCTCGCTAGGAGCAGGCTCCTGAGCCTCTTCCTTAGGTGCGGGTTCGGCCACTTTCACGGGAGCAGGCTCCTCCTTGGGCTCTGCCTTAACCGGCTCTGCAACGGGCTCCGGTTTGGTTTCAGGCTGAGGTGCGGGCTCAACGGCCTTTACAGGCTCCGGCTTGGGCTCCTCCTTAACCTGAGGCTCCGGAACCTTAACAGGCTCTGCAGCCTTGACAGGTTTCTCAGGCTCCTTCTTGGGCTCTGCAGGCTTCTCCTTAGGCTGTGCCACAGGCTTTACGGACTCCTTCTTGGGTGCCGGCTCCTCCTTGGGCTCCTCCTTAGGTTCATCCTTGGGAGTATCCAGGTTAATCTTACCCACAGTCTTGAACTTTATGACCGGCTCCTCGGGGATGACAGTCTCTATCATCTCCGGCTCCTTATGTGCGGCAGGCTTCTCCTCCTGGGCAGGCTCCTCGGGGCCGGATTTACGGCTCATACGGTCCTGCAGGAAACGGTTGGCCTCCTCACGGATGGTCTTGTCCTGACTGTACTCAGCTACCAGGAGATTGTACTCCTCATCGGTAAGCTTCTGGTTCAGGTCTTCGGTTATATCGGCAAAACCCTTCTTGTGCAGGAACTCCACCAGGGTGGAAACTCCCACATTCAACTCTCTTGTTGCTTTACTTATTCTTATCGCCATCTATAAAAATATCTTATGAACAGGGCTTTGCCCCGATTTTACATCTTTACTTCTTAATAAACTTCTGGAACTCCTCCTCGTCAGCGAACTCACGGGCCAGTATATCCAGAATCTCATCAACCTGCTCCTCCTCAAGGTCAACAGACTCGGTCAGGATCTCGCGGTCAGCACGCAGAACGGCCTTTGCGGTCTCAAATCCTGCATCATGCAGAGCATCCACAACCCAATCCTCAATATCACCGCGGAAATCATCCAGATAGATATCCTCCTCGGCCTGCTCCTGCTCAAGTTCACGGTATACATCGATGGTATACTCGGTCAGCATGCTGGCAAGCTTGATATTCAGACCGCTCTTACCGATAGCAAGAGATACCTGATCCTGCTTGAGGTAAACCTCAGCTCTGCGAGCCTCAGTATCCAGATTCAGCTCAGAGATCTTGGCGGGGCTCAGGGCACGCTTGATGAAGAGCTCAATATTTGAGGTGTAGTTGATAACGTCAATATTCTCATTGCGCAGCTCGCGAACGATACCGTGTATACGAGAACCTTTGACACCTACGCAGGCGCCTACGGGATCGATACGATCATCATATGACTCAACGGCAATCTTGGCACGCTCACCCGGTATGCGGACAATCTTCTTGATTGTAATCAGACCGTCGGCAATCTCTGGAACCTCCTGCTCCAGCAGACGCTGCAGGAACACAGGTGATGTACGGCTCAGCATGATCTTGGGGTTGTTCACATTGTCCACGCGGTCAACAACGGCGCGAACAGTCTCACCCTTACGGAAGAAATCGCTGGGAATCTGGTCAGTCTTGCTCAGAAGCAGCTCATTACCCTCCTCATCCAGAAGCAGTATCTCTTTCTTCCAGATCTGATAAACCTCACCGGTAACGATGGTGCCAATCTTCTCAACGTACTTGTTGTAAAGGCTGTCTTTCTCAAGCTCCAGAATCTTTGAAGCAAGGGTCTGACGCAGGTTCAGGATGGCACGACGGCCAAACTTTGAGAAATCAACCTGCTCTGATACCTCCTCACCTACCTCAAAGTCCTCGTCAATCTGGCGGGCCTCAGTGAGTGATATCTGGGTGTTTGAATCCTCCAGATCCTTATCCTCTACAACTATACGTGAACGCTGGATCTCACAGTCACCCTTGTCAGGGTTTACAATGACTGAGTAGTTCTCATCCGTTCCGAACATCTTGGAGATAACACTGCGGAAACTCTCCTCAAGAACTGATACCAGCGTCATGCGGTCTATGTTCTTGAGTTCCTTAAACTCCTGAAAGGTATCGATCAATGAGATCGTCTCTTCTTTCTTAGTAGCCATTTTACTTTAAACTTATTACGTATTTTACATATTTCACTTCATCGTAGCCGAAGGGCATCTCCACCTCAACTGTCTTGGGGCGCTTGCTGCCTTCGACCTTCTGCTTCTGAGAAACCTTTACTGCAAAGCCCTTCTCATCGGCCTGAACAAGTATACCCTTGAGCTTGGCACCGGACTTGGGCAGGACCTCAACCTCCTGGCCGATATGATTGATATACTGCTGCAGCACCTTGAACGGCTGGCCTATTCCTGCCGAGCCCACCTCCAGCTCGTAATCCTCGACATCACGGTCAAGGGCCGACTCAATAAAGCGGCTCAGATCCACGCAGTCGTCAATCCACACGCCTTCGGCCTGGTCAATCTCAACCACGATACGGTTGTCCGGGGTAACGTCAACATCTACAAGAAAATAGCCTTCCTTAGTATTCAGCCATTTCTCTGCAACACTGATAACTTGTTGTCTGTCAATCATATAAAAAGTAAATACTTGTTTGTGACAAGTGACGTATAGCACGAAAAAAGAGGCCTCTGGGCCTCTCCACACATCATCTTATCGGGTGCAAAGATATAGATTATCCTGCACCCGACAAAGAATAATGTTAAAAAATTGCTTAGTAACCTAAGTATCCGAGCATTCTGGCGGCATATCTGCGGCCAAGTTCGCGTGAACCCTTCACGTTGAAGTGCAGGTGGTCACGACCGGCCTCGCATCCGTATGCGGGAACAACCAGAGCCTGCGGCAGGGTCTCGGGCAGCTTAGCCATAACCTCGTTGTGAGCGGCGCATACGCCACGCTGATCGGCGGGAACGACCTCACCTGCCAGCAGAGGAATTGAACCGGGCTCCAGACCCAGGTCTGCCAGGATATCGTCATAAACCTTCTTTACGTTGGCAGGCCACTGCGGATCATTGGTGTTGGTCTCACCCTGATGCAGCAGGATACCCTTGATCACACCGTCCTGCTGAGCCTTCTTGCAGAGCTCAATAAGACGTGCATAGGGGTTACCACCGTATTCTTTGCAGATATTTTTCATCCAGTCTGCCTGACCGGGAAGATATGACTCCCACTTATCCTTGTCAAAAAGATCAATGGAGCAACCTGCTACAGCCACCATAACTACACCTATCTTTACGTCCTCGGGCATATTCTGAACCATTGTACGGCCAAAATAATCGGCAGGAGTAAGACCTGTATTGGGACGAGCCAAAGGCGGAACGGCAGTACGCCATTCACCCATCTTGCTGTTGGGGAAATCAACAGCGTTCATGGTAACGAAACGGGGGCTTACGTTCTCCTTATCCTTCTGCTCGGGACGTGGATTACCCTCCATGTTTGACTGACCAAAGCAAATGTAAATGTGAAAGTTGGGATCCGGCTGAGCCAGGACCTTAAACGGGGCCAGCATCATAGCAGCCAGCACAACGATTACTGATTTTTTCATTTTATCTGTATAAAGTAATTTGATTAGCGGGTACAATTTTCGGAATTTTGTGCGACTCAAACAAGAAAAAACGGATAGATTTGCACCAAAATACAACCTATGAAAAGAAAAACCTCAAGGGCGAACAACGCATTCCTGCTGGGATCGCTTATCATGATAGTGCTGGTCCTGGTTGTGGTAGTGCTGTTTCTGTTCATGTCATTCAAAATGTATGACAAGAAACAGGACGCCTATAATGCCCAACGCTATGACATAACCCTGAGCAGTTCAGCACTGGGCAGCCCCATTACAATATACATGAATGACAGTCTGCTGTTTCATGGCACACCACAATCAGTAATGACATTGTCAGTAGGCCGCTTTCAGGAAGAAAGCAGCCTGCTCATAGTAGACGGTACAACAAATAAGGTCACCACTATAGAACTGCCCAATCACTCAGAGACCATCCGTCTGGGCAAACGTGAAGACAAGTTCTTCCGCGAGTAAAAAAACTCCGCAAGGAGTAAATCACTTGACTTTAACGGTTGAATAATACTCTTCGGTCTTTTCTCTCTTATTCCGTTCTATAGGAGTACCGTCAGCATAATTAAAGGATAATCTGGAGTAACTCACCTCTTTCATTTTGTAACTCAAGTTTCCGTATGAATCATACTCCGCCTTGCTAATGGACTCATAATAGGTTTCTTTAGTGGGCTGGTTATCCAATTTGGCTGCACCTTCCGGTAATCCGGTATAAATGACGTGGCTTGACAGTTCTTTGCCCTTAGAGTTATATACACTATTCCCCGTTTCAACCTCAACCCATTCGCCATTATCCGATACATACACCACATAACCGGTGCACCTGTCAGCTGAATCGTAAGTTATGGTACAGTACGCACACGGTGTATTCTCCATTTCACCGCTTTCTTGATTCATCTGATACATTGTCTCTTTTACAAGATTCCCGTTTGCATCAAACAAGGCAACGTATTTTGCACCAGATATATTGTTTCTGCCCATTCCCATGAATATATTTGACGAGAGTTGTGCGAAATCTATCGGTATTTTGCCTGCTGTATTAGAATCAAACACAATCACAGCCGAATCAAGAACACCTGCCTCAGAGTAATAAAAAACCTTACTTGAACTCAACAATGAATCTTCCTTACTGTCCCCGAATTCATAATGATAGGAACTGATGATTCTGTTGTCATCTGAGTATTTATTATATCTTTTTCCATAGGTTTTACCATTCGCTGTGATATAACCCTCATAAACAACGTTACCGTTTATATCACATTCCGCCTCATTTCCACCCATAGTTCTCCATGTAATACTGTCTCCCGACAAAAAATCCTCTTTAAACAGTGTCACACCCTGGCTGTTGTTTCTCTGTATTGTTTTCCTCCACGTTCCACTTCCCAGAGAGCTGATTGTCAGGCCGTCAGGGTCACTTGGATCAGTGCTGTAGCTGGCATAGTAGGTAGTTCTGTCCAGATACAGCATTACATTCGCATCAGGATCCTGTAAGCCGTCGAGAAGAACAACGCGTTGAACAGCAATTCTCTGGCCATTGAAAATCATATAGGAAAAATTGTAACCATGGCCTCGGAAGTTGTCTGTTTTGACATATACATCAGACTTTAAGAACCATTCACCGCCATGTTTCGCATATTCTTTGGTCTTAGAAACATGATTTGCTCTGGTACCTGAATAATATGCTTCTTTCTTATAAATTTCTACACCGTTTCTGCTGCCAATACATACATAGTTTTTACCTTGACTGTCAGAATAGGTATATTCAGACACTTCATTTGCATAAAGACTGCCGTCCGGATTATATCTTTTTCTTGTTGCACTTTCCAGAAGACCGTTCTCAGTATAAGTATTATGGTTTTCAATATCAAGTATACCGTCAACATATTGAAAACTACTGTCCAGCACACTCTCGTATGAATCGCCGTCACTATTCTCCGCAGAATTATTCTTTCCGTTATCCAGTAGTTTATCCTCACAGGAAACTGATAATACGCACGCAAGAACGCCAATAAAGGCAATTGTCGCTTTTTTCATAAACATCTTTCTTATTACTTGTTATCAAAATCAATTATCGGAAGGACCGGCCAGAATGGACTTATAACGGTCCGGATCATTCAGGACAGAAACTGCCTCATCAACCAGCTTGTCGGACTTGAGATTAAGCATCACAGCACCTCGCTGGTAATAGTAGCGCACCACGATATCCAGAGCTATCACTTTCTCCAGATCCTTACGGAACACATCCAGATCGTTCCTGAGATCATACTGCAGTTTCTGCTCCAATGCCTTGAATTCGTCCTGCGCCTTATCGGCCAGACCCTCGCGCTTGGCCAACTTTACAAGCGACTCAAGTGCCTTGCTGCTGTTACTCTCATACTTGAAATCCGAGTTGCAGACAAACTCCTTGAACGAGTTGTAATCGTCGTCGGTCAGGGCAAACCTGTCGGCCGGAGCGATGGTCTCATGCTTGGAGCACCACTCATTCACAAAGTCAAACAGCACCACATTCTGGGATATGTAATAGAGGATATCCGGCATGGTGTCCGGTTTGCACTCCACATCGGGACGTATACCTCCACCGTCACGCACGGGACGTCCGGCTGCGGTATAGAACACCTTTGTCAGGCTGTCCGGGATATGCTGTGCCTGTCCGCTCTCATTACGTCGGGAGTAGTCAATCTCCTGGATGCATCGTCCGCTGGGAATGTAATACTTGGCGGTGGTAAGTTTCAGGGTTCCGTTGAACGGCAGCATACGCGTAGTCTGAACCAAGCCCTTGCCAAACGTGCGTGTACCTATTATGACTGCACGATCCAGATCCTGAAGGCTACCGGCCACGATCTCCGATGCCGATGCGGACTGGTCATCGGTCAATACCACCAGAGGTATCTTGTCATCAATAGGATTACGGTCAGTTACAAAGGTTGATGCAGCCTGAGGAATCTTGCCGCGGGTCTCAACCAGTTTTGTGCCCTTGGGAACAAACAGGCCCACAATATTGACAGCCTCCTGAAGCAAGCCGCCGCCATTACCGCGTAAATCAAGGATTATACCTTTGGCGCCCTGTTCCTTAAGCTCAACCAGAGCCTGCATGACACTACGCGAGCAATGCTCGGTAAATGAATCCAGCATAATATAACCGTATCCGTTCCACATACCGTAGTAAGGAACAGCCGGCAATGATATCACGCTACGTACTATCTCAACATCTATTGAGTCCTTGACTCCATGTCTGCGAATGGTGACCACCAGCTTTGTATCGGCATCACCGCGCAGATGATCGCTGACATAAGATGACGGCTTGCCTTTCATGCTCTCACCGTCAATGCTCAGAATCTCATCACCTGCCTTGAGTCCGTAACGTGCGGCCGGCATGCCCTCATAAGGCTCATCTATATAAATGTAGTCACGACCTGTATACTGACGGATAATGGCACCTATTCCGGCGTATTTACCGGTGGTCATCATCTTAAGGTCACTCATATCTTTCTCAGGATAATACTCAGTATAAGGGTCCATCCCCTTGAGCATAGCGCGTATTCCTGTCTCAATGGTCTTGGCCGGACTGATGGTATCAACATAGAATCTGTCCAGTTCACCTATTATCTCATGGAATATCTCAAGGTTCTTGGAGAGCTCAAAGTCATGATCTTCAGTCTTCTGGGCTGCTACATTAAAAGGTATAAGCCCAAATATGATTAGCAGGGTAACACCCTTGAAAAACATCTTCATAGCACTTGTTTTCTCTGTTTGATGTCTGCGAAGATATATATTTTTTGCGTTTCCGCCCGATTTTTTTTGCCACAGGTATTGGATATTTGAAAAAAGGCGGTAAATTTGCACCGCGTTTGAGAGCAGTAACGCTCAAAAACAGACAAAATGCTTCTTTAGCTCAGTTGGTTAGAGCATCTGACTGTTAATCAGGGGGTCCTAGGTTCAAGTCCTAGAAGGAGCGCAACAGGAGTTTCAAATGAAACTCCTGTTTTTTTATTCTAGGACTTGACCTAGGACCGAGGGTCCTAGGTTTTTCGGCCCCTGAAGGGGCCTCAACAAGCTTCGCAGTCAAGTCCTAGAAGGAGCGCTACTGCTACTGGAGGCTTTTATAGGTTGTTCTCTAATAGATATGGAAGTGGCTCTGACCCCCCAGAAGTGGGCTCAACAAGCTTCGCAGTCAAGTCTATTCTTACTTCTCTAAAATGTTCAGGAAGTCCTTCCAGAAACGAGCGGACTGATAGGCTTCTTTGGAGCCTTTGGGCACGTAAACGGCAGCCTGCTTATATAATAAGGGATCAAATGAGCTCTCCCAGATGGCAGGAGGCGTTGAACTATTGAGTGTTATTGAGGTAAGACTGCTGCAACCGGAGAATGCATCTACCTGAATCCATCCCACACTGGCAGGCAGTTCAACAGACTTAAGGCCGGTGCAATCCTTGAACATTCTTACTCCAACAGCCTTGATACTGTCGGGCAATATGACCGATTCCAGCCCTGTGCACTCCATAAAGATGCTATGTCCCAGATATCTTACACTGGCGGGAAATGATACTCTCTTTATATCACTGCATTTATAGAATGCATTATCCAATACATATGTTACGCCATCAGGGATAATAACTGATTCAGGATCATCATAGTTATAGAAGTCATGAGGCGGTTCCGGAACTTTTATGTTATAGGGTTCCCACATCACCTGGCTTCCTTCAACGAACCCAACTATACCGTACACATTGACTCTGAACCAGTCGTGAGACAGGCCCCACTCGCCGTCCCTGACCCATGAGTATCCAAGACACTCATATGAATCCGGAATATCCTGGGCAACACCTATAACTTGAAGTGTCTCAGCTGTCTTGCTTGGAGCCGCTCTTACATAAACAGGTTCATTGCTGATTGAGGTGATACATCCCTCACCGTTCACTGCCTTACGTATCTCGACATGGCTTGTTGACTTGTCAAACCATCCGTAATCAGAGGCCTGTATAAGATAACGTGTATCATCTTCCGCCACGTATATGCATGCATCGCCGGTTTCATCATTAACCACTACAGTGCCCTCCTTAGCAAAACGGAAACTCTGTTTTATATAACTGGCAGGTAAGATCTTCAGGTCCCTGTCAGGAGCAAAATCTGTTGCATGCCACTCAAGAGCATTGGTGCTACTTAAACCTGCCAGCATAAAATGGCAGATTGAATTGTTGGCATAAGGGTCAGGGTATTGTACAAAATACTGGTCATAGGGGACTTTCCAAGGTTGTCCCATAAACAGGGAATCAACCAGGCAGATCTCTTCACAGGGTCTTTCTGATTTAATTCTCAGGGTAAAATCGCCAATCTTACCACCCGCCCATCGGGTAGCAGGTGTGAGCCAATAGTCTATCACATAATCGGCATACACGTTGTCGTTCATATGATAGGTGTATGTATGATGAACGGTATTAAGTCCTTTCTTGAACTCTGCCGTGAAGAAATAACCGTATGAGAAACGTATATAGCGGTTCTCCTTCTCATTATAGAGCTCATTGGCATCACACAACGGTTCATCTTCGGCGGTCTCGTTGCCAATCAATCCATCCAGGTCCAACGGCTGGAAGTCTTTTTGGGCGCCGTATTTCTTTTCAATAATTGCGTTCTGACATGTCAGAGCCACATCGTTCATGGTGACAGTGAAATCCTTGATGTAAGGATGTACGCCGTCTCTGTTCTGCAATCCGCCCAGGTAGCTGGGAGGGTCGGCCTCAAAGGCCATAGTCAGCGTCTTGGCCTTACCAGGGTTGTAGAACTCATAATAGACATCGACCTTTGCATATCGGTCCTTGCCGATAGTGATGGTGAGGATCTCCTTTGCTACTGATATATCTGTCTCTTTTATAGGCACCAGCGTGTTACCGCTCATGTAAAATGAAGCATCATTTGCCATTGCCGCAACGGCCATAAGCAAAGCAAACAGAGAAAGGACAAGACGTTTCATAATTATCTCTATTTAAGCTTGTTTCCTAAAGATGACGGAGAGAATGACACAGATTCCCACTGCAAACGGATAGTAGAGATAAGGAAAGATCTGTGTAACGGCCAGGCCTGTAAGCCCTGAGGCCATGAGAAGCTGGATACCGTAAGGGATAAGTCCCTGGACAAAGCAGCTGGATATATCCATCAGGCTGGCTGCACGACGCTTTGGAATGTCATATTTATCGGATATGTCATTCACAATACCGCCCACAGTGATGATGGCAATGGTGTTGTTGGCTGTACACAGATTGGTAAGGCCGGTTATCAGCCCTATGCTAAACTCTGCACCCCTACGTCCGCGTATGCGCTTTACAACGCCGCGCATGATATAATCCAGGCCACCGTTATGGCGTATAATACCCAGCATGCCGCCTGCCAACAACGTTACTATGATAAGGTCACCCATGCCGGCTATGCCCTCTCCCATTGAGCCAAGCCATCCGGTCCAGTCAAGCGATCCTGTCAGAAAGCCCACAACGGCATTGAGAAGCAGCCCCAAGACAAGCACCAGCGTCACATCCATACCCATTAGAGCCAGAATAATGACTGAAAGATATGGCATAAGCTTGAGCCACTCTATGGGATGTGCATCGGGCTCCACATTTATGCTCATGCCCTTGAAAATGTAGATGACGGCAATGACCAGCACAGCCGGCAGCACAATCATGAAGTTGGCGCGGAACTTGTCCTTCATGGCGCATCCCACGGCACGGGTGGCGGCTATGGTGGTATCGGATATGAATGACAGGTTGTCACCAAAGAATGATCCGCCCACAATGAGCGCAGCCATCATACCCTGATTAATGCCGGTCTCCTGTGCTATACCGCTTGCAATAGGTATGAGCGCCACGATAGTGCCCACACTGGTTCCTATGGCCAGTGACACAAAGCAGGCTGTGAAAAATAGTCCGGTAAGCAGAAACCTGGCAGGAATGATGTATAGCGTAAAGTTGACGGTTGCATCAACAGAACCAATCTCCTTAGCCGATCCGGCAAATGCACCAGCCAGAATAAATATCCACACCATGAGCATGATATTCCAATGTCCGGCATTCTCGGAGAAGATATTGACACGGTTACTCAACTGTCCGGGAGTGATAGCAACGGCATAGACCGATGCCACTACGAATGCCGATGACACCGGCACCTTATAGAAATCACCGGCTACCAATGAAGTAACCAGATAGACTATCAGGAAAACGACAAGAGGGCTCAAGGCCAGCAGGCCCGGCATTTTTTTCTTTTCCTGAACCATTTAGGAGTACTTTTCACCATACTTGAGCATGGCGTCATTTATGTAGCGCTTAAAGTCAGTCTCGTTGTTGCGACGGCATATCACCAGCACATCATCGGTATCAACCACAAGGAAATCACTCAGGTCATCAATCACCACCAGTTTTTTCTCCTTGTTGCACAGGAACATGCTGTTATGGCAGTCATAGACCTGATAGTTGTACATACCCAGGACATTGCCCTGATCATCCTTGGCACAATAATCATAAAGCAGATCCCAGCTCTCGATATCATTCCAACTGAAATCACCTATGGTCATGCATACCTTATCGGTCTTTTCAAGAATACCGTAGTCTATTGATATGCGGGGAAACGCCTCATAGACAGAATAGAGCAGACTGCGTCGTTCATCACGGCTGTGCTTGGAGTCAAAAATGCGGTCAAACTGACCTATCATTTCCGGTTGGCATGCCTTGGCTATATCCAGGAAAGCGTTTGCGTTCCACATCAGAATGCCGGAGTTCCAGTAGAACTCTCCGCTGTCCACGAATACCTTGGCGAATGACTCCTCAGGTTTCTCGGTAAAAGTACGTACGTTGTATATTCCCTCAGCACGTTTCTCATCTATCTGTATATAACCAAAGCGGGTCTCAGGCCTGGTGGGTTTGATGCCTACCGTCATGATACAGTTGTTATGGCTCACAAACTCCATGCCGCGTTTAATGACATCCATGTACGGTTCCTCATCCTTGATAACAAGATCAGAAGGAACTACCAGAATGTTTGCATCGGGAGCCATATCACGGATATGGTAAGTGGCCAGCATGATACTGGGAGCGGTGCCTTTCATAACCGGCTCACGCAGAACCTGCAACGGATTGAGTTCGGGCAACTGCGCGCACACATCCTCATAGAAATCAAGATTGGTTGATACAATGACATTATCCTTGGGGAATATACGGAGCATTCTCTCTACAGTCTCTTTAAGCAATGTATGGCCGTTGTTGTTGAAATCAAGGAACTGCTTGGGCATGCCCTTGCGGCTCAGCGGCCAGAGTCTGGTTCCAAAACCTCCGGCCAGAACAACACAGTAATTATTTGATCCTAACATAGTACCTCTTTTGATTGCTACGAAGATATTGCATATTTTGAAACAATCAAGCGTTTCATATCTAAAAACAGCTCCTGTCAAAAAAAACGGCACCATTCCCCTATGTTTCACCAATTTGTTGTACCTTCGCGGCGGTTTCAATACCAAGCCCAGATGGCGGAATCGGTAGACGCGCTGGTCTCAAACACCAGTGGGGCAACCCGTGCCGGTTCGACCCCGGCTCTGGGTACGAACAAGAGGGAGGTTATGCCTCCCTCTTGTCGTACCCGGGACCTTATTTTAATTTGACTCCGTCAAATGCGCTCCATTTCATTACGCTTGGTGGCCCTCCGGGACCGCGGT
>Ga0310696_10000691_pt1 | contig 51173 bp, 68 predicted proteins | sample AusTroGonzalo_MG_4_FD_203885 | JGI IMG/M metagenome (GOLD analysis project Ga0310696, IMG submission 203885) | Bovine rumen microbial communities from tropical cattle in Woodstock, Queensland, Australia - Gonzalo_02 (v2) (version 2) | ecosystem: Host-associated > Mammals > Digestive system >...
CGTTACCGCAAGGAAGTGATGACGATGGTGCTTGCCTCTATCGAAGAGGTTACCAAGCACATGAGAACCGTCAAGGATCTCAAAGGAAAAGAGACCGAGGCTACTATAGTCCCCGTGGCTCATTTCCGCCCTTATTCATCTGAGAAGGTCGTTTCGGGTACCGCAGGCCTCAAAGCCCGTACTCTCGAAACCTTCCCCCTCGAGATACTCGAGGAGTTCGACCCCGAAGAACTCTACAAGACTTGCTTCGGCCAGCCTGTCAACGCCGAGAAAATCGACCTTGACATTGTGCGCCGTCTCATCGTTGAAGAAATGCGCAACGCCTGCAGCGGCCTTTGCGATGTCATCTTCACCGGCTCACGCAACGCCTCTGGTACCGCCAACGCCGACTGCTTTGACGGATTTGACACCATCATCGCCAAAGAGAAGACCGCTGGCAACATCACTCTTGCCAAGGGCAACTTCGTGACTCTGGGAGAAATCACTGAGTACAACATCGGCGACAAGTTCGAGATGATATACAAGCTTATCAGCGACAACCTCAAAGGCGACTCGAAGACCAAGCTGATGCTCGTCTGCTCCATCAAGGAGAAAGAGATGTACAACAACTGGTACGCCAACAAGTTCGGACACGGCAACTTCGCCGGTGTGCCCAACCAACAGTACCTGCACGGCACCGACAACAAGGTTGAAATCGTGGCTCTGCCAGGAATGGGCGGTGCAAACCACTGCTTCATCACAACGCAGAACAACATGAAGGTTGGCTACGATCTCTCTCCGGCCACTGCCAAATACGAGGTCCGCAAACCCGACAACCCGAATGTGGTTCAGTTCCATGTCAAGATTTACATGGGCGTTGACTTCGCCAACATCGACAAAGAGTTCCTCTTTGCCGCAAGCCGCACGGTGAAAGACGATTCAGTCTATATGGTCACCGACCCCGACACTGTCGAGTTCGACGATACCGTTCTCTCTGCAAGCGACACCGCCACCGTGACCCTCAAGGGCTACAACCTGACCGCCACTTCGTTGCTCTCGCTCGAAGGTGCCAACGCATCAGAGTTCAGCCTGTCGGCCAACTCCGTAAGCGCCGCCGATGCCAACGCTTCGACTGGTGCCGAAATCACCGTGACATTCAGCCCCATCACCACAGCTGGCGACCGTACAGCCACATTGCGCGTGACAAACGCCACCGACAATGTGAGCATGTTGATCGCACTGAAAGGCAAGGGCGTCGAGTCTTAATTGGATAGGAGGATAGGACTATGCAATTAGCTAACATAGACTTCAGAATCGGTAGCGTCAACCCTTCGGGCATCAGCCAGGAGGTGTACTTCATCCCCAAACAGTACATCGCTGGATGGCCATCCATCAACGATGACTTCGAGGATGCTGACGACAACGATGAGTATGCACAGCTTGACGGCAGCTTCACTCTCGCAGCTGGTAAGACATGGAATCAGCTCTACACCACCCAAGGCAAGGGCAAAATAACATGGGAATACCAAGGCGAGACCGACTGCAAGGTTGTTGTCAACAAGGCTTCTCTGAGCTACCCGAAGATTAACAACGAAATCCGCGGCTTCGCCAAGTTCGCCAGCAACGGAGACTTCCTCTTCATCGTGAAGCACGACGGTAAATTCTACCTCATCGGCAGCAAGGACTACCGCGCCACCCTTACGCCTAACGGCGACTCGGGCGACTCGGCAGGTTCGGCCAAGGGTGTTACAATCGAGATTGAATGCCCCGATGTCACCCCACTGCCCACCTATGTAGGCAACATCGTTCTGCCGAACGGAACTCTGAACTGCGCCACTGGCGTGTTCACTCCCAGCACAACTCACACCGTTACCTACAACGGCAACGGCAACGACTCTGGTACTGCTCCTACTGACAGTAGCAGTCCCTATGCTGACGGTGCCACTGTGACTGTGCTCGGCAACACCGGCACACTGGCCAAGGATGGCTACACATTCGCTGGCTGGAACACAAAGGCCGACGGCTCTGGAACTGACTATGCCGCTGCCGCGACATTCGTCATCAGCGCCGACACGGTGCTCTATGCGAAGTGGACTTCTTAAAAAGAAAGCCTATGTCTATAGAGCAATTCCAATCAATAGACGGCTACACCTTCGAAGAGGGTGTAGCCTTCTTGCGTTTGTGCAACGCACCTGAAGGTGTGATACGACATATCGCGTCGACACACAACCGTAACAACCTGCACAGCGAGATCCACAAGATGATGCGTATGCCGGGCGTGACACAGAGACTACAGGCAAAAGGCTACTCTTTTGCTAAAAAAATTGCTGAAGCACCGGTTGTTCCGCGAAAAACCGAGGTAGTGACTAAGGCTGTACCGCAAAATGATACAACCAAAGAGCCCGAAAAAGATGTGGTGGACGATGACAGCGAGATAGTACTGACAAAGCACGATGTCCGCAGCCACACCAACACACGCTACGAGGATATGCCCAACGCCATCACACAGCAGCTGTGGCTGAAGCGGCAGGACCTGTACCGCGAGCTACAGGCTGCCCACCGTGAGATGCGTAAGACTCCCAAAGGTGAGGAACACAACGAGGAAAGGGCACAATACAGGGCTGAAGTGTTGCGCCTCGATGCCGAAATTGAAGCCACATGGAAAGCGATTGACGCTGAAATTGAGCGTTTTAATGCAGAAAAGGAAAGGGCGGATAAAAAGGCCGATAAGCCCGCGTTCGATGTGCCGAATTACCGCTCCTACATATCGAAGGCTCTCCGCAAGAAACAGCTATCACCGGCTCAGATGGTGGAACTCCAGCACCGCGTGGATGCCTTGCTTGCAGCAAAAGAAGAGTTTAAACCCGAGACTCTGACCAAACTGAAAAAACTGGGCATTAGCGTTGGATGAACCGCTGACAATACCAGGTGTGCGTGTCAGCCGTCAGAACTCCATGCAGATGCTGAGGCAGATTGTGAAGCTGACAGGCGAGGGTAGCGAACTGGTCATATTCTCCTATTCAGTCACAGACGGTTGGCTTCGCCAACTTATGAAACTCCGTGAGACAATGGCTATAAGCCATATTACCCTCGTCCTCGACCGCGATGTGATGATCCGCCACCGTGAGAAACTTATACAGATAAAACAGGTCGCCGATGAATGTTTTTTAACCGACAGCCACGCCAAAGTTTATCTGAGCCGCGGCAAAGAACGCACTATAGCACTTGTCACATCGGCCAATGCAACGAACAACTATCGTAACGAATGCTACTATGGAACAGACAGACCAGCAGAAATCGAACAAATCACCAGAGACATCCGAACAATTCTTGAAGCTTCTGACAGAATCACCGGTTGAAGTGCAAGTGGAAGAGTTGTCGGCTCTTTTGTTTACCATTTCCGAAATTGCCCTTTACACCTCGATGGACGAGGAAACACTGAGAACGGAGATATTATGCAGACCTTACAGCTCTTTGGCGAAAGCATACCAAAAAGGCAAACTGAGGACCAAGATAAAACTCCGCTTCGATTCTCTCAACTATGCGTTGCATGGCAGCCCACAGGCGGTAAACGAACTGAAGGAATATCTGGCCGACCAACAATTTGACGAAGATGCGTGAGAATAACCTGGAACTTATAGAACAGAACATGTTCCTGCCCGAGGAACAACGCAAGGAACTGACCGAGAAACAACAGCTACTTGTGAAAGAAGTGGCAGACTGCTACAACCTCCAGCTTCGGAAACCCATGCTTAGCCGCAAGGCTCTGTGCAACTACCTTATGGGAACTTACGGATGTTCCCGCTCACAGGCTTACAATGTCATCCATTATGCCGAGGTGTGCCTTGGCAATGTGCAGCCGACACACAAAAACTGGGTTCGGCAGCGCATTGTGTTTCTCACAGAACAAGCCTACGCCGCCGTTATTGCCAAAGACTATAAACGCTCCAAGGCTTTGACCGAAATAGCCAACTCTCTCTCGAAAGCCTTCAACACCAACATCGACGAGGGCGAACTAATCAACGCCCAGCAATATCTTGAAATCGACCAGGTGAACATCACCATCGACCCGACAGCTCTTAATATAAAGGTGTCGGAACCAAAACAGAAGGAGATAGACCGCTTGTTGAAGAAATACGAGATTGAGGATGCTGAGATTATTTCAGATGAGGAGACTGAAGAATGAAAAAGATTGCCTTGGCCGACAAAAGCCGTAAGAACCGCGTGTTTTTCGACAACCTTATAAGGGAGATTGTTATTTGCCTTAACTGCGGCGATACAGTCATCAACCGTGAACTTGAGCTGCCTGTGTATGCCTGTCACAAATACGCAAGAACGGCAAACGGAGATGATAAATACTTCCAAATAACACGCGACAGCGGAATGTTTTTCAAACCATTAGGCGAGGTTCTTAGTGAAAAATATCTTGATTCCATCGATCAAATGTTAAGGGAAGCACCGTCTGAACTTAAACTTTGCGGTAAACGCGCTCTCATCACCAGCTATATTTCGGAAGTAACCGACCTCACAGACTGCCATTTCTCCGCCTTGAACCAAATGACCAGCATACAATGAAACAGATATACCTCCACCCAGGACAACTTCGCTACAAGCTGTGCAGTGCACGCGACTCTGTCAATATATGCAGCCGCCGATGGGGTAAGTCTTTCATCGTGGCTATAAGAATTATGGAGAATGTGCTGGAGATGCCTGGCTCTACAGGTGTGTTTGTGGCAAGCAGCTTCCGTCAGGCTCACAGCCGCACACTGCCTTCGGCACTCATGGCTATGGACGCTTTTGGATGGAAAAGAGACATACATTATGTGATTGGCCATCGTCCTGATCCGCGCCTCGGTTTCAAGGAACCGTTGTTCTGCCCGTCCGACCTGAAGGATGTTGTTTGGTTTGCCAACGGCACTCTGATGGTGATTGTCAGCCAGGAGGTTGTGTTGTCGGCCAACTCCATGACAATACACTGGCTGGTGGGTGACGAGGCAAAAGGTCTTGACTACGGCAAACTGTCGAACGAGATTTTCCCGGCTATAGGCGGTAGCTCCGTCTATTTCTCCGACCCCGCCAAATACCCTCACCTCTGGGGTGTGCATTTCTTCACCGATATGCCATGCGCCAAAGAGGGTCTTTGGCTGATAAAAAAGTACGAAAACGAGTATGACAAGGAACTGTGCGACACCATTATAGGTATAGAACTGCAAATCAGAAGACTTGCCGCCCAAACCCAGAACACCTACACCCGGCAGCGCATAGCCTACCTGACACGCACTGCCAACCTGCTACGCTCAAAGGCTCTCTACTATCAGGAACGCTCGATTTTCGACAATATCCAGGTCGTGGGACCAGACTATGTAAAGCGAAGCGAACGCAACATGCCGCCGCTGGCGTTCCGCACCTCGATACTCTGCAAGCGTATCGACAGGGTGGATGGTATGTTTTACGAGAGTTTTGACAAAAAAACACACACTTACCACGCTACAGACAATTCATTACTCAACGACTATAAGACGCAGAAGTATAACTGTCTGCTCGATACGGACATAGAACGAAACAAGCCGATAGCAATCAGTTTCGACTACGGCGCTTTGATTAACTGGCTTGTGGCGGCTCAGGTGCAGGGTAAAACGCACAAGACTCTTAAATCGTTCTTCACCAAGAACCGCCAAAGGCTGAGAGAGGTGATACAGCTCTTTTGTGAATATTACGAACCTCATCCGTACAAGACTGTAATATATTATTACGACTCGACAGCACTGGCCACAGGTTATGTCGAGCTACAGCATTCTGCCTACAACATTGTGCATGACGAGTTCCGCAAGCATGGCTGGTATGTCAAGGACATGTATCTGGGCAACCCCATGGCGCACGACAAGAAGCACCGTATCATCAACGAGGGCTTCGAGGGACGGGAGAAACTTCTGCCGATGTTCAACGCCGACAACAACGAGGAACTAACACAGGCGATGATGTATGCGGAAATGAAGTTGGGCTCTAAGGGTATCAGGAAGGATAAGTCGGGGGAGAAGTCAGCCGAGACGGATACCAACTTGCCGTTGGAGCTGCGTACCGACGGTACCGATGCCTGGGACACGAATTATTTAGGGTGTCTTACACTGCCTTACGATGACGGTTCCTATATGTATGCGTGACGGCATTGTCCGTGTCATGTCACTACTTCGTTGGCGGCTTTCTGTAATCTTGCACAACTAAATTATTATTAACCCTAAAAATTCTTCATGTTATGAGAATTAAAGACGCAAACGGTAACGAAGTAAGCGTTACCACTCAAGGTCAGGGAAACCTGAACACTGTTCTCGGAGCACTGGGTACCGCCGGAGCTCTCGGTATGCTCGGTATGGGAAGCGGTCTTTTCGGTGGCCGTCAACCCCGCGATTCCGAAGACCGTCCTGTGACTCGCTACGAGATGGGTCTCATCCGCGAGGCCATCGCCAAGGACAACGAGATTGCCTTGCTGAAGGCTAAGCAGTACACCGACGCCGCTATGGCTGGTGTTGAGGCTCAAATCAGCAAGCAGATTGCCTGGAACGCTGTCCAGCAGAACAACATCGCTTTGCTTGAAAAGCAACTCGGCCAGGTGACCAGGTTCATGGTTCCCGAGTCGGCCATTGGTGCGCCTGTTGTGCCTCCGACAGTGAGCAACGCTCAGTCAACCACAACCCAAACCAACGGATGAAAATGATAGCGGCGGGTGCCGTGGTCGTTGTGCCGCGGTTCCCGCTGCTTCTAAAAGATTGTTCACATGTACAGCAATACTGAGATTCTTACGGCGGTGATAGTGGAGTGGGCCAAGCCCATGGTCGATGAGATTGTGGCAAGCCGCCTCGGACAGCTCCAGCCTGTTGTAGCCGCCAACGAATGGGTGAAGAAATACTTCCCCGTGGCAAACAACTATTCCATCGTCAACGACCTCTCGTTTCTTGCCGTGCCGGCATCCGAGATGGTGGTGGGCAATTTCGTGGCCCGTGGCCTCGAAAAGCTCAATGTCAACGACAAAGATGTTCCCGCCTACGCCGCCAAACTGGTTGACTCGATGATTGAACAAGCCGACAAAAACGGCTGTGTCTCGCTGTTCAACACGCTTGAGATAGAGAAAGCCGACCTTGAGAAGTTGCGCTACCTTCTGCGTAAGAACCTCCCAGTGGAGGAATATGCCAAATACGAAGTCGTTCAATAATTTAACACTCTGACAAAAATGTTCGATTACAAAGAAATGATACAGTCCTCGAAAGCTGGCGAGGATAAAATGTGGGAATCAGTTGATCATGTCAACATGTTCCTTGCCGAACTGAAGGAAACACACCCCGAAATGGTGCGTAAGTTCATGGAGAAGGAATACGAAGCCTTGAACGGCAAGCACATCAACGAGTGGCTTGCCAGAAAGATTGTCCAGTCGATGTATCACACCGCCCCCGACGGCAAGCTTGTGTCCGGCAAAGCCGTGACACCCGAAGAGGCTATGGCACTTGTGGCCGACATGCCACAGGACAAACAGGCGCAATGCAAGTGGGATGCCTATGTTGCGGCCAACGCCTTTGCCCACGACCTCGCAACGGCGGGCTTCAACAAGGCCGAACTGATGAAGGCTGCCAAGGCTTTCTGGTTCCATGATGACGACATGGCCGACAAAAACAAGGTCTATTGGTATTTCCGTGACTTGATTTTCGGATGATATGATTACGATTGACTATCTCAGGAAAAAGCTCGCTGCATCGGCCAACGGACTGGCTGATGTGACCGACCCCGACACGCAGGTCATCGACTCGCCCGACATCATGCAGGGACTCACCGAACTGGCGCAGCACAAAGGGTTGCCTTTCGCCGTGCTGTTCGAGGAAGCCTTCCACTACGAGGACGACGACACCCACGATGTGCCCGTCACACGCTTTGCCCAGTCCATCTATGTGATGCGCATGTGCAGCGGCTACAGCCCCAAGCGACCCGAGGAAACCAAGTGCTTTGCCGATGTGAAACGCATTCGCGCCATACTGCTTGAGCGACAGGCGGCGGGCGATGCCGAAATGAAGGGGTGGGACCGCCGTCCGCAACGCGACTTCGTGAGCGGCGGCGCCAACTATGTGGGCTGGAAAATCAGACTCACCTTCACCGACAACGAAAGCTGGGAACTCGAACCACTCGCCACACCCGCCAACACCCCAACCTGACAACTCCCAACTCTTAACTTTCAACTCTCAACTTTTAACTCTCAACTCTCAACTTTTAACTGATTTATGGCCAAAGGCGATACCGAATATATTCATGTTGACTGGGACAAGTTCTGCCAGATTGTCATAGAGCGGTGGCGGAAGAAAATCATCGAGAGGAATGTGTTCGACACGGGCAACCTCTACCGTTCGCTCGATTACGCCTACCGTGGCGTGAACTCATCCAACCAGACGGTGGGGCGCGGCTCTGCCGACATAACGGTGAAGATTCCCGACATGCTCTCTTTCTCGTTCCCGCTTTACGGCATCTATGCCGACAAAGGCGCGGGGCGCGGATTGCGCATTAAGACAACCGGGCGCGGCAAGGGGCACACGCAGTGGTTCTACGGAGTTTTCGCCCAGGAGCGCGAACGCCTCGGCGAAATGGTGGCCGAAGCCTACGGACGTGCCGCCGCCTCGATGATACGAACCATATCCACCAAAAACTACGGCTGACACATTGTCGGCCTTTTTTTTGCAAAATTTTTCGGCTCTTTGCTTGCATATTCCAAAAAAGCCGTATATTTGCCGTGTCCAAAAGTTATTCGCGGCATGATGAAGCAGCCGCAACCGAGCGGCATTTTTTATGCCCATACATGTTGAATTATATAGAGCCAAAAGGCTCCATAGGAACCCGGTAGCAGTAATGCCCGGATGGTCAGCGAATAGACCTTGGACACTCCTATTGGAGCCTATTTTGTTTAATGTCCAAAAATATTCGTACAATGTTTTATCCAGCATCCAAGCGTTCCCAGCGATGGGACACCATCTTCCAGGCAGTTGACGGATGGCGCAAAAGCCGCCCCGAGCCGAAGACCTGGAACAACAGTCCCCGTGGCTACATCCGTGTCAACCGCCGTTCGGCCAGCGAGACGGCCTACTGGGGCAGCAAGAACCCCGACACCCTGCCTTTCATCACCGACCACTTCAACGAGATAGTGCGCTTTGCCGTCAAGAAAGAAGAGTCGTTGCCTCACAGCGGCATGTCGAAAGGCTTCAGCAAGATCATCATCCTTGAGAGGCATGTCAAGGGCGTCGGCACCGCCAAGCTCACCGTGGGCGTGCGTCCCGATGGCGAGATGGTGCAGTATTGCATCACGGCGGGGCAGTCGCCCGGGGCGGTTGCCACGGCATAGCCGCCCTGCATATTTCGCAAAAAAAGCGAGTCGATAGCCGAAACATCCTTAGGTCGGCGCAGGGTCTCCGTTCCGGCAATGAGCCGATTTTTTCGCAATCGGCTCGTTAGGTGTTTGATTTTGTGTTGTTTGGCTGTTTCGTTTGTGGAATTGAATAATATGTTTTCAAAAAAAATCGTCGCCTGCGGCGACACGATGGTCTTGCAGACGACGATTTTTTTTTTTTTTTGATTTTGCTTTTTTTATACTTTTGGAATACAGGCGTTTACAAGATTGGTGAAAAAAAATAAAAAAAAACTTCTATTTTTGTATATACATAAACAAAAAAAGTTGTATATTTGCATCATCAAATCAATTAAAACTGATGAGCCAACAGGATAAAACCGGCGACAAAAACTATGTTATACGATTTCACCGCAATTTACGGACCTACCAACACCGAGTACTCATTCAAGGCTGAGAGCTTTGCCCGTGCCTTGGACTTCTGCAACTACAAATTCAAAGTCGAGATCAAGAATTTGATTTGCGAGACTCCCACCAGAAGACAGCAATTCATTAAGGTTGAGGATGGCACATGGCGCCACCTGCCCTATGTTGGTTGCTCCGATGCCGATGTTATTACGGATATTAACGCTGTAACACTCTACTGATATGAAAAAGACCTTGTGCTACAGTGTGCGTCTTGAAAGCCTTGTGAGGATTAGCCCCAAGGCTTTCAAGGCCACGGCCTTCGACGGCAGCTCCGACATCATCCCAGCATCGCAAGTGTTTGGCCCCGACTTCGAGGTTCTGAAGTCGGATGCATATTGGATTGCAGCCTGGCTTCTGGAGAAGAAAGATCTCCAGTACTCATCAAAGAAGCAAGCCTGGTTTGATGAAGATGGCCACCGCTTGCCTGACTATCATGTCGAACATCATAATCCGGCAAAGGTTGCCGCAGTTATTAGTAATGAAATCGTTGAATTAAAAAAATAGTATTATGGCACTTGACAAATCTAACAAGAATTATTATTACAACCTTGGCCGCACGGTGGCCTTGGTGGAAATTATCAACAATCTCCCAATGAATTTCGCAGGGCTTGTGTTCGACAATGCCAACGAAAAACTGCCCTATCAACTGAGAGAGGCTCTGAAACGAAATAGCCACAATCTGCACAAAGAGTTGATAGAACCAGCCGATGTTGTGCTTTTTCATGGAGAGTTGCTGCCGACTAAGGTTATGACCTCTGTGGATGCCAACGGCACTTATTGGATTGGCTATTACCATCAGAAATCGTATCTTGCCGATGCCTATAAGGGTGTATTCGGCATGGTGGAGACCGAAGTTTCGGAGCATGTGCCTGAAAAGGTTGACTTTTCGCCCGAAGGCGTGAACGCTGACGGCAAGGATAACATCATTGAGGAGTTAAGAAAGTGAAACTGCTAAAACACCAAACAGAAGCCAAAGCGCACCTACAGGAATGGAAGGTGGGTGCGCTTTTCATGGAACCGGGGACGGGAAAGACCCGCGTGGCCTGCGAACTCGTGAACGAGGTGCAGGACATCGACCTGGTTGTTTGGATTGGACCGCTACGCACCATCCGCACCGAGAACGGCATCCCCTCTGTGATGGACGAGGTGGCCAAGTGGGGCGGCTTCCATGCTCCAGCCGTGTATTACGGTGTGGAGAGCATCGGCGGCAGCGACCGCATCTATCTGGAATTGCGCCAGCGGGTATTGGCGGCCAAGAAGCCTTTCGTGGTGGTGGATGAGAGCTTGAAAATCAAGAATGCCGACGCCAAGCGAACCAAGAGGCTGCTCGACATCGGCGAGTTATGCGAATACAAACTCATCCTCAACGGCACACCATTGAGCCGCAACCTGCTGGACCTGTGGAGCCAGATGGAGTTCCTTTCGCCCAAAATCTTGAACATGAGCATGGCCAAGTTCAAGAATACTTTCTGCCGCTACACTACCATTACGAAGCGGATAGGCTGTTGGAAGACCTACAGCCGCGAATTCATCACCGGCTACGAGAATGTGGACTACCTCTATAGCCTCATCCGCCATTACGTGTACGAGTGCGATCTGCACCTGAACATCAGGCAGAACTATTCGGATTGGAGCTACTGCATCACCGACGAGGAGCGTGAGCAATACGAATGGCTGAAGGAGCAATTCCTGTCGGACGAGCTGCTGGAGTTCCGCAACAACAACATCTTCTTGGAGATGACTCAGAAGATGCAGCACTGTTATTGCTGTTCGCCTGACAAGTTCGACACGGTTGACCTTATCCTGGAGCGTGTGCCCGAGGAAGAGACCATCATCTTCTGCAAGTACATCAACAGCCAGGAGGCTTGCCGGAAGCGTTACCCGAAAGCAGCTGTGTTGTCGTACCAGAAAGAGAGCTTCGGGCTGAACCTTCAGCAGTACCACAACACCATCTATTTTGACAAGATTTGGGACCTTGCCCTGCGGATCCAGAGCGGACGGCGCACCTTCCGCACTGGGCAGGAGTACGACTGCAAGTATTACGACCTGACCGGCAACGTGAAGCTGGAAGGCCTCATCGACCGCAACATTGCCAAGAAAGTGTCGATGACCGAGTATTTCAAAGGCAAAACAAAGGAGGAAGTGTATGAATGTCTATGAAGCTGCAAAGCGAAGGATAGCCAAGGCGTTTACGTATTTCGGCTATGTGTACGTGTCGTTTTCGGGCGGCAAGGACAGCGGCGTGTTGCTGAACATGGTGGCCGCCGAAGCCAAGAGGCGTGGTAGGCGTTTCGGCATCTTCCACATGGACTATGAATGCCAGTACGAGATGACCACGGAATATGTGGCCGATACGCTGAAATCGTTCGCCGATGTGGCCGAAATCTACCATGTGTGTGTGCCGTTCAAGGTTACGACATGCACAAGCATGTTCCAGTCGTATTGGCGGCCATGGGACCCGGAGAAACGGGAAATTTGGGTGCGTGAACGACCTCAAGATGCTTTTATCTATTTCCCTTTCATGAAACCTAACATGTGGGACTATGATTTCCAAGTCGCTTTTGGCGAATGGCTTGCCAGATGGAAGAATTGCCCAGTGTGCTGCATGGTGGGCATCAGGACTCAGGAGAGCCTGAACCGCTGGCGTGCCATCTTCAGCGACCGCAACTATAAGAACTACAACGGATGGCGGTGGACCAAGGACATGGAAAACGGTGTGGTGAACGCCTATCCCATCTACGACTTCACGACCGAGGATGTTTGGATTGCCAACGCGAAGAATGGTTGGCGGTACAACCACCTTTACGACCTCTATTATATGGCGGGCGTGAATATCGACCAAATGCGCGTGGCCTCACCGTTCATCAGCGAGGGACAGGAGTCGCTGAAGCTGTACCGCGTTATTGAACCGCACACATGGGGCAAGCTGGTGAGCCGCGTGAACGGCGTGAACTTCACCGGCATCTATGGCGGCACCACGGCCATGGGCTGGAAGAGCATCACCAAGCCGAAAGATTACACATGGGAGCAATACATGTACTTTCTACTTGACACCTTGCCGCCGAAGACCAAGGCGGGCTATCTCGCCAAGCTCGAAACCTCTATCCGCTTTTGGCGTGAGCGTGGCGGCTGCCTGTCGGAAGCCACCATCGCCAAACTCCGTGCCGCTGGCGTGAAGATGGAGGTGCAAGCCTCGACAAACTATGCCACCGACAAAAAGCCGGTGCGCATGGAATACCTTGACGATATTGACATATCGGAATTCAAGGAAATCCCTACGTTCAAGCGGATGTGCATCTGCATCATGAAGAATGACCACTTATGCAAGTATATGGGTTTCTCCCAGACCAAGGAGGAGATGACCCGCAGAAAGAACATCATCGAAAAATACCAAAACCTGCTATGACATCACCTGTTTACAATGTAAAGGCTGTGCCCATCGAAAAGATCAGGGCCAACAGCTATAACCCCAACGCCGTGGCACCGCCCGAAATGAAGCTGCTGGAGCTGTCGATATGGGAGGATGGCTACACCATGCCGATTGTGTGCTACTACATCCCTGAGTCGGACACCTACGAGATTGTGGATGGCTTCCACCGCTACACCGTCATGCTGACCAGCAAGCGCATCCGCGACCGCGAAGGCGGCATGATGCCTGTCGTCACCATCGACAAACCTTTGAGCAATCGCATGGCTTCGACCATCAGGCATAACCGCGCCCGTGGCGCACACTCCATCGAACTCATGAGCAACATCGTGGCCGAACTCACTAAGTCGGGTATGAGCGATGCCTGGATCTTGAAGAATATCGGCATGGATGCCGACGAATTGCTTCGGCTGAAGCAAATCAGCGGTTTGGCTGAATTGTTTAAAAACAAGGAATTTTCAAATTGTGATGAAATATGAAACGCTATCAAATCAACATTAAATTGAGCAACGGCGACGAGCTGCATACCAGGGTGACGGCACGCAACCAGGCCGATGCCATCAGCCGTTTGGAACAAACACAAGAGGCAATTGATTTCATCGGCGACAACGAAATTGTAAAGATTGATGTGGAGCCTGTCCCCATCGAGCCTATCGACAATGAGCGCTTCGCCGTGACCACCATCGACAACAAGCCCGGCTGGTATGTGGTGGCCGACCTCGACAAAGGTCTAAGAATTGAATGGAAAAAAGGTATGTACAACGAGACGCAAAGGGTTTTGCCTATAGGTGAAGGTAAACCGATGGAGGCTCAAGAGGGGGCTTCTGCAATGCGTGAGATTGCAGATTACCTGATTGCTAACTTCAAAGAATTGATATGATGGGAAGAAAAAAACTGATTGACAGATTCAAGGACGATGTATGCACACTTTGCCCCGGTGAACCCTTGTGCTATATAGATGAGAAGTGTTGCGGTAAATTCGAAGAATACAAGGGAAAGCTTGGGATAAAAACCAACAATCCCAAAGGTCGCCCACGAATGGGCGACGAAGAAAAAAGGAAAGCCGTGAGCCTTAGGTTGAAACCTGAAACCATAGAATGGCTTCGACGAAAGGCTGAAGAGCAAGGCATCAGCCAAGCGGAATTGATAGACCGCATGGCTAAATGACAAAGAGGGCGAAAGCCCTCTTTTTTTTGTCACTCCCTCCAGTTTGCCTCATTATATTTTTGCTGAAAAATCAAGGAATGATTCATGTCAGCAAAATTTTTGAGGTTGTTCAATGTCACGATACCTTCTCGCTGAGTTGGGTGAGCTCGTCGGGCGAACTCGTAAAGGTTGACGAGTGCCGCTGCACCAGCTTCTTCAGCGGGGGCAAAACAATGAATGTGCTTTTGCCTCAGTCGAAAATGGTGCGTAAAGTGAACCGCCTCACTATCGTTGAACTAAACGGACAGGAGGTCTTTATATGAATGAACCAAAAGATTTGGTGTGGCTGGGTGAACAGTCGGCCCTGTGCAAGGATGTGCTCTTAATCGTCACACATGACACAAAGACTGTGTTCGATGAGAAACGCATCGACCCTATGTATGTGAGCGATTACCGTATTGCGCCCTGGGGCGTCGAAAACAACCTCCCGCAAAAGGTGATGGATCTTATCGAGGCGGCCGAGATAGTCGGCACCAATGCGCAGTTCAACTGGAAAGCGGCCTACGGCTTAGGTCCCAGGCTGGTCAGGGTGATACGCGACACCGCCACGCACAAGATAACGGATGTGCATCCCGTTGTGGATGGCGAGGCGCACGACTGGTTTGTAAACAACAATGTGCCATTGCTGCTGATGGAAATCCTGACAGACTTGACGCATTTTGGCAACGCCTTCCCAGTTCTGATAGCTGACAAAGCCGCTCGTAAATTCTCCGGCATCCGCCACCGCGAAGCCATCTTCAGCCGCTGGGGTATCGACGAACGAAAGCAGATAACAAAACATCTGTATTGCGGCAAGTGGGACGAGATGCCCACCAAAGACGACATCGAAGAGTCGTATGTCATTGACGAACTGGACGCCTATAACGATGCTTTTGCACGGCTCGTTCTCGGCAGAGACGACCGTATGTGCTTCCCGATATTCCTGCCGTGTCCGGGCAGACCTTATTACAGCTATCCCTCGTGGTGGTCTATCTTCCGTTCGGGCTGGTACGACAATGTTGTGTCAATACCTGGCTTAAAAAAAGCCATCCTGAAACACAACCTCGGCGTGAAGCACATTATCTATATATCGGAGTCGTATATCTCCGATAAAGCTGCTCAGATGAAAATAGCGGCTGACGATATAGAGGGTATCAAGAAGTTGAAGCAAGACCTTATCAAGGAGATAAGCGACTATCTGACAGGCGAAGCCAACGCTGGCAAACCTATCACCTCAATCAAGAAGATGGTGCCTTCGGGCAACGGCACAACGATAGAGAAATACATCGAGATTGAGACGGTCAAAAACGACATCAGCGGTGGCGAATACCTGACCGACTACGAGACTGGTGCCAACATCATCAGCTATGCGATGGAAGTCCACCCCTCGCTGATAGGTGCCACGCCGGGCAAAAACTCCAACAGCCTGTCGGGGTCGAACATCCGCGAGATTTTCATAATGAAACAGTCGCTGTCGAAGCCGCTGACATACCTTGCGTTGCAATGGTGGCCGCTGGTGCGACGCATCAATGGCTGGGACAGTGATATTGAGATAATGATGCAGGACAGCCTGTTTACCACACTTGACCAGTCCAAGTCGGGCGAGGTCAAAATCCAAACTGAAGTAGCACAATAATAATATAGATATGGCACCTTTGTACACTGCACCAGGAGGTGCTCCGATAATGGTTAAAACTATTCGCCCTAACGACCCGTGTCCGTGTGGCAGCGGCAAGAAGGCAAAGAAATGTTGCGGGACAAACAAGAATTATTATTACCGTAAACCAAAAGACACTCAAAATGATACTCAACAGCATACAGGCAGCCCTGCCGTTCCTGCCGTCAGTGAATCTGAAGATAGACAATAAACGCCTCAACAGCTTTTTCGAGAACGAACAAGCCTGGCTTGCCGAACATGTGATTGGCGACGACATAGAAGACCTGCTCGAAATAGAGGTGACCAATACCGACCCTCACGCGGAACTGCGGAAACTCGTACAGTGCGTGATAGCCAACCGTGCTTTCGCCGTTGCCATTCCAGAACTTGATGTGCAACTCACAGAGGCTGGTTTCGCCGTTCAGGAAAACGACAACTTCAAACCGGCTTCGTCGCAAAGGGTTGACCGCCTCTTGGCAAAGATGCCTTCGAGGATAGCACTGGGCTTGGATGCGCTGGTGCGCTATCTGCTTGAAAACAGCAAGGCAGAAGGCGTGTATAGCGATTGGCGCGGCACACCACAGTTCGCCTATCTGTCGGCGACCTTCATGCCGATGCTGGAGGATTACAAGCGCAACGCAGGCGCACATCCTATCGAGAACTGGGACGACTTCTATTCAGCCATCAGCGTGATGGCGCACGAGATGAGACACATGGCCGACTACTATGTGTCAATCGAGGAAATAGACCGCCTGGCGGAACTCTACCGCGATGACGAGCTTGTTGAGGTGCAACGCAAAGCCATCGACTGCCTCTGCCAATGTGCCGTGGCTTGCTACGCCCACGACATACGCCGTGCGCGCAACGCGGCTTCGAGGGCACATAAAATCATGATGGCTAACACGGCTCTCTTCCCGGCATTCGCAAACTCTGATGCTTTCGTTGAGTCAACTCTTAACCTCGACGGCGGCAATGTGGTGAATCTACTATGAGAATAGACCTCAACATACCGCTATCCTGGCAGGAACTCACCCTCGACCAACTCCGCGATGTGGTTGTGGCCACATCGGGCTCGATGAATAAGAACGAGGCTCTGATATACCTCTTCTGCCGTTTTGCGGGTGTCAAAATGGCAGGAAAATCGCTGTTTGCCACTGCTGACGGGCGCAAATTCAGGATGGAGGCTTGGCAGCTCGCCGACATCTGCAAGAAACTTGAATACATCTTCACCGATATGCCGTGCGACACGGTGCCGCCCATCAGCGTGAACCGCCACCTGGTTGAGACCTCGTTCGACGACTATTTCTATGCCGACTCGATGATTTTGAAATTCCGACAGACCCAGGATGTCAACGACATGCTTGAGGCTGTCAAGGCTCTTGGCGACAAAAGGAAGTCGCTTGATGAGATTGAATGCGGCATGATGCTGATATGGTGGGGCGGCATCCAGCAATGGCTGAAAGGCGAGTACCCCGATGTTTTTTCGGGGGGTGAGGGTGAGAGTGATGGCTACAATCCATTTAAGACGAGGCAGAATATCATGCTTATGCTTAACGATAACCGCCCTCAGGACAACGAGCGTATCGGCAGCTCCAACATGCACGATGTTCTCGCCGCCCTGGATAACAAGATAAAACAGGCAAAAGAGATTGAACGACAGATGAAAAAACACTGAATATGAACAAGACATTTGTGAAAAAAACGGTTGATGAACTGTGCCGCGCCTTCGACGAGAAGGTTCCGATGAAAGATTATGAAATTGCCGAACTCTCGCTGAAAACATGCATGACCCAGAAAGGCGAGGTGTTTGTACATGCTGAGGCAACGCTGCAATGCAAGGACCGAAGCAAGGGCTGTGACTACACCATCACCAAGGACTTTGACCTATGAGAGTGAAACACAATCATGAGATATGGGCTGTGTGCCCAAAGTGCGGCACCGAATACGACCGCCGAAGCTGTTGGGACATCTGCCCGAACTGTCATTCCAGCCTGTTTGCGAAAATTGTCACTCTCATATAAATGGCAATTGCCACTTTTGCATCGTTCTTTGATAACAGTCACGATAGCCCTCTAATCGGATAGGAGGGGAAAATAAGTACACCGCCGCGACTATGGAATTAAAAGCGTCGGAGTTGTGGCGTTCGCTGAAATATAGGACATTAGCTGGTTCGACTCCAGCCGTGACGACAAAATTTCAGTTCCGCAGACAGCCCGGAAAGACGGGCAGCACGCAGTGATAGGCTCCTAATCGGATAGGGAGATTGGATAGGGAGGAACAGCATGTATCGCGCTTCCGTGCCTCCTGAAAGCCCAGCACATTAGTCGGTTCGACTCCGACCGCTGCACAAAGTGGGAAGCCACTTGATTGAATGTTGTAACGGAAATTTTGTTCATTAACACGCGCCCCGACAAAGCACCGCCGCGAGGCAGGAGCGAGGGGTACTCACCTCGATAGCCCTCTAATCGGATAGGAGGGGGATAACCACTCCACCGCAACGTAAGCCCGTAAAGGTCCTGAGGCGTTGCGATGCGTTCTGAAAGTCTTGGCCCATTACAAGGTTCGACTCCTTGCGAGGTGACTCACAAATCGAGATAATATGTTTATAATGTTTCTAATTTTGGCTGTAATCAAGTGCGTGATGGTGGCACTTGTACTTCTTATGTCGGGCGGACACGCATGGGCTATGCCAGTGCTGCTGTCGGTGCTGGGCGTTGCATTCCTGATAGATGTTATACTAATGGCCGCATTCATCGTGGCTAATCAAAAATACAGAAATAATGACCAAGACAATTAAACAAATCAAAGAGGATTTCATCAGCCGCATGGTTGCGGCACTGGCCAATGTGGAAAGCGACGGCAAACTGCTTAACTCCGTCACGATAGCCCAAGCCGCCATCGAGTCGAACTGGGGACGCAGCGCATTGTCGGCAAAGTACAACAATTATTTCGGCGTCAAAGCCGGATCAAGCTGGAGAGGCAAGACGGTGAACTTTAAGACAGGCGAGGTTTTCGACGGTAAAAATGTGGTGATTAGCAGCAACTTCCGTGTTTACGACAGCCTCGAAGAGAGCATTACCGACCGCAACGCCTTATTGCACATAAAGCGTTACAAGAGGGTGCTGGAGGCTACGACACCCGAGGCACAGGTAAAGGCAATAAAGGATTGCGGCTACTGTACCTCGCAGCACTATGTAGATTCGCTCATGACCACCATTCGCGCCAACAACTTAACACAATACGATGAGAAATGATAGAACTCAATACTATCTACAACGAGGATTGCCTTGAAGGCATGAAACGCATTCCTGATGGAAGTGTTGACATGGTGCTGTGTGACTTGCCGTATGGCACTACGCAGCTGAAGTGGGATTCCTGCTTGCCTTTCGACAAACTCTGGGAGCAATGGTTGAGGGTATGTAAGACCAATGCCGCCATCGTCTTGTTTTCTTCACAGCCTTTCACAACGGACTTGATCAACTCAAACAGGAAGATGTTCAAGTATGAGATTATTTGGGAGAAAACTATGAAATCTTTGTTTTTCCTTGCAAATAAACGACCTTTAGTAACACACGAAAACTTGCTTGTGTTTTATAGGCATCAACCAGTTTATAATCCAATCAAAAGCTATGTTGAAGAAAAACACAGAATCAGGTATCAGCAGGCAAACAGGTCTAAGCACTACAACAATAATCACGAACATTATTATGAAAATGACGGCTCTCGATTTCCAACGACCGTGATAAAATTCTCAAATTGGAATGGAGCCTTATTTGGGAACATCGACAAATGCGTGAAGCATCCGACGCAGAAACCAGTCGACTTATGCGAGTACCTAATCAAGACCTACACCAACGAGGGCGATACGGTGCTCGACAACTGCATGGGCAGCGGAACCACCGCCGTTGCCTGTATCAACACCAAGCGCAATTTCATAGGCTTTGAACTCGACAAGGGCTATTGGGAAATCAGCCAGCAGCGCATCGCCGAGGCAATTGAAAACAAACATAATCAAGTATAATGCGTGATTCTTTTACTTTCATATTAGCAGTTTTACTCATGGTGTTATTTTGTTTGTTTGCCTGCAAGTCGCACCGCACATCGCACCGCTACGAACGTGAGGCTTCAGGCAACATCGAGGCGATGAGGTTCCGCACAGTTGACAGCGTGTGGAACCTCCTCACCGAGAACACTACACTGCGCATCAGTTTTTATCCAAAAGACTCTGTTCCAGATCCAAACCCCACACCAAATAATACAGAGGTCGCTGATGGTCAAACGGCGGTAAACCAGCTGCCGCTTGACCGCATCAGCGGCATCGAGATTAGCAAGACATCAACCGTCGAGAACTCGACTAAAACAACAATCGATTCGACAGATCTTAGACAAACAACCAATATCAGCGAGACGATAAAAGACCGCGAAAGCGAGATAAAGAACTACAACGCCGTGTGGGGCTGGCTGGTTCTTGCCGGTGTCGCCGCGCTCGCTGTCCTATATATAAAAAAGAGGTTTCTATGAAGGCAACAAGATACACATACGCCGACGAACACATGCAACGCTATCAGTTCGTTGTGCGAAAGACACGCAACGGCTACGCTATCCAGGCCTACAACACAGCCCATGTTGTCTGTGTGCCGCTAACGCCAACGGTGGCCGAGTCGCTTGACTTGACACTGCCAGAGGGCTACCGAATCGAGCAGACCAATTTCGATGCCGCCCAATCTGTACTCGACAGCATAGCAGCCACCAACGGCCTTGTAGCCTTAAAGGACACCGACATGAATTGACAGCCTGATTGTTTTTTGCTCATGTTTTTTCTCCATAGTTTTAAGTTTTGATTTTTGATTTTTGCTCCCGGTCGGGAGCATTTTTTTTGGTTGCAATGTTGTAAGTCGAAAAAAAATCAAATTTTTCTTGCGTGGTAATAGACAAATGTCTATCTTTGCAGCGTCAAATCAAACGGAAGTAAAAATGAAAATCAATGAACTGGTAAGAAAACTCAAGGCGGCTGGATGCTGGTACCTGAGTCCTGGAAAGAATCACGATTGGTGGTGGAGCCCAATTACAAATCAAAGATTTCAAGTTCCACGCCACGGCACACAAGACATAGGGCCGAACCTACTTAAAGACATCAAAAAACAATCGGGGGTCAATCTCTGACCCCCTTCTAAAAAAACACTATGGAGGATAAAGAATGGAAAAAGTAACAGTAATCATCGAAATGAACGCGGACGGCAGTTATACAGCCGTACCGCAGCACGACCATAAGATTGGATTCTTTGGTCAAGGCAACAGCGTGGACGAGGCTATTGCCGACCTTAACAATTCGCTTGACGAAGCAAAGGAATTTATGCCTGAGCTTCCCGAAATGGAATGGGACTTGAAATTTGATACAGCCAGTTTTCTACAATACTACGGAGACCGCTTGAGTCTTGCAGGGCTGCAAACCATCACCGGCATCAACCGCAAGCAGTTGAGCCACTATGTGACAGGGCACAGCCGCCCATCGGCAGCAACCGTGGAGAAAATCCAGGCGGGAATCTTGAACTTCTCGAAACAACTGAGCCGCGTCTGTTTGATTTGACACATTCATCACTCGGTTCAAGCCCGTGCCTTTTGGTGCGGGCTTTTTTTATGTAAAATTGGGAAATTTTCCTTTGTTTTCCTCTGTTTTCTTTTCCAAAACTTGCCATTTTTTCAAGAATTGGCAAGTTTTTTTTCATTTTTTTCTTGCACAATCAAAAAAAACTGTATATTTGCAACGCTAAAGTCACGATAGTTAGTCTATCACGCAGGGGCAGCGGAAATAGCCCAAAGACATTTTTGAGGGCTTTTTTTATTGCCCTTCATGAAATAAGACCTTGCGGTCGCCTTACGTGTTACAATGCCCCCTCGTGGTGGAAGTCGTGACTTTAGCAGCGTAACGGCGACCGCTTTGTTGTTGCCAACAACTTAAATGCTAAAGTTATGCAAAACGCAAGAACGACAGCCGGAGAGACGGCACTGAAAGAAGCCCTGCGCAAAGCGGGCAAAAGACTGATCGTGATGATTGACTGCCATTGGGCACACAACATCAACATCGACATCACCGGCATGACAGTCGGTGAACTCAACGAGCTTACATCCATCTGCGACGAACTCGGATTTCTCCATGTAATTAAGGAAGGAGGCGTAAGATGAGAGCCAACAATGAAAGCTCTGTACGCGAGCTTGTACTGAACGCCACACGAAGCTATTTTTTCGAGACACCTAAAGAAGAAAGAATAGGAGGTGCAAGATGAAAACCAGCGTGAATTTCTGCGGAAAACAAGAAAAAGTTGATTTTTTTCTTGCAAAATCAAAAAAAGCTGTATATTTGCATCGTTCAAAACCAATCGGTGTCACGATGACGCCGCCAGATTGCGGCTTTTTTTGTGGCCACACCTTAATAATAAATAGAGCTAAAACGGCTCCGACGGACGGGGTAGCGGAAACGCCCCCAGGGTCTCACCGATTGAACCTTGAACACCCGTATCGGAGCCTTTTGTTTAATGTTCAAAATCAATCGAAAATGAACGAACAAAGACAGACAGCCGGACAAACGGCGCTTCAAGAAGCCCTGCGCAAAGTAGGCAAACGACTGATTGTGATGATTGACTGCCATTGGGCACACAACATCAACATCGACATCACCGGCATGAAGGTGAAAGAACTCAACGAGATAATCTCGGTATGCGACGACCTTGGATTTCTCCACGTAATAAGGGAAGGAGGCGTGAGATGAGTATGGTTCAACCCAATTTAGAGGAATATGGCATCTTTGAAGTGCAAGGATGCTATTATATGTTACAGGGCAACATGGAAATTCGCCTTACCAACTTCATGATCGAGCCGATTTTTGTATCGCAAATAGAGGGCGAGAGAGTAATGCATTGCATTATCAGCAACGACAAAGGCGAAAAGGAAGACATAGACCTGGCGGCTTCTACAATAGAGAGCCTCCACCGATTCCGCCGCTGCACCGAAGGCTGCGGCAACTTCCTTTTCTATGGCGGGAATAAAAGTTATTCGTGCCTGAAAAAATGGTTGGTGCGAAGTTTGGAAATTGGCTTTACCCTACCCGTTTCCTATGTACGTGCCGCGCTGAAGAAGGGCGATGTGCAACGCATCGAGTGGTTGGAAGACCACTGCATGTTCAGCGTCCGCCAGGAACCGGGAAGCAAAATCAAATATCGTTGTTTCTATCTCGACCCCAAGGATGCAATACAAGCCATGATGCATATTGGCATTGTTCCGTTCAAGTTCTTCCTCGAAGACTTCTACGATATTGAAGACCCGCGCCGCATACCGGAGAAAGGAGGCTCGCTATGAGTAAGCTGATAACCGACTCGCAAACGCTTTCAGACTTGTTGCTCTCGGGGGTGGATGCCGACGACAACCTTCTTACCGGGCATATCAACAGCTTGAAGCAAGCCGCTTTCGACTGCATGGAGATACAGGTGACAGGCTATGTTATGACCGAAGAGGAACTGGAAAAGAAAACAAAAAGGATGGGCTTGGCCATCATAGAGGCCTGGCAGATGCTGTCGGATCTGAAGACCGACTTCGCCGATTTGCTCGACCCCGACAAGAAAGGAGGCAAGCGATGAAAGGCACACCGTCAAAGAAAATGCGCCGCAAACTCAACATCACCAGCGGCAAGCACCTCACCGAGCCCCTGTGCGACAACTGCGGCCTTATGGAACTGGTGACATCGGGCAGCGGCACACACCGCCGATGCGGTTTTTTCGGGCTCTACATACCCGACTGGGAGATGTTCCCCACCTGCGAGTTCCACACCCGCAACGACAGCTTCACCCGCCAGATAGCCAAGAAAGGAGGTGCGAAATGGGAACGGGATTAGAGACAACGACACGGCCCTGCGAACTCGTCTCGGAGCTCAAGGCGGTCGAGGAACAGCTGGCCGCCATCCGCGAGCAAGCCGAGATGATGATAGCGGAAGGTGAAAGCGGTTAGACGGCTGCAACTTGTCGCTGCATTATGGAGTTTGGTGTGTATTTTCGCACCAAACTCTTTTATTTATGGCAAACAGAGACACTTTTACCACCGAAATCTACGTGAACCAGGACCAGGCTAACGATGCCATGGAGAAACTCCGTGAGAAAGTGAAGGAAACATCCAAGGCCTACGAGAAACTCCTTAACACCAAGGATGCCGACACCGCCAAGACCGAAAAGGCAAGAAAAGCGTGGGAGGCGGCCACTCAAAGCCTCGAACGTGCCGAGACGGGCGTGGCTGAATACGACAGGGCGTTGAAGAACCTGAGCGGTCAGAGCATGAACCGTCTGCTCAGGATGCAACAGCAAATCAATTCGGAGCTGAAGAAGACCAAGCCCGGCACCGCCGAGTGGAAGAAACTGGCCGACCAATACGCGCAGGTCACCAACCGCGTGAAGGACTTGAGGGCGGCACAGGACAAAATCACGCTCCAGTCAAAAGGCTTCAAAGGTGTGCTTGAGTCGGTTTCGGCGGCTGGCAACAAGTTCGGCATGGCAATAATGGCAATACCTACGGCCATAAAACCCTTTGCCGCCGCCTTGAAAGGCGTTGTCAGCGTGACAAAAGAGGTGATAAGCGCCTCGCAAACCATGTCCGACAAATGGAATAACGGCATTGCCGCAATGAAAACCACCACCGATGCCTTCTTTATGGCTCTTTCGTCGGGCAACTGGGACGCTTTCAACGACGGTATTTCGGGAGCGTTGAAAAAAGCGCGTGAACTGGCTGAGTTAAAGGATGTCTTGGGTGATTTCCAATTGTCGCAGGGAGTTGTTTACAGCACATACATGGCTGATTTCGCCGAACAGCGCAACGTGGCCACCAGCAACGAGGAAGACGAAAAAACACGAAAGGAAGCCCTGGACAATATGAAAAAGGATATTGAACAGTACAACGAATTTATCGCAAGAAAGGGTGAAAAAACGTGGGAGACACTTCAAAAGTCGCTCGATGCCTGGAAAGGGCTGACTTTTGAGACGGCTGACGATATGAAAAGTTTTTTAACACGCTATTTCGAGTTTGCCACAACGGGATTTGACGAGGAAGCCGAGAGTTTGATCAAGGTGAAGAAAGAGCTGGACAGTGCACAGAGCCGGTATAATGCCTATAATTCCGTTTCGGTAACATCCGAAGGTCCTTCCTACGCAGCCTCGCACCCCGAGGAACAGGCCGCCGACCTTGACAAACTGATAAAGGCCAGAAATGCCTATAACGATGCCTTGGCCGCCTCAAGCAGCGAGACAAAGGCTATCGTGGCCGCTCTTGAGCTTAACGACGAGAAACGTAAGGAGCTGGCCAACACCTATATTGATTATATGGAAGCCGTCCGCTCGGTCGCCGCCGCCGACAGGTCGCTTCAAAAAACAGAGAAACAGGTGCTTAACGAGATAGCGAAAAACGTTGAGGATGCCGCCAAAAAGGAAGCCGAGGCAAAGAAGAAAGCCGCCGAAGACCGTGTGAAAGCCCGCGAGGATGCCTACAACCGAGAGCTGTCAATTATCGACAAAAACGAGAAAAACCAGCTTATCGTCATAAAACAGCAGTATGCCAACGGCCTTATGGACAAAGAACGCTACGAAGCCGAAAAGACCCGCATACAGGCCGACTACCTCAAAGCCCGCTACGACCTTACCGTCAAGTACGGCAAAGACGGAACCGCCTACCTCAATCAGATTCTCGACCAGCAGATAAAAAGCATTGAATATGTCAAGTCGATGCTCAAGGATGAGGCTGCCGAAGTCGAGGAATACAACAACGAAACACCCAGCAGCTATTCGGGAGCGGTTCAGGGCGAAAACAACGGAATAAACGACCAGCAGGCTTACGATGATTTTCAGGAGGCTATTTGGCAGAAGGCGGCTGATATTCGCAAGTCGATAACAGAGCAGAACGACTTTGAGATTTACGAGGCTGAGATGAAATGGGCTGAAAAACTTGCTGAAGACGGCAAGATAACAGCCGAGGAAGCCGAAAAATACAAATATCAGATTCGTCTCAAATACGGTCAGAAAGCGGCACAGGCAGCCATCGACATGGCAGACAAAGTGGCTAATGCCGTTGCCGCCTTCAAAGATATGGAACTTGCCAAGGCCGAGGCTACATACCAGGCCGAACTCACCGCTGCCGGCGACAATGCGGCGGCACGCGAGCAAGCCGAGCAGAACTACAACCAGAAGAAACTGGAAATCACCAAGAAGTACGCCAATGTCGAGATGACCATCAACATCGCCAAGGCAATAGCATCGGGCGCGTTGGCCATCATGCAGGCCTTCGCCCAGTTGGGTCCCATTGGCGGTGCCATAGCCGCCGTCCTCGTGGCGGCAACCACAGCGGCAGAGGTGGCCACCATCGTGCAGCAACGCAACGCCATCATGGCTCAGACGCTCGAAAGCAGCGGCGGCAGCTCGCAGCCTGTAGGCCAGCGCACACTCACCGGCTACAGCGAGGGCGGTTACACAGGTCGTCGCAGTAGCGACAGTGCCGAGGTGGGCGTGGTGCACGCCAACGAATGGGTCGCCCCGGCATGGATGGTGCGGCGCAACCCGGTCCAGTTCGCCAACCTCGAACGCTACCGTTTGGCTGGCAGCCACGGACGGAGCGGCAGCCGTGCAAGTGGCTTCGCCGAAGGTGGTTTCACCGACGCGGCAGAGGCAGGGCAGACAACCTACGGCGGCCAGCAGCTGCTTACCGAAGCCACTGGACAACTGATATTGGCGGCTGTGCAACGCGACACACGGGCTTGGGTGGCTCTCAGCGACTTGGAGGCTAAACAAAAGCAAAAAGCCAAATTCAAAGCCGCTACAGGCAAATGACCGTCAAATAAAGATGATGCTGAAAAACAGCGTTTTAAACTATGATTTATCGAAAAATGAATTTTTCAATCAAATAAAGCTATGAAAAGAGTGTATGAATACCCACCCGAGATACGCCAGTGCCGCAAGTGCCACGGCGAGGGCTATATAATCAACAGGTTCGGCGACCAAGTTACTTGCTATCAGTGCGACGGCAAAGGTAACCTGAAACGCAAACTTACTGTCATAATCGAGACGGAACCATTAAAGGAAGGAGAGGAATATGGAATTGAAGCTTGAAAACGGCACACTCGACCTGCCAGATGATTTCACTTTCACCATCGAGCGCACCAATCCCTTCTTTTCTGATGAGGGCGATGCCTCCATCCCGGCAACGATACCGCCCACCGACCGCAACCGCCAGCTGCTGGGCAACATTGACCGTATCGACATCAACTCGCCGCACTACCAGGAGATTCCAGCCATGCTTAGTGCCGGCGTGTGGCAGAAGAACGGACAGCTGATAGTGAGCACAGCAAGCCGCAAGGACGGCTTCGAGGCGAGCCTTGCCTTTGAGAATTCCGACATATACGCCCAATTCAAGGATAAGACACTGAAGGAGCTGTTCGCGAATAAAACGCCTATTAATTATGGCAGTGTAAGCCAGGCTGTGACTGCGTTACAAGCAATATATAACAGTTACGGGACAGGGCAGATATTATCTATTTTCCCTGTAGCGGTGGCAAAATACACCGAAGGCGAGGGCGACAGCCAGCAAGAGGTGTACCAATACAACAACGAGATTGTCAACGGCTCGCTGGTGTGGAGGTCGCGCACGGTGCACGAGGGCGACGAGCTTGTTGTCGTGCCCGACGGCTACGGCATAAGCCCCTTTTACAACCTTATAGAAATGATGAGGGATTTGGTCGAACTCATGGGCTATAAGTTAACTGGTCATGGGTTTCCTGACAACACAACGAGATTCGTGATAATCAACAACTGCAGCGACACAATATGCAACAACGGTATATTGAAATGGGAAGACCTGGTGCCGAGCATCACGGTGGCCGAGTTCTTTGAGTGGCTGCTGAACCGCTTCCACATCCAACCATTCGTTGACAGCGCGGGAAAAAGAATAGAGTTTGTCTGCATGGAAGAGATACTCGGATACTACATTTACGGAGACAAAACCAACATTACCGACCGTGTTGACGGAGGATGGAGCATAGAGATAAACAAGCCCGCTCATGTGGTTCTGACACCCACAACCGACATAGAAGGTGCCGAGCCCGCTGCCGAGACATTCGACAAGCTGATTGAAAAATACGGCTATTACAAGGAAGTTAACGAGCCTGATTGGTCCACGATAGAGACAGCAAACAATGTGAACTACAGGGATTGTCTTGTTCTACGCCGTTCAACGGGTGTTTTCTATGAAGTGCGCCACCGTGCCAGCAACCCTGACATTCCAGAAGTGAAGCGCTTAGGAACAAACTATTTCGCCTACGACCGCAACAACGAAGACGAAAGCGAGCAGTTCAGCCAGGCCGACACCATGCCGCCCATGTTGTGCGACAACGCCACACGCGCCGTTGCGCCTTATATAGGCGAGAGGCTTAACTTCCACACCATTTACAACAACAACAAGGAGGAAACCGAACAGAAACTGATGATTGTCGTGGAGCACTTCTCAGCAGGATTATATTACCGAAAGACAGGTTCAACACAGAATTATGTGCCTTATAAAAGAGGATACACTAATGCACAAATCACAGCCAACGGCACACACAACGAGGATTTGTATCCCAAATTCTGGAAACTCTACAACGAGCAGTTGCGCTGCGGCAAGACCGAGCTGACGGGAATGGTGCGCTACACTCCATCAGAAGCCGCCAATTTCTTCATGTGTAACCTTGTGTATTGCGGCGGGCAGAATCTTTTGCCAGTCGAGATAAGTATAGAGATAGGCGAACACACCGTTTGCGGCGAGAGTAAATACATGCTTATCAAGAATATCATAGATATGCCGGTTGACCCGACCCCGCCTCAGCCGTCATCTGAAACGAGCGGCTTTAAATGGATATACAAGGATTCATATCGAGCGGTGCTTGATGAGGTTTTAGCATCAGGCGGACATACACAGACTTCAACTATTTGGGGAACTTCATACAATCAATCGGATTATCATTATGACGGCATACTTCCTATCCCAAATTATTCAGGGGAAAAAACCGCAGAAAAAAAAATCCCTATTAATATACGGTATTTTAGCGACCCTACACTAACAGAAGTGCCGCCGATAGAAGTGGATACATATTATGCCGCTTGGTACGAGGCAGTACCTATACAATGATTTTGTCACTAACTACGCAAAAGCACCTGTATATATTTGCATGACTAAATTATTGAGCAATGTCAATGTACTTTATACAAACACCGGCAACACTATACAACACTTATATAAATAGGCTGAACAACCTTGTGATAGGCACAGACCACAGGGTTGTAGTGGAATTGCAAGGCGGTTCCCAAGACCCTTTTGACGAGACTGTTTTATTCAATGGGGTTTATACCCCTTGGGATGGCAAAGTTGAAGTTGACCTTAAGGATATTATTGCTGGTTGTTTTGACATTGCCTTGCCTTATAACCCTTTCCCTAATCCTCAAGAGGGGTGGTATAGCGAATTTAAGGTCTTGGTTTCTGATGCTGATGGGGAAGACAGTGATATTTCTGATGTGTTTTCCGTATGCGCAAAAGAAAGTCTTTCTGTATCTGCGGATCCTCTAAACTATGAAATCGTTGAAAAATGTTTGCCACAGACAAAACAACCAGCTTTAAAACACACGACGGCAGAGGGCGTAGAATTGCTCACAATGATGTGTCTGGATGATAAAAATGGGGATATAGCAATAAGTTCCATAAACAACAAACCTTGTTACTATAGTCTTTTAAAAAGCGCATTAAGACCAGAGCCATCGACATATTCAAAAGCATTAATAGCGGATGTGTCGCCTCGTTTTATTAATTTTTTGGCACAAATTAATCCAAATATACTGGATTACCAATTTCCAATAGAGGCAGACGACCCGATACTATCTTATGAGATTTCACTGTGTTCGTATGACACGGTGATAAAGCGTTCATATATTATCGACCGAAGCACTGGTCGAGAGAAATATTTTGCCTTCGTCAACTCATACGGAGGTATCGACACACTGATAATGCGGGGTGACAATGTCCTGGAACCCGAGACGGAATATCCTGTGGCCGACTTCGGCGGAAAACTCGTTCAACGCAACGACGATGACACCGACCGCCGCATTTGGCACCAATACAGCGGTCGTTTCGACCGAGCTTGGAAAGAGGTCTTGAACGACTTCGCCGAGACAAGGCAGAAATACTGGAAAATCGAAAACTATTCCTTCATTCCTATTGTAGTGACAGAATGCTCACGCTCGTTCGCTGACCGCGACAACCTCGTGAGCTTCGATTTCCGGTACAAGAGGACTGGGGGATATTCATACGAATGGAGGATGCCTGTTTATGAAAATACTAAAAAGAATTGATTGGTACATCCACCTGACAATGCTTGTCAGTATAGGCCTGATAATAGCATCGTTCTGCGTGCCGCCGACTGGAGTGATAGACGGCTCGGTGCTTGCTGGCGTAGGCGAGCTCGGCTCAATGGCCGCCGTGTTCACCTTCTTGATAAGGCTGCCTCAATACCTCGAAGCCGGGGCAACGGCACGCATTCAGCGTGGCAACACATCCATAGAAGTAGGCCGCGACAAAGATGACAAAGATGACAATGATTCACTAATAAATCCATAACAATGAAATCAAGCAACCAACTCATCATTCCCCCTATAGAAGGAGGAAACACCGTTAATTTCATCGCGACCGGTGAAAGCGGAAGAATACAATTAGAAGGCAGCGGCGACATAGTAATGCAGGTCGGCGTTGACGGAGTAAATTTCGCTACCGTTGAACACGATGTGGAGTTTAGCAATGGAGTGGCCATCGCACCATGTGAGTTCTATGTCGGTGACTATGTGAGAATCTCTGCCACCAGCATCACAAAGGCAATCATCAACTTCAGCATGGTTGAATTCAATGAAAGGAACTGATATGGACGGATTTTTAACAAGAGACAACGGATTTGCCGCAAGACCGCAAAAAGGCTCTTCAGACCAGCAGATCAAAGAGATTGATGCGGCTCTTGACATAATCAACGGGGAGGTGATATAATGGGAACAACTAAACAGAAACTTCAGAGAGTTCTCCAGAGCAAGCTTGACATGAAGGCAGCCTTGGAGGGACACGGCTATGTCATGGACGATGTGCCGTTGAAAGACTACGCAAGCCGCATAGCCAACATCCATCACACCGAAACGACATCGCAAAAGTATTGCGTTGGCCGTTTCCACGAATATCTTGCCGATACGCCTACAGCGGTTAAAATCAGCGGAAGCCCAGCCGTGGCACTCGACTGGTATCCCGCACTCTTCGACTTGACCCCAGTGGAAGGTGTGACGAAGCTAAAACCTGTTGGATGGCTGAAACGAAACAACTTCCTTCGTTTCACTGACGGAAGTTTTGCCCCAACAGTCGGCATCACCGAAGCTCAAAGAGCCGAATGCGACGTGGCTCTTTATCTGGACTCAGAAGCAACAAACCTGTATTGCGCCGCAGGCGAGTTCGACGCAGCTGCATTTTATAATGCATACGGCATGGACACACCTCTTTACGATGCCGAAGGTAACAGCGTACGCATACTTCGCCCTTGGGAAACGACAGAAACCAAATACACTATAGGCATCTGCCGAAAAGACACTGTCTATCTGCTTGACCACGAGCTTGGCGCAGACGGGTACCAGCTTAATGGCATTATTGCAGACGACGGCCACGTTGATGGCATCGTGCCGACACACAAGCTTGTGCCAACAGCTCTGACACCCGACCCGTGCACAGTGAAAAACGGCAAGATACGCTGTTTCTTCTTTGCCTATCCATCGCAGGACACAGGCTGCAAGGGACTGTCGCCTAACCATGAGCTGACAGGCTCGGGCGAACTCTTTTATGGCGACGGCACTTATCCGAGAACACTCGACAACGACGTGGAAGGAGCAAACGGCAACTATCCCAATGACGACGACATAGGAATGAGCCAGGCTAAAAACGCCAAGGTTGCAAGGGCTTGCAACTACGATCCAACCAAATCATTCCCAGTGGCCGAGGGTGGATGGCACGCACTCAACACGTTCATCACATGCCTCGAAGCAGCCTATGGCACAAGGAACTTGTATGCGGCAAGCAAATTCTCAAGCGGCACATCAAGCAACGACAACGGTAACAACGAGACCAACTGGCTACAATACGGAGGTGTGCGCTACAAGTTGCAGACTGCATCGGAATGGTCATACGCTCTATGGAACACACAAAACTCTGCAATTAAATACGACGCTGCAAACCGCAGCGAATATCTGTCTCTACTGATTAACCGCTATGCCCCTAAATGGTGGTGCATGGAGGCTCAGATGGCTTTATCGTTTGCCGCAGAACGCAACATAGCTCCTGACACAAACTTTACATTCTATGGTAAAACATATATGTATAAGGATGTGCCTGGAGCGACAACACTGCTTAATGGCCGTATGAACGCAAAAGTGTACAGAACGCGTGTGATGACAATAAACGCCTACAGTGGCGGTGCAGCAGCCACATTTGACGTTCAGGCAAGGCTGAGGGCACCTATAGCAGAAGGCTATAATCTTTGCGGCGACTTCTATGTCTATTGCGGTGGCGGGCATGAAGTCATAGACCTTTACGCTAGCAGCATACACACGGTCAAGAACTATCTTGAATGCGACCAGACAAAATGGGCTGACATAAACCATACCGTTCAGCAGACCGAAGACTTCGACTTCCAGTCAACTTACGAAGATCTTGGCGACACTGCAATAGGGACAAGCAATTACTATATGCTAAGACAGGCTTATGGAACATGGAAACTCGCAAACAGCACGTCAATAAACAAAGGGGAATGCGGCTATCATTATGAACAATCATTGGGCAATGCGGCCAACACTCGCTATAGGGCAGGAGTCCGTTTTCGCGGTAACGCTCATCATGCCTATTGTTCGTCGCGGTCTGTCCATTCGAACTCCTTGGCTTCGTATTGCATCGCGAACTATGGTTGCTCTGCTCAAGTGTTGGTTGATGTTGGTGATGAGATGCAATAGCACGCAGTGCGGCGCAGCGGGGGTGCAACCCCCAGCGCGATGGCATGTGACAAGTCGGCGAGGGTGCAACCCTCGCCGACTTGCTTTGTATTCTGTCTTTTTTTTCTATCTTTGCAGCCAAATCCACATGTCCGATGCCAAACCTGGACACAGCGAGCCAGGTCACCGAAGCGTTGAAATGTGGTTGTAAGTGAGGCTGCCACTGAAAGAGTCCGTTTTCGCGGTAACGCTAATAATGCCTATTGTTCGTCGCGGAATGTCAATTCGAACAACTTGGCTTCGTATTGCAACGCGAACAATGGTTGCTCTGCTCAAACTTGGTTAAAACATAGATGGTGGCAGTCTTGGCCGGAAGTGCCGAATTTATAAGACGAGACGGATTAAGAGACCGTCGGCAAAAGCGGCTGGGATGCCGCCGATGCCATGCTCAAACCAACATTTGGTTGAATGAATGTGACGAAAGATGACATATTAAAAGCCATAATGAAAGCTGCTGTCGGACACAGGGACAAGAGGGAAGTCCGTGACATGCTCGCCAATCAGGATACCTATGCGTCGGAAGTCCTTGACAGCATCAACAGCGGCGAGTATGTCGGTAGGCTTAAATACAGAGATTTGGTGATTTCGAGCAGCGGGAAGAAGCGAAACATCAAAGCCCCTACACTCTATACGAGAGTGCTCCAGGTCATGTTCAACCAGATGATTCTGCCTTATTACAACAGCCATGATACAGGCGACGCACTCAACTGCAAAATAGGGTGCGGCATAACAGCAAACAACCGCAAGAAAAGCATACTGCACAGGCTTAAGCATATCATGTACGACCGACGCGATGTCGATTACGCCCTGGTTATGGATCAGCGGAAATGCTACGACCATATAACCAAGGGGGTGTTCAGGCGCAAACTCGAGCGCATCACATCCGACGAGTGGCTGATTCAGTTCGGGGTAAACGTGGTTTTTACTCCAGAGGGAAGATTCCCGATAGGAACTCCAACGTCGCCCTTGGCCCATCATATCGTGATGCTTGACTTCGACAAGATGATACACAGCCTTGCTCCCCTGTATCTACGCTATGCTGACAACATTATTCTTTTTTCTTCCAGCAAATCCGACTTACAGCAGGCGAAGTGGCGAATCCAGAACTGGTGGTGGTACGACCTCGGTATCCGTGCAAAAAGGCAAAACACGAGGGTTTTCCCGTTGGCCGACAAATCGGGGCTGGACTTTTGCGGGTACCGTGTTTTCCGCAACGAGGGCAGGGGAGTGACCGACCATGACAAGGGCTACACCTTAATAAGAAAGAGTACAGCTGAAAAAACGCTTCACTGCCCCGACAAAAGCGTTCCGAGTTATTTCGGGCTTCTGAAACACGCTGACTCCAGGAATTTAATTGAAAAATCAGATAATATGAAACTTAAGGAACTTAACAAGCTTGTCAAAATCGACAGGCAGATGGACGCACGAAAGATAGAGGTCAAGGAACTTGCCGACAATAAGACAGTGTTCAACATTATCGACCATGAAATAAGATACGACAACAAGGAAAAGAAACCAAACTGGATAAAGTGTCTGATAGGCATAAAGGAAGAGTCTTCCGGAAGGTATCTCGCAAGGGAGTTTCACGGCAACTATCAGAACATCATCGAAAGCGTTATAAGCTGGGAACAAATGAAGGGGAAGGAAAACATATTGCCAATTGAAGATGTCACCATAGAGAACTCGTGTGGCTATATTTTTGTTGGCAGTACGAACCAAATAACATATATAGATGAACTTACCTAAGACAATAGTCCCTACATCAACAGGCGACGGCCAAGGAGAACTGATATACCACGACGGCAAACTGCAAAGGTACGAACACGGCAGCGAGGTGAATGTCTATCTGTTCCACGAGACAGACGATGAAGGCAACGTGAGAGCCTTTGAGATAACAATGCCTTTCCCGATGACAAGACCCAAATGCATCAATGCAGCCGAGATGGCGGCGTACGGTCTTGAAAGCGCAATGGACGTGGCATCGTTTACCGCCAGCCTGGCACGAAAAGCCCGCCTTGGCGAAGACCCTGAAGAAGTGGCCGAACACGACCAGTTTATTCAGGATGTGAAAGAGGAACTGACCAGACTGGGGATATAAAACTATTGATAGTCTTTCAGTCCCTCTGGTGCCATTGACGAAGTGCGGGCGTATATTTCCGTCGTGCTGATATTCTGGTGCCGTGCCTGGTCGCGGACCACTGCCAACGGCACACCTCGTTGAAGCATGTCGGTGATACCAGAGTGTTTTAGCGAGTAAAACACTTTTTTCTGCCCTGCAAGTTCGGGATAAATGCCGCCTTTGCAGGCAACATGCCGCTCCCAGAAACGCCCGAACTGCTTTTTGTTGCCTAGGAGATGACCGCATTTCATTCCCTTGCCGAAAAGATAATCATTGCCGGAATGCTTGTCTATACCCATCTCTAGCATCAGTTCCACGACAATGTTAGGCAGCGTCACCTTTGCCGTCCTCTTGTTTTTTGATATGTCGGCAGGGACTGTTATTGTCTGTTCCTCGAAGTTGACAAACTTAACCTTAACCCTGTAAAGCTCGTTGGGTCGGATATAGGTGTAATACTCCATCATGCAGGCAAGCAGGAACTCCATCCGCCCCGCTTTGCGCAGACGGTCGAACAGCACACCTCTTTCCTCTTCGGTCATGGTGGGTCGGCTCTCCTGGCGCGCAAGTGTCTCGTTCTTCAGAGGAAGGGCGGGGTTTTCCGTTATTAAACCTCTTTCAAGCATCCACCCAAAAACTGTCTTAAGCCACCCGGTAAGACTATTGCAATACTTTTTCGAGTATTCATTAACCTTCTTGTCGTCAATGAAGTTGACGAGGTCTGGTGTTGTCACACTGGCAACGTCCTTCCGAGGCAGGAACTCAAGGAGCTTGTTGACGTAAGAGAAATATGTTCGGCGTGTGTCGGGCGACATGACCTTCCTCTCAACCTCCATATCGACATAATCCTTGTATTGCTGCAAAGCATCCTTGACCGGGACGCTTGGGGCTGTCGGTTCCTTGACGGGTCTCAAACGGGTCAGAACCGCGCCAGGCTCTTCGCCGAACGGCGACCAGCCCTGCGCAAGGATGGCAAGGAACCTGGAGCAAATTTCACGTTCGCGCTTCTTTATGAACCATCGCTTGCCCAGATGGTTCAGCTTAATGCGCTTGCGACGCATCTTACCGAGCTGGCTGTCAAATGAATAGAATGATAAAACAGTGTCTTTCACCCCGTAGGTTATATGGGGCATGGAGAACGCCAATGTGGACTGAATCACATCTTTTGGCGGGAAATTATTGATTTCGATGTTAGGCATTTTTTTCTTTTCGCCCACGCGTTCGCGGCGAAAAGGAGCTGACCCGTCTGTTTCCAATCCTACAAAGGCAGCATGATGTAACACGCTGCCTTTCAACGGTTTGATTGGTGTAGCGGGATCGAGAATTGAACTATCTCCAATTCTCTTATATGCTTCTATATCACTGCTTTGCGTAAGCATTTTTTATTGTTGAACATTGTGTTTTGACTCGTTTCTGGCTTAAAAGCGACACGTTTTTGGCGCGTTTTCTCAATCCCTTTCGGGTAGGTGTAAAAGGTTTCGTATGCGCCACGCATTTACGCACACAGGCGCGATGGCAGTGTTGGCGCGGCTACGAAATCATCATCATAAACTCAGCCTCTGATAGTATCGTCAGCGACGAGCCTTTTTCAATCATCTGCATCGCTTTCTTCTGCTTGCTTGACATGCCTTCCTCGCCGACAATGCGGAAATCCTGCTGACCAACAACGAGGAAGTCTGTTGTCTTGGTCACGCTGTCCTTGGTTCGTCCGCCAATGTCCATAACCATACGCATCATATCCTGGCGTGGACGGCTCATTGTGCCGGTGAAGACAACTTCTTTTCCGTAGAAAGGGTTCTCATCGTCAAAGCCTGTCTCATCGGCTTCATACTCTTTGGCGAACTGGTCCAGGTTGGTCTTGTTGGAATAGTCGCGGATGCGGTTGAAGGCTTTATAGCTGCCGCCTTCAAAACAGCCATAGCGGTAGTTGTATTTCTCAAGCAACTCGTCAATGGAACTCACCTCGGCGACTTCGCAAAGGCGAAGCATCAGCTTGGCCGTCATCAGCGCATCGGTACCAGCGCGATGGTGGCCGTTGGTTTCAATGCCGAAGTGGTTGCACAGCGGTTCGAGACCGTAGCTGTAGAAACCTGGCAGCACATAGCGGGCGAGGGCACAGCTGCACACGAAGCGGAACTCTGGCAACGGCAAGCCGCAGCGCACACACTCTTCACGGATGACTCCCATATCGAAAGGCGCATAATGAGCCACAACAATTTTGTCTTTAAGAAAGTCAGCCATGACTGGCCACTGCAGCCAAAACTCAGGCGCATCGGCTGTCATCTGGGGCGTGATGCCATGTATTGCCGTGTTGGCAGCATCATACTTGTTGTAAGGAGGTCGCATCAGATATGACGGCGACGACATTATTTTGCCTTCCGTGACAAAACACAAACCCACTTCGCACACCGAGGCGCGATGGCTGGTTGCCGTCTCGAAGTCTAAGGTGATAAAATTGGTATTGAACATTGAATATTACTTATTATTTTGATTTTCTTTTGGCTTTTTTATACTCCTTTTCAACCCATTTACTTTTTTGTTTGAGAATCCTTATCTTGTTTCCCAATTCATTCATTTTCCTTTTGTATTCATCGGTTTTGTATGCGCTTTTTACAATAAAAGCATAACGGAACATAAAAGGCGAAGGTTCTTTTAAACGACGCTCTATTTCCATTAGAGTGCTCATATACTCGACAAAACGAGGCTTGTTAAAACAAGGTTGAAAAGGTTCCTGCAAATAGAATCGTTCGTATTCGATGCCTTCTATAGTGTCGGGATCTGTTTTTGAAAGCAACGAAAAATCTTTGAAATCAAATTTGTACCAAATTTTATTTCCCCTGCCTTTGACCTTTTCCAAAATTTTGTATTGTCTGTTTTTAAAGGCCACCAAAGACCTTTTTTTGTCCATAAGCATACAATATGGATAATAATTTTCAATCTCGTATGAAAGTTCATGAATCAGATCGGGGTGAGAAAGCAACCCCTTTTCCCATTCTTTTTCAACACTTTTAGGTAGTTGAGTAAATTCTTGATTGTTTATAGTCATTTTCTTTCTGTTATGTATTATTTCAACTTATTTTTTTCAATGATTTTCAACAGTCTATCTATCTGTTTGTCTTTTTCTTTAAGCTGCTCCCTCAGAGCCTTTATCGACTCATTGGAGTTCTGGGTGTTCCCACCGCTGATGTTTGAGGCATAAATACCATTACCGGTATAAATGGCGGTTTCTTCGTATCCAAAGAACTCATTGGGTGTGATACCAATAAAATCGCACAACAATGGCACTTTGGAATAACTCATTGTTCCGTCTTGATACGCAACTTTAAAACTGTTTTCTGCGTACCCTGCAACTTTTGCTGCATCTTTTACCTTTTTCTTGTTTTTTGCAATCAAAGATTTTAATTCGCTGTAAACCATATAATTATAAATTTTATTGAATTTTTTTGCAAATAATTATCTTTGTTTTCAAATATATTTCTTACTTTTGCAAATCGAAACACATACGAAAATACAAATAAAAATCATTACAGCAATGAAAAAGATGAGATTAAGAGAATTTTGGGAGAGTTGCGACATAAAAAAGAGAAACAAGATTCTGCTTGAAATGTCGGAGAAATGCCAAAATTCAATCCAGACAATCAGGGCATGGATGTTAGGGTACAGATACCCTAAAGGTCTTGACAGAGAAGCCCTTTTCGACTACATCAAAAAGAACTTTAAAGTGGAAATTTTCACCGAAGAATCATAACTAAAATCAAAACCAATAACACCATGAAGAAAAAAAACGAGAATGCTCCGAAAAGGAGATGGTACACAATGAAAGAGTTAAGGGGGCTGCCAGAGATAGAACTTGACGAACTTGTGAAGTCATTCGGGTGTCCGGAAGACAGATTTGCCAAGTATGATCATGCCGACAAACTGGTGTATGTAATGAGCAACCAAATCGCACTCAGAGACAATGGGGTCGAATTCGAGAAAGGAGGCAAACAATGAGTAGTCACAAGGCATTAAATCATTCAATCGGGGATATTTATACATTTACCAAATGGCACGACATAGAGTGCATGTTGCTCGACACTGGTGAGTGGGTGGCGAATCCCCGCGGGTTCGACCCCCTGCGCGGCTATCTTCACGAGATTGACAATATTCTGATTACTGGCGAGATAGACGACATCGACACTTTACGCGAGTTGCGCAAAGACCTCTCCAAGATAAGGGAAGATTTTTTGCGCTTCAAGATGGAAGGCCTTTATGAGAAAGAGAAAGGAGGCGAGCAATGAAGAAGATTATGTTCAGTGACAAATACGGCCTCACCAAAGCCGTCCTTAATGGACGCAAGACGATGACAAGAAGAATTGTCAAATCTGACAATATTATTCAGATTACAACATCAGATGGCGTTGTTCATCATGTTGATAAATCAACAGGCTCTTATCATGAATATAAAGATAGAGAAGGTAAGATTTGGCTTGCATGGTCTCCGTTCAAAGTCGGCGATGTTGTTGCGGTTGCACAAAGTTACAAAGACTTGGGTTTTACTCCAGATACTATCCAGAGAGGCAAATGTGTCCGCAAGGGAAGTTATTGTAAGGATTGGGAAGATACCTACCTCGGTCAATTAGGTGATTGGTATATAGACCAGTTAGCAGGATGGAACAATAAGATGTTTGTTTTTGCAGATATGTGCAATCACCACATCCACATCACCGATATTAAGTTTCAGAGGCTGCAAGACATCAATGGCTATGAGTGTATTCAAGAAGGAATCGAAAGGGTTCAATGTGGCTCTGGGTATCGAGGAAGTAGCCTAGAACCTATTGTAATTCCACAAGATTTTAGAGTTCCAAACACAAAGGATAGATATTTATTTGTTACAGAAGCAATCAAAAACCTTTTTGACGGAATCAACGGCAAAGGCACATGGGACCGCAACCCCTATGTTTTCGCTTATTCATTTGAACTAATCCAATAAAAACCAGTCAACAATGAGCAAATACCAATTCAAATATCGCTTGACTGCGAAAAGCAGCCTTGCAACGATTGCAAAGGCAACAAGGGCATTGGGACTTGAGATGCATATCGCAGAAAAACATGTATGTTTTAACAGGTATAGGTCCTGTGATGGTGGTATCTTCTGCGACTCTTTTATTGTCGATGACAAAAACGTCCCCGACTGGCTTAACAAACGGCTTGAAGCTGAAGGACTTCTTAAAACAGTTGCCTGATAGAAAAATTTAACAAAACAGAGCCATGATAGTACACCGATTTATGTCTGACAAAGAATATCAACGGCTAATAGCCGGCGAAACACTTACGAACCACACCCAACACAACCTTAACGGTTGGGCAACAACGTCGATTGGCTTTTGTTTCTTCACCGAGCCGCCACATGAAGCCATACACTGGCTTTCGTTCATCGTCGACACCGATTGGTGCGTCACGTTCGACATACCCGACAATATGCTTACCGAGGCAAAAGCCAAATATCACAAAGTTGACAAAGACACAGAACGAAAACCTTTGATTGACCCGACTTCGTGCTGGAGGACCGAATACTGCCTTACGAAGTATAGCATCAGGCAGGTAAAAATAATAAATGCCACAGACGAATACGAAAGCTATGGCCAAGAAATAAAAAATTTACTCAGGACACTTATTAATGAAATAGATTTTTGACCATGCCACAATACGAACAACTTGCACTCATAGGCGAATCCGACACGCAGATGCACTTCACATCCAAACGCTGGGGACTGCTGACATTCTTCCCCACGAAAGGCAATAAATGGAAGGACACCTGTCGGCATTGCTTGCTGTGGGACCCAAATCCAAATAGCCCATGTGACGAATGTCTGAAGACTCCATGTAACGACTTTGAACGATTCGACGGTCAGAACGGATTCTTCTCAATAAGAGAAATGCCTAAATAGGCTAAAAATTAAATACCATGGGAAAAAGTAAACAAGAATCAGTCAGCGATTGGATGGAGCTGGCCAAGGCTTTTGACAAGGCCGAAAGGGAGACAGTTCAGCCTTATGTCATTGTGAGCATTGAGGACAGTACCACAGAAGAGGTGCTGTATCAATACGATATTCCAAGATATATGCTATTCAAGTACGACTGGGTTATTAAATGGAGGCTTGCAAGGTTTGTGTGTCAAAGGCCAAGGCATAAAATCAATCAGATTCTATCGTTCTACGACAAAAAGACCAGACTTGACTTTAACTTCGGCTCTTTACTTTCAAAACTGACTTCGGCCAAAGCTCAAGTCACCATGCTTGAAAACAAGATGGCTAAATACAAGGAGCTGATGAAAGAAGATTTGTTTTTCGACGAGACAAAAGACCCCAATATAGCTAAATTCAGATGTAAGATAGAAGCACAGAGACAAAAGATTAAAGATTACGAACACGAAATCAAAGAAAAAATATCTAAAACAAAAGAAGAACTATGAGAGAAATCAAATTCAGAGGAAAGTCCACAAACCCCAACCATGAATGGGTGTATGGTGACCTTATCCATCGCCTTGACGGAAGTCCAATTATCCGTCACAACCTACACACAGAAATAAAACATGGTGACGAAGTGACTGTGTGGCAAGAAGACACTGTAAAGACTAAAACCGTCGGCCAGTTCACAGGCTTGCACGACAAGAACGGCAAGGAAATCTATGAGGGGGATATTATTCAGGGAGAATATAATCACTCATATCTAATCCGATATTCAGAAGATGAAGCAATGTTCACAGGAACTCTTGTAGAGTATGTTGGAAACAAGTATGCTGAAAGAAGCAATACTGGAGAAGTAAAACAAAAATGGATTGATGAATTCAACAAAATTGTAATCGGTAACATCCACGACGACCCTGAGCTGCTGAAAGGAGGTGAGAAATGCTCCCAATCTTAGTCAGAAATTTCCTCGTGAAGCATCCCAACCTTATCTATTGCGTTGATGGTCGTTTCGGTCTAACCAACGAGCAGATAAAGAGGGGTAGTATAGACTTTATTGAATATGCGAAACACGAGGTTAAAAACCAGATTTTTTCTGAAATAGCCCATAATGGTGGAATCATCATCAGGACACTCAATAATGGAAGCGAAACCGTTGTAGCGGGTCGCGCCTATTACATCAACATGGAAGAGTATATCCGAAAGTATCTAACTGAAAAAATTGAAAATATGCAAAAGCTAATTGAACTTACCAAAGACACCATGTGCGCTCACGACCAGCACGAAATCAAAAACTATCCGCGCCCATGGTACAAACCGAAGCCTGAGCTGCCAAAGGGCACAGTGCTTACGGTAAAGGAAACATGGTCCAACTTCTACGGCACATATCACCGTTGCGTCACTCCCGATGGGGAGTATGACATCCCCGTCGAGAATGCAAAAGAAGTTGTGCCGACAGTCGGCGAACTGGAAGAGACCTGCGCAAGCGAGGTCTGCAAGTACAAAGGCAAAGGGGTCTGCACCTTCAAGAAAGGTGAGTATTGCCCATTGTATAAGCCTAATGCCGAAGAGATTGCCCGTGTGAGAATGGAAAGGAGGTGAGGAATGATTAACAAAAACATGTTCTTTGGCACCCAGACCATTAAAGAATATCGGGAAATGGATATTCTTGAAATTATCCGTGAGTATCTGTTGACGAAAGGCACACAGAGCAGGCCGTTACGCAAGAATGAAATGCCTTATCCTATTCATAAGGAAATTAGTGTAAAAGACCTTGTCACCTCAGGCCTATTTGTTTATGGACTGAAAGACAACCCTACAAACAGAAAGGCTATCGAACACTACTGTGAGCGATGGGGACACATTCATCTGAGAATTGACGAGAAGAATGTGATTAGTGTTCCTTCCGATTTATGGGAAGAGTGTGACAAGAAAAATGAGGAATTTACCAAAGGGCTTGACCGTAAACCAAAAGAGGATGCTCTATGATCCGACTTCTCTACATTGACCTCTTCTGCGGTGCTGGCGGCACCACAACGGGCGTGGAAGCTGCCCGCATTGGCGGCGAGAAATGCGCCAAGGTGGTCGCCTGTGTCAACCACGATCCAAACGCCATCGCCAGCCATGCCGCCAACCATCCCGACGCGCTGCACTTCACCGAGGACATCCGCACACTGGATGTCGCTCCTTTGGTGGCACACCTCGAAAAGTGCCGCAGCGCATACCCTAAAGCCAAGGTTGTGCTATGGGCTTCGCTCGAATGCACCAACTTCAGCAAAGCCAAAGGCGGCCAGCCGCGCGATGCCGACAGCCGCACACTGGCCGAACACCTTTTCCGCTACATTGATGCCCTCAACCCCGACTACATCCAGATAGAAAATGTGGAAGAGTTCATGAGCTGGGGCGACATGGACGAGAAAGGTCACCCAATCAGCCGCGACCGTGGCCGTTGCTTCATGTCGTGGGTGAACCGTGTGCGCAAATGTGGCTATGTCTTCGACCATAGCCTACTCAATGCTGCCGACTATGGGGCTTACACAAGCCGCCGCCGTCTCTTCATCATCTTCGGCAAGCCGGGCTTGCCTGTGGTGTTCCCAGTGCCGACCTACGCCAAAAACGGCAACGAGGGACTGGAGGTGTTCGGCGAGGTGCTTTACCACAAGTGGAAACCTGCGCGTGAGGTGCTTGACCTCGATGACGAGGGCGAAAGCATCTTCACCCGAAAGAAACCTCTTTGCGAGAAAACCTTGGAAAGAATTTTTTCAGGATTGGTGAAGTTTGTGGCGGGCGGCAAGGACGCTTTCTTTGTAAAATACAACTCAATGAACAAGTCTGGCAAGAATGTCGCTCCTGACATCGACAAACCCAGTCCGACGGTGGCCGTACAGAACAGGCTCGGAGTTGCCAAAGTGCAGTTCCTGTCAAAACATTTCAGCGGCGACCCTGGCAGCAAAAACACCAGCATCGACAAACCTGTTGGCTCTCTTACATGCAAGTGTAACCAGTCGTTCATCACGGCCTATTACAGCAACGGCGACAACTGCACATCGATAGACAGACCCGCGCCTACCATCCCGGCACAAGACAGGGTCGCAATGGTCACCACACAGTTCTACGCCAACGAATACAGCGGTGGCGGTCAGCTCGCCAGCATTGACCAACCAAACCCGACGGTGATGCCGAAGCCGAAACAGAAACTTGTTTCGGTCAAGCAATACCTGATGAATCCACAATACAACAGTGCCGGTGGCAGCATCGACCAGCCTTGCTTCACGCTGATAGCGAGAATGGACAAAATGCCGCCTTACCTGGTCACGACCAAAGAGGGTGTTGGCATAGCCATCTTCGAGGACGACTCGCCGATGACGGTACGTATCAAGGGGTTCATGGCAATGTACGGCATCACCGACATCTGTATGCGTATGCTGAAGGTTGTAGAGCTCAAACGCATCATGGGCTTCCCCGAAGATTACATCCTCATCGGCACCCAATCAGAACAAAAGAAATTCATCGGCAACGCCGTGGAGGTCAACATGGCCAAGGCGTTGGTCGAAACATTGGTAAAATGTATTAGAGAATGAAAAAATGGTAAAATCCGAGACATATATTCGAACCGACTCAAGCGACCTGGAAACGAGGTTGATTGCCGCGTTGTTGCGTATCAAGGAGCTAGAGGCAAACCAGGAGGAGATGCAAAGCAAAATTGACAACCTTATGAAAACAAAATACCCCATTATTGCAGACGATAACACCGTGTATGCAATACAAAAGGAACTGTATGCCATCAAATGTCAAATCGGTGAGATAAGGCAGTTTATACTCCTGCAAAACAGAATATTCACAAATCATAACGATAAGAAATGAGTACTATATCAAAACCAGATATTAACAGAATAGCCGAGGCAAACGATCTGGTTGACCTTGTGAGTAGCGAAGTGAACCTGAAACCGCAAGGTAAAGACCTTGTGGGCTGCTGTCCGTTCCACACCGAGACAGGACCGTCGTTCCATGTCAGCGCGGCCAAACAGACCTATCATTGTTTCGGATGCGGCAAGCACGGCGATGTGTTCCAATGGGTGATGGAACGCGAGAGCTGCACCTTCTACGAGGCGGTGCGCCGCCTTGCAAAAAAGGCTGGCATCGAGATAAACGAACGCGAACGCACTGCCGAGGAGATAGAGCGCGAGACGAGACGCGAGGCTATGCTGATGCACACGCAGAAGGTCAACGAATGGTTTGCCGCCCAGCTCGAAACCAACGAGGAAGCCAAACAATATGCGCTGAAGCGTTGGGAGGCAAAAAAGAAGTCGAACGAAGCCGCCGACCCCATGAGGTATATCCACGAACTGGGTGTTGGCTACGCTCCCTCAGGCAGCGCGTTCGTGAAATGGGCAAAAAGCGAATGCCTCAACTTCGACATTCTGAAGGAACTCCAGATAATAAAGACCAACAACGACGGCAAAGACTACTGCGCCTTCTACAACCGCATCACCATACCTATACGGAGCCGCTCCAACCAGATTGAGGGCTGGACTTGCCGCGATATGAGCGGACGAAAAGATGTAGGCAAATACATCAATTCGTCAGACAGTGAGCTTTACCATAAGAAAAGCTCACTCTTCGGCATCGATGTGGCAAAGCCGGAGATACGCGCCAAAGGCAAGGTGTATGTGTGCGAGGGTGCGCCCGATGTCATGCGTATGCAGATAATAGGCGTTCCCAACACAGTAGCACCTCTGGGCACGGCAATGACTGACGAACAGTTCGACCTTTTGCAGTCATGCTTCCCGAAGTCGGGCAAACGCACTCTCTGTTTGCTTCCCGATGCCGATGTGACGAAAGAGGACGGCACCAATCCGGGGAAAGCATCGGCGATAGAGCGTGGCATAGAGGCGGTGAAGCGCGGCTATTTCGTTCTCATCAAGCCCATACAAGAGACGAACGAAAAACAGGATCCAGACAGTTTCTTCACCTCGATGTCGAAATTCAAGGAGGTTGTCGAGGAAGATTTCATCATCTGGTATGCACACCACCTGTTCGCCAATTCAGAGAACATGGATGCCATCACACAGAACATCAAGACCATTGCGGCAATGGTGGCATCGACCAACGACGAAACAGCCATTGAGGGTTACAAGAAGAAACTGAAGGATGTGTACAGCAACCCCTCGATGTGGAACAAGGAGATTGCCAAGGCGGGGAAGGAGCAAAAGGAAAACGAGATAAAAGAAAAAGCCAGCTTCAAGGACGGCTACACCAAATACGGCTTCTATGAGGAACACGGAGGCTACTGGGCTTTGAACGGACAGACAGCAACACGCTGGTCAAACTTCACGATGAGACCTCTTTTCCACATCAAGGATGCCATCAACCCGAAACGACTCTACGAGCTGCGCAACGAGAGCGGCATCAAAGAACTGGTTGAACTGAAACAGGAAGACCTGGTAAGCCTGTCGAAGTTCCGTCAGAGGGTGGAAGGACTGGGCAACTACATCTTCGAGGCCAACGAGACCTGTCTGATTAAGCTGAAGCGTTTTCTCTACGAGCAGACGCAGACAGCCGTGGAGATAACACAGCTTGGTTGGCAAAGGCAGGGATTCTATGCCTTCGGCAACGGAGCCCTTTACCAAGGCAAGTTCATCAAAGCCGATGACCTCGGCATCGTTAGTCTGCCCGACGGACAGAACTACTATCTGCCCGGTGCATCGAAAATCTACACCGATGATCTTCTTTTCCAGTTTGAAAAAAAGTTCGTCCACCGGGGCTACAGCACCATCCCGCTCCGTGATGTCGCGGAGTGTATGATTAAGGTGTTCGGCGACAACGCAAAGATAGGTCTTTGCTTCCTTATCGCCACGCTTTTCCGCGATGTGGTGACATCGACAGTGAAAGCGTTCCCGATGTTGAACCTTTTCGGTCCCAAAGGCAGCGGTAAGTCGGAACTGGGACACACGCTGATGAGTTTCTTCATCATACAGAACATACCGCCAAACCTATCCAATGCCACCATAGCGGCATTGAGTGAGTCGGTTGCCCAGTGCTCAAACGCCCTGGTGCACCTCGACGAATTCAAAAACAACATCGACCTCGACAAACGCGAGTTTCTGAAAGGTCTTTGGGATTCAGCCGGCAGAACCCGTATGAATATGGACCGCGACAAAAAACGCGAACAAACCAAGGTCGATTCGGGCGTTATCATCAGCGGACAGGAGATGGCCACCGCCGACATCGCTCTTTTCAGCCGCTTCATCTACCTGACTTTTAACAAGACGGAGTTCACCACTTCCGAACGCAACGCCTTCGCCGAACTCGACCGTATGCGCAAAATGGGCTTCAGCCACCTCACCATCGAGATACTCAACCACCGCGAGACATTCAAACAGAACTTCGCCGCCATGTATGCTGCCACCGCCTCAGAGGTGACGGAAGCCATAAAAGACAACTCGTGTGAGACCCGCATCGTGAACAACTGGGTGACAGTGGCCGCAGCTTACCGCGCACTTGAAACACTGCTTGACCTGCCTTTCAGCTACGCCGACATACTGAAGATTTCGGTGGAACACACCAAGAACCAGAACGCACTCACAACATCGAGTAACGAGATAGGCATGTTCTGGCGTCAGATAGGCCGCACTCAAAAAGAGGGTAAATTCGTGATTGATGCCGACTACCGCATATTGTACAAGTCGGAGGTGAAGACCAACAAAGGCAGTATGTATTTTGCCAACCCGAAGCCGTTGCTATTTTTGGATCCTGATGCCTGGTACCAGGCTTATACCTATAAAGCCAAGGAAAACGGCATACAGCCTTTGCCCGACAGCTCACTTGTATATTACCTCGAAAACGCACCGGAATACCTTGGTAAATATAATAACATGCGTTTCACCAACAAGCAACCCAACGGACAGCTTGCCACAGGAACGACAGTTAAAAGACCTCTATGTTTTGACTACGACATGCTGTCGAACAAATACGGCTTATCCATTGAGGTTAACAACATAGATGAATTGGATGATAAAGAAAATGAGCCATTCTAATGAAAAACAAAGGTTTACACTTTTTTTTTGAAAATAATATAAATCTGATGGGACAAAAATGCTTGCTACAAATGCTACAAATGCTACAAAATGAAAATCAATAAGTTAGAGAGAAATATAATTGTAACAAGTTGTAACAAAATGCTACAAATAAACCATTTTTATGGTTTTGTAGCACTTGTAGCACAAGAATGTAACACTTTGCTACACCTAATAGGCTGTCTTACAGCGTGTAGCACTTGTAGCAGCTGTAGCACGGAAAATATACCTCATATAAACGGACAAAAAAAATCATAGGCTATGAACGAACTATATGTTAAAGCAAGGGTGGGAACGGAGATAAAACAGTGGCTTGAGGCTTCCTACAACAGCGACATCGTGGCACCTCTCCGCGACAGCACCCTAATGGGAATAATCAAACAGCACCTGGAACTTACAAGCCAGGACGATGACGAACAACTCGATGATGCCGAGTGCGTCAAAATCAAGTTGCCCATCCAGAACGGAAGTGTGTACTGCCAATCGAACGGAAGGGTGTATGTTTGCAACACGCTTTGGAGAAACAGACTCTCGGAAAAAGGACATCTAAGGGTGAAAAAGTTCTTTGAAAACAACTTCCGACATGCCTTCCATACCTTCATGGATGGTTATGTGGAGGGGCAATACGCGACTAAGACCGAAGAGGCGAGGCTGAAGGTAAAAGAGGGCGTGGCAGCCTTCCTTCTACAATACCACATCGACTTCAACGAGAAACTTGTGGCAAGGTTGACCAGGGATTGGTGGAGACACAACGACCGAAACGAGGGTAACAGGGTCAGCCCAATGGTGTATTAGAAAATACACTATACACGCACTATTTTCGTGTCGTTGAAAATCCTTTGTGAGTAAAGGAATCTTCGCTATTTTTTAGTCACTGAAAATTCAGTGTTGGATAAATAAATTTTCGCAATTTTCAAGACATCAAAAATTCAAGATAAAATGACAAAACCAGGTATTAAAAGGATTGATATCGCCCGGGGCGGTTTCAACACCGCCGACAACGTTACAAGGGCGGTTGTGATACATCACACCTATATAGATGTGTTCGACCAGGGCGATGCCTCTTTCAACGAGGCACTTAAAGATGACGAGAACGGACAGTATTTCGAGCAGACTCTTGATTTCACCGTTCGCGGAGAATCTTCTATGGCAGCAGTTTTGGACAATATCAAGATTCCAGTTTATGTTACAGTCACATTCGTTGACGAAAGCTCGGTGCAGATGGGCAACTCCGACAGCCCCGTCTGGCTTGAGACCAAGAAAAACTACAACGGCACCACGCTTGTAGAGGTGTCCGTCTCGGTGAAAAACGAGACAACAGACAGCGTTTTGGGCTGATTCAAGCCGTCACGGTGTTCTTTGGGCGCGGGTATAGTTTTGCAGTCAAATTTGATTGACGCAATGGCTATACCCGTTTCTTTTTTCAATACTGTTTTCCGCAGTCCGTGGATGATTGAGCCACAGACCGCTTCGGCATGTAAGACAATGCTTAAAGGCATTGTTATGGGATTGGAGTTTGCACAGGAGGACGATGTTATGCAATACACCGTTGGCCACGACAGCATTCCTGCAATCCCGCGAGGCCGACACATCAATGTCGTGGACCTGAAAGGCGTGATGCTTCGCGACGACGGTCCATGCGGACAGCTTGGCACACGAACCTTAGCCGCCGAACTGCTTAAGCAGGATGCCAACGCAGCTATCGTCGGCCATATCCTTTTTGTTGACAGCGGCGGTGGCGCAGCCAACTCGGTGCCCGACCTGGCCGAAGCTATTCAGGCATGTCAAAAACCCGTTGTGGCTTTCGTGGACGGCTACATGTGCAGCGCGGCAATGTATGCCGGCAGCTACTGTGACAGCATCATCGCCCACCGCGATGACGACCGCATTGGATGTATCGGCACGATGATCCAACTCGAAGACTGGCCAAAACAGGTGAAGGAACAAGACGGATTCGTGCACATCCGTGTCTATGCCGACGGCTCCGACGAGAAAAACAGCGAGTACGAAAAAGCCCTTGAAGGCAATTTCGCACTCCTGAAGGAAAGAATCCTCAACCCCCTCAACGAGCGTTTCAAGGCCGATGTCAAACAAAACCGTCCGGCTGCGACCGACGACCAGCTGACAGGACGCACCTACGATGCAAAATCGGTGGTGGGAACCCTCATTGACGAAATCGGCGGCTTCGACAGAGCCGTAAACAAAGTGATCGAATTGTCTAACGTAAAAATAACAAAGATGGAAGGACTTACACATCTCCAGCAAATTGAGTCGTGCAAAGACCTTCAGATGGTGGACGATGTTGTAAGCCTCAATCAGGAGCAGCTTAACGACATCGACAAGAAACTGTCTGAAGGCTCGAAAGTGGCCGAACTGACCGAACAACTCAGCCAGGCTCAGGCACAAAACTCACAACTCACTTCCGAGCGTGACAACCTCCAAGAAGAGGTGGCCACCAAGCAGACCCGCATCGATGAACTGGAAGCAGCTCTCGAACAAAGCGGCAAAGCAGCACCCGTCGCCGAGGCGACACACAACGGCAACCATGCCCAAAACGACGAATTCAAAGAGTTCACCGACGAAGAGGCTATGGACTACTGCCGCGAAATCCTGAAAAAATAATACTAACCACAAAACCACGAAATTTTTATGCCAGTTAACACTGTTTCACTCTCAACCGTTTTGGTTGACTCGTCTCACCGTTACCGCAAGGAAGTGATGACGATGGTGCTTGCCTCTATCGAAGAGGTTACCAAGCACATGAGAACCGTCAAGGATCTCAAAGGAAAAGAGACCGAGGCTACCATAGTCCCCGTGGCTCATTTCCGCC
>Ga0310696_10000693_pt1 | contig 51108 bp, 63 predicted proteins | sample AusTroGonzalo_MG_4_FD_203885 | JGI IMG/M metagenome (GOLD analysis project Ga0310696, IMG submission 203885) | Bovine rumen microbial communities from tropical cattle in Woodstock, Queensland, Australia - Gonzalo_02 (v2) (version 2) | ecosystem: Host-associated > Mammals > Digestive system >...
ATTCTTGCAAGTGAAGACACGAACAATGTCTGCCGTTTGCGGTCGTTCGATCTTTCGACGGCGTTCAACCTCTCGACGCACACAAGCGAGAAATCCACGTCTTTGAGCGCGACGGGCGCGGCATGGGTGAACCCGAACGGCTACCAAATCCTTCAAGCCGAGTATGCGTCCAACACGTCGTGCGACATCGTGCTCTACACGCTCCGTACCGCATGGGACGCGTCCGCGATCTTAAAGCGCGTCGTCCTCGGGACGGTCACGTTTAGTGGGTACACGTCCGCGAACGGGCTCTTCACGAACCCGGACGGGGACAAAATCTTCATCGTTGTTGCAACCGGCCACTACGCCGTGGTGGACCTCTCCGGCGGAGGCGAGTAGGATAAGGAGGCGACATGGCTACAATCGAGAAAATCAATCCCCTGCTCTACATCACGGACCGCGACCCCATCCCCGAGGAGGTGCTGGACGCGTCCGCGTGGTTCAAGACGGAAACGACCGAGCTTGACTTTGGCGAGTACGTCGGGCGGCCTGACGAGAACATCGCCATGCACAAGTCCATGCTCTCGTACTACCTCGCGAACGGATGGTACGTGGACGCTGTGCTCGGCGGCGGTCACGGCGGCCAATGGCAGAGCGTCGCCACGGCGCACAATTCCACGTCCGGCCGTGCGGCCAGCGCGTCCACGGCGCGGAGCGACGGCAAATCGAGCGCGCAGTCCTCCTCCCATTCGTCGGCTATGGGCGGCAGTCTTTCCAGCGCGTCCTCCTCCGGCTCGTCCACGGGCTCGTCCGAGGGGCGGTCCGTCTCGGAGGGCACGAACGAGAACAGCGGAAGCTCGTCGGCCGAGAACGTGCAGGACGGCGGCCCGTACTGGTACGCCTACAACCGAATCCGCCTGAAGCGCCGCAGGATGCAGACCGAGCTCGTCCTGAAGGACATGATCGCGCAGTTCACGAAGGCGTACAACGAGGGGCGGCAGATAAACGACGAGCGGTATGACGAGCTCGTTTCGCTCTACGCGCTCATGCTCTCCCGCACCGAGGACGAAGCCAACGCCTTCGCCGGGCTGAACGTGGACGACTTCAAGCCGCTCGCGAAGCTCGTCACGGACGAGATCAAGAAGGCCATCGAGGAGTACAAGAACGCCGTCGGCAACCTCCCCGAAGACTGGATGCAGTCTCGCATCGACGAAATCAACCGCAAGTTCGACGCGCTTCTCGCGGAGGCGAAGTCGAAGATGGTGTCGGCGGGGACGTACAACTCGACCGTCTGGCCGACCACGGCAAGCGGCATCGAGCGCGACCGGCAGATCGCCCTCAACGACCTGAAGGACGAAATGGTGACGACGAAGGTTGACGTGTACGGCAAGATTGCCGGAATGACGGCCGACGTTGGCAAGAACCTCCTCGACTGCGAGATTCGGATTCTCGAAATGCAGAACAAGATGATGCTCGGGCCGACGGAAATGCGCAACCAGGTGTTCAAGTGGATGCTCGACTTCATGGAGCGCCGAGACGACGACTATCCGGGGCTGGAGAGCATTGCGCAGATCGCGGAGCGGCTTGGCTACTCCGACGGCGCGGCGGGAGGTAACGTCTCGTGATCGGTGTGTCCTATACGGGCCACGACGGGCGGCGGGAGGACTTCGGCGTGACTGGCGCCGAGGAGCTTGCCTCTCGCATGTCCGGGCTCGCGGGACGCTCCGTGCAGGAGAGAGCAAACGACGCGCAGGGGCTTCTCCGCGAGGCGCGCAGGGCGGCGTTGTCGAAGCGCCAGCAGCCTGACGCGCCCGCCGCGCGCGAAAAGGTCATGCCGGGCGGATCCGTCGTGCGCGGCATGGACGGCGGGCTTTGCCTGCGCGGGGAGGAAATGGGGCCGCTTGTCCCCGGCAGGAAGCTCTACGCCGCGAAGGACGGTGGCAAGGGATTCTTCTCGCTGGACGAGATCGACCCGCCGCTCCACGGCGCCGTCGTGGGCAAGAACGTGGGCGACGATACGCAATCGCTCGACGCGGACAAGGCGGAAAAGTCTCTTCCCGACGGCGCGGCATGGGCAATGCGCGTCATGACGGACGAACGGGCGAAGAAGGACGAGGACACGGGCCTTGTGACTGTGTTCAAGTATTTCCGAAAGCTCTTCTTCTCGGCCGCCGGGCGCGTTGTCGGCTGCTCCGGGGAATGGCGAGAGGTTTCATATGCGTTCCTCGCTGGCGGCGGGACTGGGAACGGCAAGTACGGCGTTCGCGTGTTCACGACCGGCGAGGACGAGAACCCCGCGTTCAACTTCCTCGCGTTCGGCACCGAGGCGAACCTGGACACATGGGACGAGGAAACGCAGAAGTTCAAGTGCAACTACGACGGCACGGAGCCGCTTGTCAACCCGCCGGTCAAGATCGCGGAGGTTGACATCTGCGATTGCCCCGTCATTGAAGAAGCGAGCGAGGTGTAGCAATGGCAATCGAGACGCTACCCAAATCGCACGCGTTCATGATGAACGAGGCGCAAAAGAAGTTCCACTTGACGGGCGGCAAGTCATTCCGACAGTTCCCGTGGTGGGAGCTCCGCTGGATGACCACGCACACGGACTGGTCGAGGACGTGGGGCAATTACTCGCGCAGCGGGTCCTACGACGGCATGACGGGCGTATGGCAATATCCGCTCGTCGAGCCGCCGCACGTCGATACGGAGCCGGTTGTCAAGGACTTCTTCGAGCTCGGCAAGCCGACCCTGCACAACGTCATGCGGAACACGGGCGAGGAAGTGGAGGCGTTCAAGTCGCGCGTCCAGTCTCTCTACAACATGTTCGGCGGCACGAGCGGCGTATACTACCATCCATCGGACGAGAACCCGACGGTTGCCGCGTGGGTGAGCGACGGGGACGGGAGCCGCGAGGTGCTGGGGACGAGCTACTGCGCCGTCTCTCACGGCATCTACGATTCCTACCCGTACTCGGACGGCGTGTGGGCCGAGCTGTCGAACCTCGGTGCGGCCGATTCCGTGGTCTTGCTCGCCTACTCCGGGGAGCCGACGCCGACGTGGGACAGCCTTTTCTCGGTATTCGAGTGTTCGTTTCCGGTTGTGGTCGATTGTCTCGTGGGGTACAACACCACGAGCGGCCAGCCGTTCACGTACTTTCGCCCGTTCTCGTCCAGCGCCGTCGGCACGATCTCAATTCCGTACACGCGGTGGAATCTCGCGGCGGACTCGCAGTTGCCGACCACGGCGACGGACTCGCACGGAACGACCGTGGAGCAGGGCGCGGCAATCTTAGGTTCAAGCGGTTCCGGGATGCAACTCACGAGCACGACGACCATCACCGGGGTTTACAATGACAAAGGACCCGTCGAGGAGGTGTAAGACATGGCGATCAAAGTAAGACACGACGGCAACAGCGCGGCGGTCATTGCCGCAGGCGCGGGAAGCGGACGGGCGAAGCGGCGCATCGAGACGGCGAAGCTCGCCCAGAACACGCCGCAGCACATCCAGACGTTGCAACCGGCGCACGCGTCCGCGCCCGGAGCGGGTGGCGGAAGCGCGCCGTTGACGCACGCTCCGACGGGCGCAAGCGCGGCCAGCGCGCCGCTCACGCACGCGCCTGCGCCGACGGGAGGCGTCGGCTCGCGTTCTTCGTCCCTGCGCGCGGGAGGCGCGGGAGGCGATTTGGGCGAAGCGAAGGTGACCGGCACGAGCATCTTTGAGCGCCCGGACAAGGAAAGCCAGTGGAATCCCGCCACGCAGAGGTGGGAGCGCCCGTGGCTTCCCGGCGAGAAGGAAGCCGAGGCCGCGGCACGGATGAACCCGGTCCTCGCGGACCGCGCGCGGACGCAGCAGGAGCTGGCAGACGCGTCCATGCGCGAGAAGCAGCAGCTTGCCGACGCCTCTTTCGCGGACCGCGCGAAGTTGCAGCAGGAGCTGGCGCAGGCGGAATGGGACCGTCGGCACGGCATCCAGCGCAAGGACCGCGACGCCGACCTCATCGCGGCGGGCACGCACGAGCTCGGCTATTCGCCGGAAGTCCAGCGCGAGTACGACGCCTTGCAGGAGGAGTACAACCGCGGCCTTCAAAGCGGACGGTTCGTTGCCGGTTCGGAGGACGAAAAGGCGTTCATGGACGAAATGGAACGGCAGATCTCCGCCCTTCCGAAGACAGCCGTTCCGAGGAACGACCCAGAGGGAATGTTCAACCGCAACACGTTCACGGACGCGCAGGGGCGTATCTTCACAACGGACGGGAAGCTCATCTACAACCCGGCGGACGTTGAGATGCGGCGCATGGAGTTCCAGCAGAGGCAGATGGACGCTATGTGGCAGAGGGCGGAAAGGTACGAGCAGGAGCTGCGGAAGCCGAGGCTCGTGTCGCACAAGGTAATCGACCCAGACAGCGGTGCGGAGCGATACGAAAAGGCGTATGAGGAGCGGAGCGAGGACGAAATCGCGCGCATCATGCAACAGCGCTTCCCACAGCTCTACCCGGCCGCGCAGGAGAACGCACCGCAGGGCATGTGGGACGCGTTCACGAACTGGTGGCGGAGCATGCAGAACGGCGGACAGCAGCCTTCCGCGCCCACACAACCGCAGCCCACGGCGCAACCCACGCCCACCGCGCAGCCCACGCAGGCGCAGGGCGTCAAGCCTCTCCCGCAGGTGTTCACGCCGGAGCAGGCCGCAGACTACAAGAGCCAGTTCAAGAGGAGGTGAGCCATGCAGCAGGTTTTCCGCATGAGGGACGCCGACGGCGAGTACGACGTGCCCGAAAGCGAGGTTGCCAACTTCAAGCGCGCGTCCCCGAACGCCGTGGGCGTCTCTGGCTTCCGCGACAAGGACGGAGACTACGACGTGCCGGACACCGAGCGCGACAACTTCAAGCAAGTATCGCCGGACGCACAGCCGATACGCCGCTTTCGCATGGACGACGGCGAGGACATCGACGTTGACGAGCGCGCGATAGAACGTCTGCGGCAGGGTCAAATCCGCAACCCGTTCGCGCCAATCGGAACGAACAGGGAGGCGGAGCGAGCAAGCGTGTCGCGCAAGGCATGGAAGGAGGCCGGGCTTCCAGAGAAGTACGGTCGTTCGCAGAAGGAGCGCGACGAGGTTTCGCGCCTCATCCTCGATTCCTACGACAAGGAGCAGAAGGAGGCGGAGGCCGCGCGCGCGGCGCAGGCGCAGTCGAGGCAAGGCTGGACGGACGCGGACGAAGCGCAACTTCGGCAGATGCAGAAGACGCAGAAGGACTACGCCGCAATGGAAATCCAGCGCGCGGCAGGCGCGGACCGTCCCGATCTCGGCGTGTTCGGCCAGAAGTACCTCGAAGCGGTGGCGGCCGCAGGGCGCGACGTGGGCGAGGGCGAGCTTGTCATGCGCCAGCTCCCCGTGCTGGGCGCGTTCATCGACGCGAGCGACGCGATGGTGAACCACAACTTCAAGCGGTTCATGAACGGCGATTTCAAGGATTCTCTCGCAATGGGTAACGCGGCGCGGAGCATGGGCATCCCCGAGGATGTCATTGCGGATGTCCAGCGTCGGTCGTGGAGCGGCGAAAAGACCGCCGCGGGCGCGCCGATTGTTGACCAGAAGAAGGCCGCGGAAGAGTGGATGAAGGTTATCAAGCCGCTCTACGAGGCGCGCGAGGCGGCAAAGGGGCGCTCACGCGAGACGCTGGAGGAAGCGGCGCCACTCACGGCGTCGCAGGAGATTTTGAGCGGCGCAATCACCCTCCCGAAGATGGTTGCCGACCTCACGCCTCTCGGGTTCGGCGCGACCGCCCTTCCGAAGCTCGCCACGCACGCCGAAAGCCTCATGGAGAAAGGCGACGGCGAGGGAACGGCGCTTGCGAAGTCCGCCGCGAGCGTCGGCGGCGAGTATTTTATCTGGAACAAGCTCGGCAAGGTCATTGAGGCGCTTCCCGGCGTCGGCGGCGCGCTCAAGAGCGCGGGACAGGCGATTGCGCGGAGCAGGCTCGGCGGCAACGTCATTGCGCGGAACGCTGGGCAGATACTGGAAATGAACGCGAAATCCGGCCTTACGGAGCTTGTGAACGACGTGGTGGGCATGGGCAAGGCCGACGGAGAGGAGAAAAAGGCGTTTAGCGACTGGTTCCAGGACTTCATTTCCGTTCCCGGCAATGCGAAGAAGATGCTGATGATGCTTCCTGCGCACCTTCTGATGAAGGGAATGGGCAAAGGTAAGCAGTTGCTTACGAAAGAGGGGCGCGAGGCCGCTGGCGCGGTCAAGGCGCAGCGTGCCGTCATTGAAAGCACCATCGGTGAGGAGGCGGCGCGCGGGTTGTCCGACGCGGACGTGCAGAACATCTATAACATCGTGGCGTCGCCGCGTCTTTCCGAGAAGTCCATATCCGACACCCTTTCGTTCATCGAGGGCAAGGCGGGTACGGAGAACCGGCAGGCGGCATTAAAGGAATTGCGGAAGCGGTTGCGCGAGGGACGCGAGCAGGCCGAGAGTAGGGAGGCGGCGGAAGCGGGGGCGCGTCAGATCCACGAGCAGGACATGGCCGAGCGGAAAGATGCGCTGGAGGAGCGCCGCGAAAAGGCCGTTCGGAGCATTGAAAGCCGCATCGAGAACAAGGCCGCACGCGAGGAGAAGCGCACCCGCAAGTCAGAGGAGGCGGCGGAGAAGGCGCGCGCCGAGGAGGAGTACCGCAAGGCGCAGGCGGAGCAGGAGGCCGCCATCGCGGAAGCCGCGCGCGGGAAGGCCGCGGATGAGGCGAAGCCCAATGCCGCCGTCGAGGAGGCGAAGGCCGCTGGCTCCGAGGCCGAACAGCAGGCCGAGAACCCGCTCAAGGCGCGTCTTGACGCATGGCCGGAATACTCCGCGTGGCTAAAGAAGAACGGCAAGAAGAACAACGCGAAGAACTGGAACAAGTTTGTCGCGCAGAACGACCTTGACCCGAACATGAAGCTGGAAACGCCCGACGCGGCGAAGAAGCGCGTCGCGGAGGAGTTTGAGCGCGGGCTGGCGCCGGACGCGGAGCTTGCGGCTTTCAACGAGTACAACGAGGAGTACAGCTCCGGGAAGACGAAGCAGACGTTCGACGACTGGCTGGCGAACCGCGGGAAGACGATGCGCGTGGAGGTCCCGAAGGAGGCTCCGGTCCAGACGAACGGAAAGACGCCGATACGGATTGACATAAACAAGACCGCCGAGCAGAAGGCGGTGGAGGCCGCGCACGCCGAGCGCGAGGCGGACATCAAGGCCGCGTTTGCGGCGGACGACGCCGTGAGAGCGAGGGCGGAGAAGGCGATCAAGGAGTACGAGAAGCAGAAGCGGTCCGCGAAGACGAAACTTCCTTTCGACAAGTGGCTGGACAAGTACCTGGCCACGTCGAGGGTCGAACTGCCGGACGAGGTGAAGGACGCCGCAAAGGGGCTTTTTGCGCGCGACGTGACCAATGCGCAGAAAACCGCCAAAAACGCCCCTAAGAGCGCGCCGACGGCGGAAGGCACAATCACGCCCCCGAAGAGCGCGGACGCGCCACAGGGCGGGAAATCGCCGTCTGGCGGCGCGAAACCCGCCGAACCGCCGAAGGTGAAGCCGAAATCGGGCTTTTCGCTCACGTCGCACGAGTCCTACGACTCCGATTCCGAAAGCGGGTCCACGGGCGCCGTGCGCTGGCACCACGAGAACGGCGGACGCATCTACAAGATTCCAGTGGACGTAGACGCGACGGTTGCGAACGGCGGGAAAGTTGTGCTGAAAGGCGGCGACTCCGCCACGGAGCGCATCAAGGAATTGCTGAACGGGCGCGAACTGCGGCTCACCAAGGGCGGGAAGCTGGAGTTCAAGGGGCAGTTCAATGGCGGCGTCCCGGTGGAGTTGCGCCCCTACTTCGGCAGGGAGCTGGAGATCGGAGGCAACCCCGACGCGCCGTATTCGCGCCAGGACATGATGGGAAGCGGAAAGAGCATGGCGGAAGGCGCGCGCGACGGCGCGGACACGGGCTCAACGCGCACATGGGCGGACGTGGAGAACGACGTTTTCGCTGACAGGAAGAACTACGACGCGTGGAAAGGCCGCGTCCAGCGCAACGCCGCGCGAGCGAAGGAGGAAAAGGCGCTCCAGAAGAAGATCAAGAGCGGCAAGGCGAATGAAACCGACCTCGCGGCGCTCCGCAAGAAGTGGGAAATTGAGGACTTCTTGGAGCAGGGCGGAAGCGAGTATTCGGACGATTACCTCGCGATGGAGCGCGATTTGGAGGCGTTGCAGAGGGGCGAGACGCCTGACGATGGGTTTGCTCGTAGCGAGGTTGAGGCGGCGGAACGCCCGCCGAACTACACCGAGCCGACAGACAACGGCGGCGAAACGCTCATCGACCCCGTGACCGGCGATGTGCTTTACGGAAAGAACCCCGACGGTATGGAAATCTCGACGGAGGCGGGAACGGCACCGAAGCCTAAGACGCCCGAGCAGGAGATCATCGAGCGCGTGGACCTCCAGAGGCTTGACCCGAAGCGTCGGAGCGACCCGAAGGTGATTGCGTGGGCGAACAAGAACGGGCGCACCGTCACGGACGGCAAGGTGCTTCCAGACGCCGTGCGCGAATACGACGAGGAGCTAACGAGACAGTCCGCAAAGAAGGCGAAGCGGTGGTTCCCGGACATGAAGATCGTCGCGCACAAGTACGGCGAGAAGATAAAGCGCGGACAGCACGTGATTGACCAGTTGGTTGACGACGAGGGGATAATCAAGGCATTTGATAACGGAGATGGGACCGTAACGGTCTATCGTGCCGTACAGGTGAACGACAAGGGAGAGGTTCGTCCCCCGCAGTCTACGCGCGTCCAAGATGCAAGCGGCAAGATAGCAGACAGGCCAGCAGAGGGATATGTTGACAAGGAAGGCAACATACGCTCTGCCAACGGCGGGGCAGTCGTAATCAAGGCAGAGGAGCGCCCCGACCTTGCGCATCGCATCAAAAACAAGGACGGCACATGGAAGAAAGTCACCGAAAAGGACGTGAGGGACGGCAGGTATCCGCCTGAAATGCTTGGTGCGGATAAGTGGTTCTTCGATCTCAAGAAGGCGAAAGGTACTGGAAGCACGGACAATGTTGTGTACGATCCGTACATGCACAGCTCCGACACTCCGCTGAACGACCAGTTCACTTCTGCGTGGAAGCGGCCCGACTGGAAGATTGCAGTTGGCAGGATATTGAAAAGCGACCTTGAAAGCGGCTACCGCGCTGACAAGGCTGGACTTGCGGTTGGCGCGCACGAATGGAAAGGCGGCGCGGTTGACAACCAGCTTCCAAAGGACATGAAGCGCAAGGTGTTCCTCACGCAGCATCTAAAGATGGAGCGCATACTGCCAGAGGCGGAAGCGGCTAGAATCTTGAAGGAAAAATGGGGAGAGATGGGATTGCGGCTTGAAATCCCAGACTCTAGGGTTTCCCCTGCTATGAGAGAGGCGCTTATCAAGGAAGGGTTCAATGTTGTAAAAACTGGCGAAGTCCAGTATCTCCGCGACACCTCCGGAAGCACCATCGGCTGGTTCGACCCGCAATCAAAGGAAGTCCACCTGCTCCCAGGGGCGGACCCGAAGACCGTTGCGCACGAAATCATGTGGCACGGCACCCGCGACTACATTTCAGACCTCGCCGCAAAGGGCAACGTGCAGGCGAAGAAGTGGCTGGACATGATACACGACGTGGAGAGGAACGTGCCGCCAGCATTGAAGCGGATGGTGCTCAAGCTCTACACGAAGGGCACGAAGGCGCCTCCTGCCGACGTGCTTCGCAACGAGTTCGGCGCGTGGTTCACGATGGGCAAGGGCGGAAAGGCGCTTGAGGACGCCTTGCAGACGGATTCCGGGCGCAAGTGGTTCGCGAAGGGACTCTACGCCGTGAAGGAGATGTACAAGGACTACCTCTCGCGGCACGGCAAGAACCGCGTTGACCTATCCGCCATCGACGGCATGACGCGCGACCAGTTCGTGGAGTTTCTTGCGAAGGAGTTTGCGGGAGGAAAGACGCTGGGCGAAATCAAGGGGCCGCAGTCCGCGGAGCTCTCCACGGAAGAGACGAAGTTCCAGGCGGCGCGCCGGAAGTTTTACGACCAGAACGCCGCGATCCGCGACGCCGAGCGCGAGGCCGTGGAGAAGAAGGGACAGAAGATTTCCGCAGACGATTCTGTTGAGGTTGCGAACGCCTTGAAGCACGGATTGAAGGAGGCGGCGAACATCGAGCTCCAGGGCAAGCTGCGCGACCTGTCCGAGACGCTTCACAAGACGGGCATAAGCCGCGACGACCTCGAATCCTACGCCGCGTACAAGGCGGCGGCCGGACGCGACGCGAAAATCGACGCAAGGAACATCGCGAACATGACGGCGGACATGAAGCGGAAGGGGAAGTCCGCCTCGGAGATTGCAGACGCGATAGCCAACTACCGCTCTACGAACGGCTCGCACATCGACCCGCGCGAGGCCCGCATGATGCTCGCGGAGATTGAGCACGGACCGATGGCGAAGGAGTTTGCCGACGCCTACAAGAAGCTCCGCGAGATCATCGACGAGACGTTGAAGGTGCAGGAGGACGCCGGGCTCATCAGCCACGAGGACGCCGAGGCTTGGAGAAATGAGGAGCCGAACTACATCCCGTTCAAGAACGAGTACGATCCCGAAAGCGGCGAGTGGGCAGGACGCGGCGCGTCGCGCAACTACGCGGCGCCCGAGCAGCGCATGGCAAAGGGGCGCAAGAGCGCGGCAGGCGACATTATCGCCCACATCTTCATGGACCACCAGAGCGCGAAGCACCGCGCGATCGAGAACGCCGTCCGGCAGAAGCTGGCGAAGTTCGTCAAGACGAACCCGGAGCTCGGCAAGGTGGAATTGCTCGACAGGGACGCGAAGGTAAACCCCGAGAAGGACGATCCGAACGTGGTGGTGTTCAAGGAAGACGGGCGCTCGTATGCGATACGTCTGAACGGAACGCGCGGCGCGGCAATCGCCAATGCGTTCACGGGGCGCAACACCGTCGGCACGAAGTGGGCGGACAAGGGCTTCTCCGTGTTCGGCAAGAAGTTCTCCTATCGCAACTTCGCCCTTCTCTCGGCGGGCACCGCGACGCGCCTCTCCCCGACGTTCGCGCTGCGGAACACCATAAAGGACAACATCGAAATCGCGAACATCGTCTTCTCGGAACGCGGTTTCAAGGAGGGCGGGAAGTGGCTTTTGCAGTACGCGAAACTGCGCGCAGAGACCTTGAAGAACGTCGCAAACGTCCTCACGGGACGCAAGCTCGGAATTGACGGCGATACACTCGGCGCAGCCCTTGGTAAGTATATCACCACGGGGAAGATTGATACGTCCACAAAGGGCGGCGACATTCTGGACCGCTACATCAAGGCTGGCGGGCTCATCGCAGGAGGCGTGAAGGCCGAGGCGATCCACGGAATCAAGGAACGGCTCGACCAGAAGGCTATTGAAAAGGAGATAAAAAGCGGGAAATCGAAGACGCGCGCCGTCGTTCGGCACATCTGGAACTCCGTCGGCTATCTGAACGAGTACGCGGAAATGGCGTCCCGCGTCGGCGCGTTCGCGACGGAGGTGCAGAGCGGCAAGTCCGATGCGGAGGCCGCCCTTTTCTCGCGGCGCGTGACGGTTGACTTCAACCGCAAGGGCGACCTGACTCCGGCGACGAACCTCCTGCGCATGTTCTCCAATTCCATGCTGGGCGCGACTGCCCGCGCGACGGCCGCGCTCGCCAGGAGCAAGAACGTGAAGCGCGCCGCGCTTGGCACGGCCAGTGCGTTCTTCGCGAACGGTCTGGCGCAGGCGTTCGTCGAATACGCCATGAACCGCGGAGACGACAAGGACCGCGAGAAGACTGGCGAAGCCACGGGCAAGGACGTGAGCGAATACGACCGCCGCACGTCGCTTTTCTATCTCCGAACGGGCGACAAGGTGTATCGCGTCGCGCAGCATGAATCCCCCTTCTCGCTCATCACCTACGCGGGCAACTGCATGGGGCGGTGGATCTGTGGCGAACTGAAAGGCGCGGACGTTGCGAAGAACCTTGGCGTGTCCGCCGCGGAGCTGGCGTACAACTACCTTCCGCTTGGGCAAATCAACCTCGACGCGAAGGAAGGCGGAGGCGTCGGTGACCTCAAGTCCGCGTTCGTGTCCGGCATCGTGCCGTCCGCGCTCCAGCCGATTGCGGAACTGCTGGCCGACATCGACTTCAAGGGCGACCCGATCTTCCGCCGCAAGTTCGACAAATACGCGCCAAACGCGCACAACGCGAAGGCGCACACGCCTGAATGGGCGAAGGGCGCCGCTGAATGGCTGAACGAGAGGACGGGCGGCGACGCCGGGAGCCAGGGCTGGCTCGACGTGGCGCCGGAGGCGATACAGCACCTCGCGGAAGGTTACGGCAAGAACCTCCTGCGCGACATTTCGACGGCGTACAGCTTCGGTGAGGCGATCATGAAAGGCGAGCTGTCCTCGCTCGACCCGCGCAACACGCCCCTGAAGCGCGATTTCGTGCGTCCGCTTGACGGCAACACGAGCCGCTACTACGAGGCGATGGACGCGTACAACCGCGACAGGAAACACCTTCTCGCCATGACGGGCAAGTGGACGCCGGAGCAGAGGCGCGATTTCGTCAAGGAGCATCCGTGGGCTGCGGACAAGGACCTAAACAAGATAATCTCCAGCATCGACGAGTTGCAGAATTACGAGGCAGGCAAGGTGAAGTCCGGGAAGAACGGGCATTGGACGGAGCGCAAAACGCCGCCTACGCAAGAGCAGGTGGAGGCGTGGAAGGCTCGTCGTCTGAAATTGCAGGCTCGTTTCCTGGAGATTGCGGAGAAGCGCGGCGGCGAGAGGTAATCCCCTTCTCGCGCTTCGCCTTCTCCCTGACCTCGCGCACCGCAGGCGGTGGCGGCGGCACGTCCTTCATCATTTCGCGCTGGAAGTAGTAGGAGAGCTCGTAGATGCGCTGCGCGGACATCGTGCGCGTCCCGCAGAAGTGGAAGGGTATGCGGTAGCGCACCTCAAACGCCGTTATCATGCCGACCGCGGCGCGCGGCAGGAGCATGGAACGGTACTTGCCCGTCCGCAAATCCATTTCCGGGGCTTCAACGACCACGGCGGCGTACTGGAATGACATGAGGCGTTGCAGTTCGCGCTCAAAGCGTTCGTGTCCGTGCGTGATGGTGCCGATGAGGTCTGCGAGGGATTTTCGCTCTATGGCAAACTGCGACTCCCACCCTTTGATAGAGTAGTCACCACTTTTGAGGGTGCCGCGCTCCACGGTCACGAACGGGAACGCGGAGAAGTCCAGCGGCGTCTGCTCGCGGGTGTCCTCGATGATCGTCAGGGCGGAGAGGTTGGAGATGTCCATTTGCGCTTTTCCTTTAGGCCATGTCACAGAACGCTCAAAAACGCCCCTCTAAGCCCGCTCTCGCGCAGACGGATAAAGTCTCGTTCCGAGTACGCGACGAGCGCAGACGGCGCGCAAGCCGTGTTTGCTGGCGTTCCGTCGGGGCGGCAGAACCTGATGCGTCCGCGGAGGAGGAGTATGCCGTGTGCGTGCGGAAAGATGAGGTCGTGCCACATGGACGAGTCCGTGCGTGCAAAATACAACAAAATACCCCCCCGTCTTTGTTTTCCGCCATTTTGCGCAGAAACGGCACGGCCTCGCGTCCGTATGGCGGATTGCACCACACGCGCTTGCCCGTCCAGTCAACCTTTAGGCCGTCATTCGGCCAATGCACCATCTGCGCGGCCGTTCGCCACGGCATCGTCGGCGGACAGCACGGATCGAGGTCGAACGGGCCGAGGGCTTCAATGATGTGCGGCGGCGTGAGCCACGTCTTTTCTCCCGTGTCGATGTTCATGTTATAGGATTTGTTCATGTCCGCTCCTTGTCTGCTAAATCTGAATCTCGTCCGTGAGGATTTCGGGTTCCGGCTGCGTTTGCGCGTTCGCAACCTGCGCGGCGGACTGCTGGACCTTGCAATAGAGCGTGACCGCCTGGCCGTGCTCGTTGTGGACGATGTTCGTCACCACGCCGTACTTCGCGCGGTTGCGCACGATGGCGTAGAACGCCTTGCGCGCCCTGTTCCTGCCCATGCCCCACTCCTTCGCATTTGCTTCTGCTTTCGTTCTGTTCAACCCCGGCGCGTCCATGTGCGCCAGCACCACCGCGATATCCGCTTCCAGCTCGCCCTTCTGCGCGACCTCGCCCTGCGTGACGGGCCACTCCTCCTTCGGCACCTCCTCCCAGAAGTGCTTGCCGGACGTTGCCCAGCGAAAGTAAGCCTTCGTCGTGGTGTTTCCGCTCGCGTCCGTCCATCCGAGGGAGTAGCCGTTCTTCCCGGCGTTGAACACGAAAAGCCCCTGCTCGTCCGGGCACGGAAGGAACACGAGGATGGAGCGCACGGCGTCAGCGATTTCAGACGCGCCGCACATCTTGTACGCGATGTTCGGGTCGTTCACCCAGTCCTTCAGCTCCTTCGGCATGGGCGGCTTCGGCGTGTGCCCGAAGATGATCACCAGCACGTTGTACCGCTTCGCAATCGCCTCCAGCCCGTCCGTGTCCTTCCCCTGGATTTGTCCGCCCTTGAAGAACGCGGAGCAGTCCGCGCCTTCCTTGAGGGACCCGCCGAAGTATGCGTTCATCGGGTTTATGAACACGGCGGCAGGGCGCTCCTCCTCCGGCGTGAGAGCAAGTTCGCGCTCCAGCTCCGCAAGGAACTTCGCGCCGGTATAGGAAGTGAAGTCCAGGAAGCGGACGCCACGCTCCAGCACGCCGAGGGTCGCGGCGTTGGTGAAGTCAACCGAGGTGTGGATTTCGGACATTTCGGCTATGATGTCGTCGCGGTCGATGGCGATTCTATCATCATCATCTTCCGATTGGATTATCCAGGAGCGGAACGGACGCGTCGGGCGCATCCCGCAGCACGGCATACCGAGGGCGAACGAGATTGCCATTTGCGTTTGGACAACCGATTTGCCCGTGCCGGTCGATGAGACGATCATAACCACGGTCCCGCGCACGCCCCACCGCTTCCCGATGAGGACGTTCGCGCCGAGGAGGTCCCGGGCGAAGTCGAGGATGGATTTCTGCGGACGGCGCCGCGTCGCCTTGGCAATTTGCATCACGCCTTTCAGCGCGGCCTCAAGCGCGGCTTCGTCCTCCCTCCGCAGCCTTCCCTTTGAATCGAGGAACGCGGACGAAAAGGCGGCGATGGATGCGTGCACGCGGTCTTCTTCTTCGTCCGTGAGCCTTTGTTTTTCGTAGTCTGCCATGAAACGTTCTCCTTTCGGCATGTCACTTCGGGTCATGCCACGTCAGCGGGTAGTTGCATCCCTGCCCTCCGCCGGATTTGTCCGTCCAGTAGTTGCCGAACTGGAGCTGGCAGAACTTGATCGTGGACGGCGGGCAGTCCTTGCAGTAGCGCGCGTAGGTGCGCGTCGGCGCCTGCTTCACAAGCGGCTCGTCGTCCGCAGGCGGCGGTGGCGGTGGAATGTCTATGCCGATACCGATTTCCATATTATCCGTACCTCCACTTTGAAATGCAGGCCCCTGCGGTGATTGCCCCGTGCCCTCCGACGCCTGCGTACCTGGGGTCGCACAGGCGCGCGGCGCGCTTCATCTGCCATGTGCAGGACGGGCAGAAGCGGTGGTCGATGTAGGCTTCGTTTGACGCGGACGCGGAGGTTTTGGGCATTGGCTTCTCCTCGAATGTCCGTCCGCAGCGGCGGCAGCGCTTAGTCTCGCTCATTTTTCGTTCCTTCCTTTCTTCTCATCGGCCCTCACGCGCCGTGCTCGCTCGCGTGCGTCCCTGCGGTGCATTTCCTTGCGCCCGATCGCGCATGACGGCGCTGTTGCCATGCGGCGGACGCCGCGCACGGTGCAGTCGCAGTCGCGCCAGAAGGGGCAGGCGGAGCATGGTCGGGTTTTGCCTCTCATTTGCGTTCCTCCGTGACGGCCCAGCGAACTACTTGCGCAGTTTCCTTCTCGTCAAGTCCCAGGCGCGCCACGATAGCGGCGACGGCGTGCCGCGCGGTCTGCGCAGATACTGACTGCGTGCCATGCGTGCGGGTGAAGACTTTGAAATGCCTTTTTCTCTGTTCCATGTTCCTCTCCTGTGAACGGGTCGATGCCGATTGCAGAAAGCAGGCTGGTTAGAATCCATCGCGGCTGATTCGTCGCCCAGCCGTTTCCGCACGCCTTGTAGCGCGGCGAATCGGGGCAGGTTTCTGGGTTCGTGATTTTCTCCAGCCACGCGCGGACTTGGTTCGCGGACTTCGGCTTGGGCGCGGGCTTGTGTTCGTACTCCGCCATGATCGCGCCGAACGTGTCGTGTATGCGCTGGAACTCCGCGACGAGGGCGGGGTCGTTCGCGTCGAGCCCGGTGGGGATTGTGTAGCCGTCGGGAAGGCCCATAAGCCGCTCACACTCCTTCGGCGTCAATCGGCGCACGATGTAGCGCATTTCATTTAGCGCAAAATCAATCAACTCACCTACATTATTCGTTTTCTTGCCTACATTTTGATGTCTGTAAAAATTCGGGCGTCCGTAAGGGGTAGACACTCCTTTTAGAGTCACTATCCCATCGCTGCTCGCCGTCACCTCGATTATTCCGTTTTCACCTCCAGGTGATTTGCGCAACGGCTTACTGCATTCTTTTGTTGGTGGATTAGTTGCAATCATCATTCCGCTCTCCCACGGGTTTATTCCATATGCGCTCATTCACCTTCCGCTCCTTCCTTCTCGTGGACCACGAGGTCGGTGTGGTCTTTGTAGTCTCTCATCTTCATCGCGCTTGCTATCTCCCTGTCTCCGTACTGCCCGAATCGGTCAAGGGCGAATCCGCGTGGCGAGTGAGGATGTACCCCCCCGTTCTGTTGTTGCGCGCCGGTCTGCTTGGCGAGGTCGCGCGTCAGGGTCGCGGCAACGTCCTCGCCGTTGGAGTTGGTGGAGACAACGTATTTCTGTTGCTTCATCCCCGGCTCGGCTGGCAGCGCGCCCGCTATCTGCCCGTCGCCGCCGACGATGCGCACCTCGTCGCGCGTGTTCTGCGCCATGCTGACCACGCCCGGAACATGGTGGAGGTCGCTCCGCTTCGCCGTGACTGTCGGTGATACCTCGCCCGTGAGCGACTTGTTGTAGCCGTCAAGACCGTGGGTATGCACAACGCTCGTTCCGGTGTCCGTCACCCTATCATCGTAGCCCGCGCCCTCCTCGTTTATTCCAAACCCGTTGCCGCCCTTGCGCTGGTCCTCGCGGGGTTTGAGCTTGTCTCCGTCGAGGGCGATGCAGTTATGATGGCCTGGACAATCTCCGTTCACAAGTGACTGCGCAACGGATTCCGTCATTCCTCCGCCGGGGATTGTTCCGTTCGCAAAGGGGTCGAAACTCCCGCATCCGGCTGGCTCTCCCACCATTTGAGCATCCACTCTATCGCGTCCCGCAAGAGAGTAGGCAAAGCCTTGCCCCGCGCGTCTGCGCGGCGGAGTATGCCCCGCAACGCAGTCTGGCTCAAAAAGTATCTGCGCAGCGAGGGATTCATCTGCTCCAAGACATCCGACAACCCACACACGCCTCCGTCTCTGCGGGACGGCACGCTCCATCCCGTCCACTCGCACATACTGCGCGTCCAGCACCCGCCACGCAAGAGAATACCCGCAGTCCCCAAGCGCAGAGACGAACCGGAGGAAGTCGGGGGCGTTCTTGGAATCAATACTTCCCGCCACGTTCTCCCATAGCACGAATCTGGGTCGCAGTTCACGGGCAAGGCGCACGAAGTCGAAGGCGAGCGAACTTCGCGTCCCGCTTCCCTCTTGCATCCCTGCGCGCTTTCCCGCGACGCTGACATCCTGGCAGGGCGTTCCTCCAGCGAGGATGCCCAATCGCTCATCGAGAACAACTCTAACTGTTCCATTCGTTATCTCCAATCCGTTTTCAGACACCTGAATCTTGCTCATGTCACCGAGGTTCGGGACATTTGGATAATGCGCTTTCAGCACCGCGCACGGGAACGGCTCAATCTCCGAGAAGAACACGGGGCGCAGCGGCAGTCCGCGACACGCGACGCTCATGCACTCAATGCCGGAGCAGACTGTCGCGTAGGTCAGTCCTCGCGCAGTTTTCGGTTCATTATTCATTGCCCCCCCCCGTCTGAAATAGTGTCTGGTCTTGTAGTGTCGAAATCGTGCATGATAGGTTCTCCGTTATCATTGCGCCCTCTCCTCCGCGTCCGTGATTTGACGAACCCGTGTGGCGAAGTTTGAGGGTGTAGCAGTTTGCCATTGTCATTCGCCTCCTTCACTTGTAAGTCACGCACGCCGTCAGCGTGGCGGCCGCCGCGCCTCCTCCGCCTCCCTCCGCTCGTCCCGGAAATCGGGCTCGTCGGGCGCGGTGCATCCTTCGTGAATCATGTTCATGGTTAGTCCTCCTTCTTTTCGTTCATCGCGTCTTCAATGGCCTCTACTGCGCGGACGATCGCCTCATAGCATCGGCCAGACTTCTCGCTGTCTGCATAAGCCTTCTTCACGAGCTCCTCGCCAGTGCCGTGGAAGCACCCGACTTTCCACATTTTGTTTGAGCGGGTGTACGTGAACCACCTCATTGAGCTCCAGCAGTTTTTGAACACGATATAGTCCGCGTTGCCGCACACCTCCGCGTCGCCGTACACCCGCGCGTCGCCGGACACCCGCGCGTCGCCGGACACCCGCGCGTCGCCGGACACCCACGCGTTGCCGTACACCCACGCGTTGCCGTACACCTCCGCGTCGCCGTACACCCGCGCGTTGCCGTACACCTCCGCGTTGCCGTACACCTCCGCGTCGCCGTACACCCGCGCGTTGCCGTACACCCGCGCGTTGCCGTACACCCACGCGTTGCCGTACACCTCCGCGTCGCCGTACACCCGCGCGTTGCCGGACACCCACGCGTTGCCGTACACCCGCGCGTCGCCGGACACCCACGCGTCGCCGTACACCTCCGCGTTGCCGGACACCCACGCGTTGCCGTACTCGGACAGGTTTCTTTCGCTTTCAATCCAACCGCCGATTTCTCCAGCTTTCGCATACGCGATGTCAACGATTGCGCGGATTCTATGCAGCGTCACGCCGCAAACGGTCTTCGTTTCGCCCGTGAACTCAAACTTCTTATTCGCCATCTTCCACCTCCATTTCGTTCATGTGTTTGATTCTCTCGCGCTCCGCGTCGCACCGAGCGATGTGGGCGGCCACGAACGGGTCGCGCTTCGCCTCTTCCTCGATGTCGTATGGCTCCGCCGCCTCCACGGCCGCGTGGTGCATCTGCGCGTAGTAGTTGCCATTGTCGCTCATGCCGCACCTCACTTCATAATCGCAAGCGCAACGACGAGCCCAGCCAGCGCCGCGCAAACGACGCCCAGCGTGAACACCGCCGCATACGCGTTTGCCAGCTTTCGCCGCATCAGCGCGTTGTCGATTCGCAGTTTCTGCGTGCCGAGAAGGCAGCCGTGGGGGTCAACGGTCTTTATTGGGTTTTTCATGGTCGAAACTCCTTCTTTCGTGGTTAAAGAAGGACCACGGCGTACCTTTTAGCCGTTCCGCGTCGCGCCTCTTTCGTCGCGTCCGCGTGTGGAGGGCTTCTATTTATTCGCTTGGTCGTGCCTTTGGACGGGCTCTTGGCGGTGCATGGATGCGCTTTCGCGCGGAAATCAACAGGGCCAGCCCTCTTCCTCGATGCGCTCCGCGAGCGCGCCCCAGTCCTCGCCGGTGAACTCGCTCTCCTTCTTGCCCGTTTCCTTGATCCACTTGAACCAGTTGGCGGTGTCGGTCGCGCCAAAGCGCTTGACGTAGACAACCCATGCGTCGCTCTTCGTGAGCTTTTTCGGGGCGGGCGGGGCGGGCGGAGGAACGTCGGCAGACTGCGCAGAAGGCGCCGGTGGCGGCACGTTCTCGGTCTGCGCCGTGGGCGCTGAAGGCGCGGCAGGCGCGGTGGCGGTAGCGGCCTTCGCGGACTTGGGCGCAGGCGCGCTCTCCGTCACGTCGAAGAACCCGCCGAACGAGGACTTGATCTTGCCGCGGACCTCCGTGGTGTCAACCTCCTTCGCCTTGCGGTCGCGCGGATTTGTCCACTTCACCTTCGCCCGGACCGTGCCGTTCCACTCCTCGTGAACCACGGTGACGCGGACGATGAGGGAATAGAACTGATCGCGGTTGTCGGTGAACCACAGGGCGCGCTTCACGTCCCAGTCAGGGCACCACTCCAGGATGGACTTCATCGACTTGTAGGTCTTCGGGCAGATGTCCTTGATGAACTCCAAATCCTTGCCGCGGCACTTCGCGAGGTTCTGCGCCTCGTCAGCGAACGCGATGACGTATGTCTTGCTCGCGGCTTCCCACGAATCATACCCTTCTGGCAAGGGCGTTTCAACACCGCTCTCCATGTCGAAGTTGCCCGCGACGCCCTGCGCGCTGCACACGTCCCACAGGACCGTGAGGCACAGGTTCCCGGACTTCTCGTTTATCGCCACGTCGTGCCAGCGCGGTTTCGCGAAGTATTCGCGGTCCGCGAGAGGGGCGTTGCGGTACTGCTTCTTTTCGGTTGTCTGTTCGTTCATTGTTTTTTCCTTTCTAGGATGTTTAAATTGTTTTTGCTGAATCCTCCACGGCGTACCATTTAGCCGTTGTCCGTTCCAGCCGAACGGAACCGAACACTACTGAACACATCCGAGCATTGACAAGCTACGCCTGCCGCACTTGACCAATCCTTGCCTTTCATTGCTATGCTTCTCCAATCCACACCAGCCGGTCCGTGCCTCGCCAAGCCGGTCCATGCGCCAATAGGCCAATCCACTCCGGACTCGACCGGGCCGGCCATACCGTGCCTCGCCTTGCCGGTCACATCCTGACTGAACCTGCCATGCAGAACTGAACTCAGCCTTGCCTTTCCGAGCCGCACCACGCAACCCGTGCCTGCCGCGCCGTACATAACCTTGCCAATCGCTTCCGAGTCATGCAATGCCTGCCGCTCCATGCCGCGCCTTACTACGCCCGTCACCTCCATGTCCGTCAATCGCCGCCCAGATGTCTCCGAGCCGCTTCAAGTGTTCGTAACGCGCCTTGATGCCGCGCAACTGCTCCATAGCGTCGCTCTCCGCGACCGCTTGCAAGTCCGCGCTCTTCGCAACGTCCTCTGCAAGCCGATACGGATTGTCGCTCTTGCGCCCGTCTCTGTCGGTGGAAACGCCGACGAACACGGGCGCGTCGTACTTCGCGCCGTTGTCCTCGACCGTCACGCGGAACGAGCGGATGAGCTGCTGCGCTTGCAGGAGCCTGTACTTCTCCGCCGCCTCCGTGTTGTTCCAGCAGAACGCGCCGTGAAGCGGAGAGTCTTTCGGCCTCGCCGCGTTCACCACCGCCTGGGGACGGAGAAGCCCTCCGTCCCGCTTTGCGATTTCCTTCAATGCCTCCAACTGCGTCACTTCTTCGCTCCCTTCTTTTCAAGCGCCATGACAGACTTCTCGTCGCTGATTTCGAACGTGCCCCAGCCCATGCCGTTGCTGTTCGTACTTCCCGGACGCCCTTCACAGATGCCGACCTGCAATCCGGCGCGCGCTACGAGGTTCACAACGTCCGATGCCGTGAACTGGTCTGCATCGTAGCGGATGCGGAGCTTCGCTCCCCACTCAATCCACTGCGGACGCACGGAAATGTCGCACGAGCCGTTGGCAAGGCGCACCATACTCTCGAACTGGCGCGGCGCACTCCCGATGATCTTCACGAGCGGCTGGCCATCATCGCGTCCGAACCCGTCTGCCTCTACGAAGATGCTCAACTTCGCCATCGTCATTTTGAAGCCGACGAGACGGCACGCGCTGATGCAGGCGTTGCGGAACGCCGGAGCGGGAATCCCGTCCCATCCCTCAAAACTGATGTGCCTCGCCTCGTTGAACTTCTCCTCGAAGTTCTTTGCGTCGCGGTGGCGCTTGCTGTTGGCCGTGCTTCCGGCCTCCTGCTTCGCCTTGATCTCGTTCTGCACCTTCCTCGACCACGCATGGATGACGAGCGGCGCGGTTCCTTTAATCCAAACCTCGCCGTACTTGATGTTAGGCGGTGCGATGTGGATTGCTTCTGTTGCCTCGGCTGTTTCTTTCTTGCTCATTTCTACTGTCCTTCTTTTTGTTTTGGTTTGTGGAAAACTACTCTTCGCTCGGCGGCGGGGGTTCCGCGTTCGCTGGTTCGGGCGGCGGCGCAACAAGGTTCGCGTATGGCGGTTGCACGACCACAATCTTAGGCTCAACACAGAAGCCAAGCACATGATTGATGTCGAACTCGTCCAGATACGCCGTGCTAAAGCCTCGCCTAGACTTGCTCAACACGCCAACGAAGTCTGCGGCGTGTTCCTCGTCCGGCTGGCCCAGCACGATGCGCCGTCCAGTTTTCACCACATGGCGCTCGTCCTTGCGCAGCACCTCCCACTTGATGAACCACACCTCGCCGTGAACCTCAACGGCGCGACTGCGAATAGAATTCTTCCCGCTGTTCGGGTCGTTCAATCGCGGCTGGTGCTTGATGTCGATGCCGTCGCTCGGATCGTCCTTCTCCTTCACGCAGTCATGGCAAAGGTCGATGAAGTTGAGCCCTTCGGCGGAGAGGTAGTTCATGTGCCCCTCAAAGCGCGTCCACATGGCGTACTTCGCGGAATCAGCGCCGCCGCCGCCCAGCTCCTTTTCGTCTTTGAGCGGCTGCATGGGCGTGTCGGAGAACGTCACCATGCCGTAGCCCTCCTTCGCCTTGCGACAATGCGTGGCGATGTAGCGCCAGAACATCGTCTCAAGAGAAGTGAGTGAATCAACAACCACGTTGTCATACTTCAGCACGTTCTCCGTCGAAAGGTAGCGCTCCATGGTTTCCCAGTCCTGCGGCTCCACCTTGACGATGTTCGGCGGAAGCTCGTCAAACAAATCGTCAAGCGAACCCTCCAGGTCAAAGAAGAGCGTCTTGCCTTTGAGTTTCGTCGCAAGCGTGGTCTTTCCCACGCCGCCCTCGCCGTAGATGAGGACGCGCTTTCCGCGCTTCCTCGGACGCGCCGCGCCGTCCGCCGGTGGCGGAGCGCCCTGCACTTTCGTTGCCTTGATAGCCATGTTGTCCTTCTTTCTTTGATGTTTGCCGATGTCAGCAGAAATCACACGGGCACGTTGCCGCCGCGAAGCTCCTTCGGGATGCGCACCCACTTCGGGTCCAGCTCCGAGAACGAGCCGCCGTCCGCAACCTCCTTGCCAATGGCTTTCGTCAACTTCGCCCACTGGTCCTGGTCGCACACGATCTCGACGTAATGCGGCGCGAAGCAGCGCGGCACCTGGTGGAGCGCGTCAATCGACGCCTTGAACTGCGCGGACAGGCCCTTCGCCTTCTTCTCCGCGTCCACGAGCGGCTGGATCGCGTCCGCCAGGAGCGCGGCAACCGCCTTCTGGATTTCCTTGCGCTTGTCGGCGGCGTCTTTCTCGGCGTAATTCACGGACGTTCTGATTTTCTTCGCCTCGTCCGCGTTCACGGCGGTGACCGCGTTGTGAGCAAGCCAGTTCTCCGCGCCCGCAATGCGCTTCATGGCGTACTGCGCAACGTCCGCGATCTGCTCCGTGAGCGCACCGGCGATGGACACGCGCGTTTCCGTCGCGTCCTCGTCCGGCATGACTTCGGGGTTGATGATTTCTTCACTCATTGGTTTGTCCTTCTTTTTGTTTGTTGTCTACGGATTGTAGATTTCCTGTTGATTGTTGATAGCCTGCCTGATTCACGAAAGCGCGTCCCAGATTGCCTGACGCGTAATGCCGGTGACCTCCGCGAACACGCCCACGCTCCAGCGGCGCTGGCTGTGGTGCTTGCCAGTCCCTACGCGGATGGGCTTGCACGCCCGGAGATCCACGGAGCAGGCGCCGTTCGGTCCGCTGCGCATCACGTCCTGGAGCGTGCGCCGCGAAATGCGGAGGATGTTCACAACGTCCTTGTCTGTGAGAAACGCGACGGTCATGTTCATCCTCCGATGGTCGCGGAGTTGGCCTCGAACGTGCTCTCGCTCCCGGCCTGCGACACGTCGGGCACGATGGTTCCGCCGGGACCGCGACGCACGGCGTGCGCCTCGATGTAGTCGAGCAGGTCCTGGACGCAAAACACGTTCATAGCCTGCTGGCTGTCGCCGGACGAATGGGCGCGGATTGCGCCCGTAGCGAGGATGTTGTAGAACTCCGTTTCGCTGATCTGGATGAGCCCCTCCGGGCCGATGAGCGCGGAGCGGCGCGCCCACAGCGGCGTGGGCGGCGGGTTGCGGCGCTCGCGCTTGTGCCGCTGCTTGGGCGGGGCGAACGGGTCGGCGGCGCAATCCGCCTGGCGTTTCGTTGCTGGTACGATCATGGCTTTGTCCTTCCTTGCTTTGAGGTTTTCGCTTGTGGCATTGCGGCGCTCACCGCGCGATGGGACAACACGTGTCAACCGGGGTGTATGTGTATACACACATACAACCCCTGCGCGGTACGCGCTTGACAGCGTGTGCCCATGTCCTTGGGCCGATGGTGTTATGCGTCGTTCTGCTCATTGGTCTGCTCGTTTGTCTGCTCGTTGTTTCGCGTTCCTTTGTCACTCATCGTCTGCCGGTGGCGGCGGCGTTGCTGGGTCCTGCGTGGGCGCGTCTGACTGCATGAGCTTCTGCTGGCGGCAGTACAGCTTCCATTCCACGATGGCCCCGCGCACCCGCTCCGTGATCTCGCTCTCGACCGCCTTCAAGAAGTCGGGGCGCCGTAGCGCCTCAACGTGGAGGTAGACGATTTCGAGGTCTTGCAGCGACAGGCGCTTGAGTGGGTTCTGGTTCGGCACGGCGCCCTCACGCTGACAAGATACCGACGGCGACGAGCGCGCTGCGCAGGACCGTATCGAAGTTGATCCCGCCGTTCGCTTTGGCGTAGTCGGCAACAATCTTCTTCTCGGACGGCTTCAGGCGCACGGCGATCGTGCAGGAGTAGGACTCCGGCCGCGCGCGCTCGACGATCTTCATTTTCTGATTGGGCATCTTTGATTCCTTTCTTGCTGGCTGACTTGAAGTTTCTGTTTGCGTTAGAGGTTCTGCGTTTGTTGTTGGGTTATGCGTTTTGCGTTTCGCGTTATGCGTTAGGCTTTTTCTTTTCTTTGTTTACAATCTTGTTTACGCTTTTGTTTTTTGTTATCATGTAGTTGTCCTGTTTTGGCAAGCGGGATAAGTTTACTACAAATGCAGAATGGAGTCAACCGCAAATGCAGAAAATTTTAGAAAAAATTAAATCATGTCAAAACGGCATGAATGTGTCTGAATTTGCGCGTTTTATCGGGCAAAAACAACAGACTGTCTACTGCTATCTGTCCGGCGAACGAAAAATCTCTCTCGACTTCGTTTACTGCGTTTGCGAGAAATGCGGCGTTTCGGCGGACTGGCTACTCGGCCTCTCGCCACAACGTGTAAGCCGACAATCAATCAACACCCAGGCTACACAACCTGGCCGTGGCGAGGAACAGGTATGCGAGCTGGAACGCAAAAACGCCCTTCTAAAGCAGGAATTGGCGAACGCGAAACACGACCTCGCTCTCGCAAGGGCACGCATGGAGGGGCTTGAGTTCGCACTGAAAGCCATAGGAACGAACTTGCCAGGCGAGCAAAAGGATGGTGCATGGCTAAAGACAAGCGCATATGCTCGCCTTCTTGAAACCATGCGGTCCGAAAGTCGGATCGCAAACGAGAGCGTTGGGAAGCTCGTACCCAGGTTTGACATGACAACTGAATACTTGCAGCTCTTGAAAATGCTCGGCATGCCTAATAGAAAAAGCGATGTGAAGGCAGGCAGGAAAGAGGAGTCAAAGAGAGGCGACGAATGAGCATTGAACGCCAATGGATACAATGTCCTTCGTGCGGAGGAACACTCAACGTCCCACTCGAAAAGCGAGGGACGCGGATTGCATGTCCAGCCTGCGACCGTGAGCTCTACGTGGACAGAGAGAGCAACAAGACTTACAGCCCGGAGCAATGGATTGCGCTATTCGGCAAGCGAGAAGAGAAAGAAGAGAGGCGACAACTTAAACTCCAGAAGGCAAGAGAGAGGAAGACTAGGAAGGAAGAACGGAGACGCATGATGAAGAAGCGAATAGACGAAATCCTCACGGCGTTTTACGATCGTCGGAGGCAAATATCCATTGTACTAGCCGCCGTCGCCGTGCTGCTTCTGCTCGCGATGCGCTTCCGATACTCGATCACGAACGCAGGCAACGGCGCGATTTACAAGACGGACAACATAACAGGCAAGACATGGTACATCCGAGGGTTCAACACCTATGAGGTAAAGGACAGGAAGCCATGAAAAAGATTGCGTACAAAATCGTGAACAAACAAAACGCCAGCACACCGCGAAATGTGCGCGAACCCCAATGTTTACTGGCATACCGCAAACAAGCGGTGCAATCGTGCCCCGTCTCTTGCCCCATTCCCAAACCCCTGCAAACATTGAGCGAAACGCATTTTCCCGTTTTTGAGTGTGTACAAACTGTGCCCAATAAAATTTTCCTGAGGAGAATAAGCAATGCACCTGTACAAAAGAGGTAATATTTGGTGGGTGAAAGTCATGCGGAATTACACCGTCTACCGCTTCTCCTGCCACACCTCCAGCAAGAAAGAGGCGCGCGAATTCGCGGAGAAGATGCAGATTATACGGCGTGCCCCTGGCCGGGAGGATGCCTTAAAGCTCCTGGACATCTTCTTTCCGCCGACGGACGGCAGCGCCGGACGCATCCCGATCAAAGACGCGTGGGCGCGCTATCAGGAAATCCAGAAGTCAACCGGCATGGACAACCTCGCGGAACGCACCATGCGCCACCGGCGCCAGGTTTGGGACCGCTTCACGGAGTGGCTGGAGAGCAGGCCCGCCATTGAATATGTCGAGCAGATAGACGGCCCCGTTGCCGCCGCGTTCGCGGCGTGGCTTGCCACGCAGAAAAACGCGCGCGGGAAGAACAAGGACAATCCACAGCCGATAAAGGCGAAGACGCGCGCGAACATCATTGCCGAGCTGTCCACTATTATGACACTTTTGGGGAAAGTGTCACAATCAGTTGGCGATCCGTGGAAAGGACTTATGCCGCGCGCTGCGGACGGCGGACGAACGGAGGCGTTCACGCGCGACCAGGAGCGTGCCGTGCTAGACGCCGCGAAGCGCGTGGGGAAGGGCTGGTATCTCGCATGCGTCGTCTCACGGCACACGGGCCTGCGCTACGGCGACATTGCCACGATGAAATGGGAACAGATCGACATGGAGAGGCGGACCATAAACGCCACGCCGAACAAGACGGCGCGCCACGGCGTTTCCGTCCTCCTCCCGATAACGGACGCCCTTTTTGCCGCCCTGTCTGAAACCCATTCGGAGAAACGCACGGGCTACCTGTTCCCGCTGCACGCCGAGCTCTACGGCAACCCGTCCGCGCACGCCTACAAGCAGCTCAATTTCCGCGAGGTCCTGAACGCGGCCGGGATAGGCGAAGGCTGGACGTTCCACTCCTGGCGACACACTTTCAGATCCCGGCTTGCGGACGCTGGCGTGGACATGGAAACGGCCAAGAGATTATGCGGGCACACGCAGGACGAAACAAGCCGCCACTACGACCACGCGGCGCACCTCGATGAGTACAAACGCGCGATCGACGCGGCGGCCAATGCCTAGGCGCAGAACAGACTAAACGCTATCGCGCACGGAACGGAGATAAACAGCGCGCACCGTCTTGCAACTCCAATGCCCGCAGCGTGCTTGCGTATCCGGGTCCCCGTTCAAAAGACCTGCTATCTCTCGGTAGGAAAGCCCGCCCTTTCTGCTCTCGACAATCTCCGCAATGATTCGGCGTTCGCGCTCGTTCGCTACCATGCGCCTACTGTCGTTCGGGTCGATTGCCCATCCGTATGGGATGCACTTCGGAGCGGACATGCGGCGCCCGTTGCGCTGGTGCTGCCGCATTGCGTTTCGCGTGCGCTCCGAGATCATCTTGCGTTCAAGTTCGGCAACGGCCATTAGGATATGCCGAGTAAACTGCGCGTGCGGATTGTCACCCGGAACGTCGCCCGTGAGCGCGACCACGCGCGCGCCCTTCTGCTCTATCTGCCGTTCGTATTGCAAGGCGAGCATGAGGTCCCTTGCAATGCGGTCCCACTTGTAGACGAGCAGCACGTCGCCCTTTTTGAGCGCGCTTATCGCGGCATCAAGTTTCTCGCGGCAACCGTCCGCGCCTGAGCGGTCTGGATCGTCGAAGACTGCGGAAACGCGCCAGCTCTGTTTGCTTGCGTGTTCCGCACAGAGTTGACGCTGGTATTCGCACGACTCCGTTGTTTCGCGGTCAGGACGCGGGGACCATCTGGTATAGATTATGGCGTTCATAGTTTTACAGTTTACCAAAACGGTTACAGATTGTAACGCCTTGATTGCGCTACGCCTCACGCGCTTGCCAGTAGACTGTAGACGCGTCGCAGCGCCCGCCGAACAGCCGGAAGCGGATGTTCGCTATCGCCCTCTTTGCGGAAACGGCCCACGTCTCGAAAACGCCGACGTGCGTTTCGACGATGAATTTATGCTTCATGGTTCAGCCCTCCTTTATGGTTTTGGTGTTGAGAGTAACTTTGATGATCCGGGGAAAACGGCGAGCGCAGCGCGACGCGCGCCCGTCTGACTTGTTTCCACCCTCTTTGCTTCCGCTTGTCCCACTTGTCCGCGACAACTGCGAAGACTGCGCACGCCGCGCATCCCGCATCCCGGCGAACAGGCGGAACACCTGGCGCGCTTTTTCCAGACACATCCGCGCCGCCTTGCGCGCGTCCCGCTCGCAATCCTGCCAGCCGGACGGCGCAGCGCCGCGGACATATCCGCGTTCCGTTTGCACGATATACCACGTCCACGTCATTTTGCAACCTCGCTTTCCTTTTTGCTTTCCCCTACCAATTCACCACGCCACAACTTGCCGCCCTTGCACGCTTCCGCGTTCCAATTATCGGCCACGGCGCGCGCAGCCCTTTTTGAAGGACACGCCATAAGGACGGACGGAGAGACACGCAAGGCGCCCGATTCACCGGGAAACGTCATGCTTGTCATTTCGTTTAGGTTTATCAGATTGCTCGTCCGATCGACAACATGGACCGCCGAAAACTGCTTCCCGTTCGGCAGCAGATAACACGCAACAAGATTTAGTTTCATTTCCTCAACTCCTTCCAGGCGCCAGCGCGCCCTTTTTGCGAACACTTGAAAAACAATCACGCAAGCGGCAGCTCGCCGCCATACGCGCCCGACTCCTTCCCGAACAAATGCGGATACTTGCAAACCAGGCGCAGATTTAACGCCGCGGCCCTCGCAAAGAGCGACCGCGTGAACGCCTTGAAATCCGCATCCGTCGGACAGAGGATAGTATCATACTCCGCAGCAGTCATTTTTTCAGCCCTCGCTTTCGTTCGCTTTGATTCGCTTTCGTTCGCTCGCGGACGGACGGCGCCCCGGCACGCGCGCACACCAGGAACGCCGCCCGCCCTTTTTGCTTATGCGCTCTTCTTACCGGCCGCCGCTTTCGCGTCCGCCGCTTCACGCGCCCTATTTGCAACAACCTCTAAGCGTTCTAGCGGATAGATCGCATAATCCACGCGCCACGCGCGCAGCCGTTCCAGGACCCGCCGCGCAGCGTGAAAACGCCGCGAGCGCTCCGCCTGCGCACTCTTGATTTCCGCCAAACGGTCCGCCGGGATTGCCGCTATCCGCGCCAGGTACTGCGCGTGCTCCTCCGAGATCATGTCAAACTCTTGATTATTGCTGCTCATGGTTTTCTCCTTCTTTGTTTGTGGTTTGTGTTTAGGTTTTCAGAAGACGATAACGCGCCCGTAGGCATATACCAAACGGCCCACGCCAATATCACAATCATTCGCCGCTTTCACGACCGCGCGATCATCCGCAGCCACAAGCCACGCATGAGTAGTCACGCCATGTTTGGACACATACCGCAGCGACCAGCCGCGACCGCCCGGGAGCTCAAATGCTTCCATGCCGTAAAACTGTTTAGCCATTTTCTTTTACTCCGTTTCTGATTGATTCCGTTTCCGTTTCGTTTACTCACCATCGCCGCCGCCCATTTCGCGCACGGCGTCCGCGATCCCGGACAGCTCACACGCGCAGAGAGCAACGCCGCAGACCGCGCACGCCGCCACGGGAACGCACGACGCGCCAGGCAGCGCCAAGCCGCCCAGCCGCGCCGCAACCCACCCCGCGAACGGCACGACCGACGACGCGCACAGGCCGAGCACGCCCCAATGCGCACGCACGGCCGCCGCTGTTTTCGCAATGAGAAAGCGCGTGCTCATTTCGCGGCCCTCCCGCCCTTTTCGTCTTTCGCTTTAAGGTCCGCGATAATTTGCGCTTCCGTGTGCCCGCAAAGCAGCGCAACGCCACAAGCGCACATTTCCGAGGCCGTAAGCTCGCGACCAAGCGCCGCCTCAATCCGTTCGCAATCGCTCATTTCGCACCCCCTTTCAGATAGTCCCACACCTCGAGCGCGAGGGGCCAGAGCAGCCACAGGCCCACAACGACAATTTCAATCTTCTCAATCATAGAAACACCTCCACGCCTTAGACCGCTGCGGAAAAATCGCCGTATGTCGCCGCATTCCATGACATTGCCGCGCGTATGCACTCCGCAGCCGTTCGCCCGGCGTTTATGTCGATCTCGTGATCCCCGGCAGACTCGCCGCCGCACAAATGCCAATGCAGAATATTGGCACGTTCGGGATCGACGTAAACGCTCCCATTCGTGAAAATGCGCCCGCTAGGAGAGTGAACCCATTTGCGCGTGCCCTTTTCAATGTCGCGCTTGCGCGCGGCATACTCCAGCAAATTGCATTCTGTTTTTATCGCTTCCCGCTTTGCAACCGCATCCCAATCAGGCGTGAACCTGTCGCCGTAATTGTAGCTCTCCACGCCGCTCCCCGAATCGGCAAAGACACGATAGCCGGCCAAATCAGGCAACACGCGCACGGCGTCAAAATCGCCGCCGCACTCCCGGACGATCGACAAAATACCATCTGGAGTATACGGGACGGAGCGCGCGTTTCTACGCTCAACCGGCAACCGTGCATTATTGCAGTCTTCCGAGCTTCCCGTGATGTAATGCGCAAAATCCACGTAGCACGCCAAATCAATGGGACACGTCCAGCCGTCCGCGTTATGCTTTCCACGCTCATTAGACAGGATCTCAAGATACACGCGCCGGCCGTCCGACGTATGGAAAGCCGTCCTTATACGGCAATTCCCAACGCCGGATTTCACTGTTTCAGCCGTAGCGCATCCCGCTCCCTCGAAATATAGGATTTTATCCATCATTCGGCCCTCCCCTCTTCAATACTATCGACCATCAGGTCCCAGCCGTTTCGGCTCGTGCTCGTGGGCCCTCGACGGTGGACGCCGCCAAGGACGAACGAACCGCGACGCGCAGAGCCGCACCCGGGCATGGCCCAGGACGGCACAGCCGACGAACGCACCCAGCCATAGCCAACGCGCGCAAGCGTCTCTCCCTCCCCCTTGAACGTCCAAACAAGGCGATAGTACAGCGCCCCGCGGATTACCACGCTATCAGGCAAAAACGCGATCATTTCCGCGTTCACGTCTTCGAAATACGGCACGCCACGCGCGCGCCCCTTCGCGGTCTCTCCCGCCGTCTTCTTTTCGCTGCTCATGGTCTTCGAACTCCATTTGCGAAAAATGGCGGCCGCACGTTTCGAAGAGGGTTTTTACACCCGGACGCACAGCCGCCAAAAACATCACGCTTGCACATGTGCCTTGCGTCTTCGAACTCGCAAGCCCCATTTCGGGGAAGCGGCATAATGATACCACACTCGCCACGGGAACGCAAGCCCAGATTTCAACTTTTTTAAACTTTTTTATTTCGCCCCATTTTCGCACATTCTACTTCTCATTTTCGCACATATAAGCCCCTTCTCACGCCCAGAAAAACAGACCGCGCAAAAATATTTTCTCCTCTCATGCGCAAAAATCGCCATCCGCGCACATTCCCGCGCATACCGCATTTCCACTCATTCGCGGACATCCTCAAACGCGCCGCGCCATTTCGCCCGGTGTTCAATTTTTGACCATCGCCGCTCAATTTTTGACCACCTGCGCGAACGCAGCAGAACGCCACGAACACCCGCCAACGGTCCGCGAACCGGCAGCCAGACGCCGCGAACCCAGGAAAGCACGCAGCAGAACGCCGCGAACCTCAACGCCACAGAACGCGCCCAGACGCAAAAAGAAGCCCCCACAAGCCCGCCGCGCACCCGCCACGCCCTTTCACCCGCGCCGCGCAGCCGAACGCCTGGAGACGGCACAGAGACGCCGAGAACGCACACGCCAGGAGCAGAGCCGAGAACGCCAGCCGAGAACGGACGCACGACGCCAGGAGCCGCGAGGATTGCCAGGAGGATAGCGGACGCCTAGAGGATAGCCCCAGAGCCGCCACAGAGCCAACGCAGAGCCGGGCCGCGAACGGACAACGCACACGCCGCACACGTTCGCCCACATTCGCAGACGTTCGCACACGTTCGCCCACATCTTCACCCGTGCGCTATAATTGCAAATTTCGCACTTTTCGCACATACCGCCATAACTGCAAATTTCCGCACATTTCAACACAGGTTAACATGGGTCAACACGTGCTGATATGCGTTGACACGTGTTAAAAACTAATAAAACGCACATATTCACACAATTTTTTAACATTTTTCTCACCGCGAACTTGCTACGGGCACAGGTGTGGTTATATTTATAGGGGGGAGTATATATAATACTCCCCCCGTATAACCCCCTGGTGCCCCCGCAACCGCCAGCAACCGCATTTTGCAATTTTCGCGTTTTCGCAGTTTACACAGATCGCGCCGCCATGCACACCAACGCAATGCGCAGATCGACCCCGCGCAGACCCCGCGCAGACCACACCTAGAATCATACCTAGGATTATACCTAGACCCGGGGCTAGCTCAAACTCTCGCGACCATAACCCCGCGCGCGCGACTTGTGACACTTTTCTCGGTTTTGTCACTATGACACTTTCCGCGAAACTGTCACAATCCGCGATCCTGCCATCATAGACCGGCAGACCGGCAGACCGGCAGCCGACCGGGACGCAATCGGTCCGCCCGTCCGCCCGTCCATCCGTCCGCCTTGATTGCCTCATGGCCTGCTCACGGCCTGCGCTCGACTGTTCCCGGCCGCCTGGACCCCTCAAAAGCCCCTTAAAAACCCATTCCACCCCGATACCATCCGTTCGCATGGTAACGCCGCCAGCGGTTCGACCGACCAGTCCGAGGCCATGCCCCACCGCGGGAACGATGGACGCGAGCACGCCCAGGCACACCAGCGCACGACCGAAACCAGGCGCACGAGATCGACCGAAAAAAGTTTGCCACACCCCCGCCCCTTCTGCCGCTGGGTCCCCCTATGGTACCTTGCGAGTACGGACGCGAGAAATAAAACCCACAAAAAAACTTTGCCCGGGCCCCGCCCCTCTTTTTGCAGGGGTGGTCACCCGCGAAAAATTGCGATATTTTTGCGGATGATCGCAATTGGTTGGCGGCGTTGTTGCGGCGTGATTGCGGAATTGCCGAGGATTGCGCGGTTTTGCGCCTTTTTGGACATTCATTTTTTTTGAGGATGTGGATAAACTGTAAGCGCAATGGCGAGAGTGCGTCCAGAGGTGAAGGAGAAGCTGGTGGCAGATGGCCGCTGGCGTGCTTTCTGCGCCTATCGGAAGGGGCTGATGGACGTTGAGGGTGTTGGGTCGGCGGACGCGCTGGATGGAGCGTTGCGGAAGTTCTGCCCCGAGTTTGCATCTGGAGTGTGCGGTGATGCTGGAGGTGATACGGGTGCTGGCGTTGGCGTTGATTCTGCGAAAGGTTCTGGATCGGTTCGCGGCGGCGTGCGTGATGGCGTGCGGAACGGAGGGCGTAAGCTGGTTGACGCGTCGGTGTTCGCTGGGAAGCCGAAGGTGGGCGCGGCGGATGAGGTGCTGTGGGTTGCGAAGAACCTCACTGTGGATGTCGGGCCGGAGGACGCGCCCGGTGAGCTGGCGTGGAATTTCCTCGTTCTGTGCAGGGAGAGTCCCGAGTTCAAGGTGAAGTTCATGCTGAACATCGCGAGCGACGTTGTGAAGCGTCGGAGCGACGAGGACGACGCGGACAAGGGGAAGTGGGACGGGGTGAAGCAGTACGATCTGTGCGACGCGGTGGCGAGGGCGGAGGCGTTTTCCGCTTCTGCTTCCGATGGATTTGGTGCGGCTGGCGAAGATCGTGTTTCCGGGGGCGAAATCGGTGGGGGCGGAAGATGATCGCGGTGCCGAAGGACATGCGGGCGAACATGGGGCTGCGGAAGCGGCTTCTGTGGGACGGGGCTCACGTTCCCGGCGCGGCGGACGCGATAAGGGCGGAGTGCGCGCGGAACATCCTGTTCTACGTCAACTTGTTCTGCTACACGTTCAATCCGCGTTTGAAGACGAAGGTGATGCCGTTCGTCGGGTATAAGTTCCAGGACGATGCGCTTCTGCGGCTGAAGGACGCGGTGGAGGACGGGCACAACGTGGTCGTGGAGAAGAGCCGCGATCTCGGGGCGTCGTGGATGAACATTTATTTGGCTGACTGGTTCTTTAGGTTCGTGAAGGACTCGTCCGTGCTGATGGTGAGCCGGAAGGCGGAGTTCGTTGACAAGCGGGGCGACAGGAAGAGTCTCTTCTGGAAGCTGGACTTCACGCTCGCGAACAGCCCCTCGTGGCTGACGCCGAGGTTCGAGCGGACGGCGATGCACGTTGAGAACGTGGACAATGGGGCGACGATCGACGGCGAATCGACGACCGGCGACGTTGGGCGCGGCGACAGGCGGACGTTCGTGCTCATGGACGAGTTCGCGGCCGTGGAGCTCGACGACGGCTTCAGGGCGCTGGCGTCAACGGGCTCGACGGCGGACTGCATCATCTTCAACTCGACGCCGCAGGGTAATGCGAACGCGTTTGCACAGGTCGCGAAGGACGCGAAGGAGAAGGGCTCGGCGGAGGTAATCACGATGCACTGGTCGCAGCACCCGGTGAAGAACGTGGGGCTGTACACGTCCGAGAAGGACGCAAAGACCGGCAAGTTCGTGCTGAAGCTGTTGAGCGATTTCAGGGGGAAGGTGAAGGTCCGCGGGCTTGCCGAGTCGGAGGCCTATTCAAAGCTCGTCGCGTTCCCGGAGGCTTACCCGTTCATATTGGACGGCAAGGTTCGCTCGCCGTGGTACGACAACGAGTGCAAGCGCGGCATGTCGCCAATGCAGATCGCGCAGGAGCTCGACATCGACTATGCCGGGTCGAACTACAACTTCTTCGACCAGGCCGTGCTGGACAGGTACGAGAAGCTGTATTGCAGGGACGCGGAGCTGGAGGGGGAGATCGGGTACGACCGCGAGACCGGGAAGCCAGGGGACTTCTCGCCGGTGAACGGCGCGTTGCTGAAGCTGTGGATCGCGCTTGAACGCGGCGCGAGGATTCCGCGCGACAGGAAGTTCGTCGTCGGCGCCGACGTTGCGGCGGGAACTGGCGCGTCCAATTCGACCCTCGCGGTGTACGACATCGAGGCGAGCGAGAAGGTTGCCGAGTACGCGAACCCGAAGATACTACCGGCGGACTTCGCGGTGTTCGCCGTCGCTGTGTGCAGGTTCTTCAACGGCGCCCTTCTCATCCCTGACAGGTCCGGGCCGACCGGCGAGGTGTTCGTCCAGAAGGTCATCGAGATCGGCTATCTGCGGATATTCCAGCGGCGCAACGAGAAGAAGGTGACGCGGGAGGTCGTGCAGGAGTACGGCCTTTGGCTCAATCCAAAGGTCAAGACGGAGCTCCTGGAGCAGTACCGCTCCGCGATAGCTGAGGCGAAGATGGTAAACCGCTCCGCAGCGGCCGTCAAGGAGTGCCGCCAGTTCGTCATGACGATGGACGGGAGCGTGGAACATTCTGCCGCGCTTTCGTCGCAGGACCCGTCCGGTGCTCGGACGGCGCACGGCGACATTGTAATCGCTGACGCGCTCGCGTGGCAGGGTTTGTCCGCGAGATACGAGACGCCGGAGGCGGAGGAGCCGGAGATTCCGGCCGGTTCGGTTGCGGAGCGCATGGCGGAGGCGAGGAAGAAGGAGGCGGACAGGATTGCGGCGGAGCGCAACGGCGAGGGCTGGGGCGACGGAAGCGACGAAGGATGGGGCGACGGCTCCGGGAGCGGGTGGTGAGGACTTCACCGAGGCGTGTGCCGAGGTGGTATCGAAAAGCAGAAAGGCCGAACGGCCGGAAAGGAACACGACAATGCCGGAATACTACGAGAAGACGAGGAAAGATGCGCGTGAGGCATGGGCAAGCTCATCGGGCAGGCGGTTGACGACAGCATCGAGGACATGGTGAAGGCCCTTGCATACGCGAAGGGTCACGCCAGCGATGCGTCGGAGTGCGCGGTGGCCGAACTGTACTTCACGAGCTACGTGTGGGCGTACCATGAGACTGGCGCTCACGGAGCCAAGAAGGTTGCGTGACGATTTCCGGCGTCCGGGTGGGCGTCGGGAAGCAAACCAGAAAACCAAACCCCGAGAGGGGAGAAAGGAAAAACACATGGTTACGGAAACCACAAACAGCAACGGCAGATCTACGACTGCCAAAACAGGGCTCGGGCTCGCCATCGGCGCGCTCGGCGTGACCATCGCGGACATCACTATCACGGCGGGAGAGGCGGAGGAGTTCTTCACGAAGACCATTCCGCAGGTTTCGCCGTCAATCGTCAATTCATAGCAAAAGGAGAAACGAAGTCATGGCGCGAGAACTACCGATACGGAACGGGAGGCTTACGACCGACCTCAACGCGGACGGGCACCTGATACTCAACCTTCGCGGCGGGGTGTTGCAGGCGCAGTCTGACTGGAACCAGACGGATGCGACCGCGCCTGACTTCATAAAGAACAAGCCGGCCGTTCCGGCGGTTGACACCGCGCTCGCGACGCCGGGCGCGGCCGCCGACGCGAAGGCGGTCGGGGACGCCTTGCGGGGCGGGTACACGGAGTGGGTTGCAGTTAGAACGCCTACAGGCTACACGACTTTCATTTCGTGCGAGTGGAATGACGGGATGGCGGAATGGCATGCGGAGTTCTCGGACGGCGGTGTAGATCGTCTGACGGCTGTCGCATCTGCGAGCAAAGACGCGACCGTGATTTCTACGACCGATTTTGAGCTTAGGCGCCACCTCATCACTCCGACGAAGACCTCGCAGCTCACGAACGACGGGGCGCCGGGCGGAGGCGGGACGCCCTACGCGACGACTGCGCAGGTTGCGGCGAAGCAGGACGCGCTATCAGCGGCGCAGTTGGAGAACATCGCGTCGGTGCCGAACAAGGCGAACTCGGCAGACGTTGCGACTGCCATCGCGGGCGTTCGCGCTGATCTCCCCTACGCGCTGGTGACAGCCAATGCGGAGATGGTGTTGCTGAATGGGCCTCTATATTTACAAGAAGCAGGTGGTGAATACGAAGAAATTCCGTGCGTTGTTGTTTCTACGCAAGATGGATATTCGCTCGTGTACCAATCAAGCCAATCGTCAGTAATTGCGACGTTCGACTCGTCTGGAGACTTCATTGAGTGGATTGAACAAGGGTTTACACTTGGGCCGACACACTCTTCGGAAGACCCAGAGATTGGACTTGGGGCGCAACTCGCCGCCCGCGCTGGAAACAGAGTGGTTATAACAGGCGACACGACGCTCACGCTCCCCGCCGCCGTTCCCGGCTACCTCCGCGACTTCCTCGTGCGGCTGGAGATAAGCGGCTCACCGGTGCCGACAATCACGTTCGCGGCGAGCGGGAGCGAGAGCGTCACGTATGAGACGGACGGCGACGAGTTCCCCGCGCCCGACGCGGAGGGGACGTGGCTCTACTCGTTCACGGAAACGGATAGCGGCGTGTTCGCCGTCGCGCTCAAACAGGTTCAGACAGTCGCGCAGGCGTCGCAGGCGCAGGGAGGTGTGTGATGCTCCTCGGCGCACGACAGTTCTTTGAGAAGCGCGGAGCGCCGCCGCTTCCCTACGACGCGGAGGTGGAATACATCGAGCGCGACTATGAAATCCCGTGGCTCATAAATGGTTCGTCTTCAATCGGCGGATTCAACCTTCAAAGATACTTCGACTCGTCTGATTCGCTCAAAACCACGACGAAGGCCCTAACACTTGAATGGAGTTTTACACCTAATACAACAAACCTATTCCAATGTTTCGCACAGGCTGGAAACGCATTCGGGATAAACGGAATGGCGTTGAATAAAGCGCTCAGTTCGGGGTACTATCGTTTCATGACGACTGGCAGTTATACGACCAGCACGACGGGAAATCTAGACGTGTTCCATGTTCAGAAGGCAGTCCCCGACGGAGCGGGAAACTGGCAGTTGTTTTTCGACGGCGAACTTGCGTTCAGCATGACATCTACAACGACACAGACGTTCAACAGAAACGTCCTTATGTACGGGTCATACGCTTCTGGAAGTTCCTTTAAGATGAGGGTAAAGTCTTTCAAAATCGGTTCTGTCGCGGACCTAGTCCCAGTACGCGCTGGAAATGCAGTTGGGTTCTACAACAGAGTTGACGGCGAACTGTTCTTGGAGGAACAGGAATGTTTGTCTGCTGGCCCAGACAAATCCGCAAATCTGACGGGGGGGGGGGCGTAAATGTTTAGGTTCGCTGCGCTCCTCGCGTTCGTGGTCCTTTGCGCGCCGCATGGCGTGGAAGGAGGCCGCGTAATGCTACCTGGAATCAGACAGTTTTTCGCGGCGCGGAAATCTCCCGCGTGGCGGAACCCGTACATCACCGATGGCCTCGTAGCCATGTGGGATGGCGAGTGGAACGCGGGCGGCGGCGTGCACGATCCGACCGCGATGACGTGGAAAGACATCGTGGGAAACAGGATGCTCAATATCGGTTCTAACTCATTTGGCGATAATTGTCTCTTGGCAACTGAATCATTAGGTGCTTCAAGTGATGACAGAATCGACTTGTATACAGGAACTATCGAACTGGTGTGCGAGGCGAATCCAACGACAAGTTCTGTGTTTGTTCTTCTTGGTGGTAATTCATTTCAATATGCTATGGGAATGTACTATAACGCGAATACAGGAAGAATTGGAGTTTGCAACCCTCAGAAATCCTTCTCGTTCGACGTTTCTACGGATAGACATTGTGCGTATTCATACGACGGAACGAATCCAAATGCTTATGTCAATGGCTTGCCTACTTCAATTTTTGATGGCGGGTCACGTTCGTATGGGACTATCAAAATTGGCGGCGCAGGAGGACGGACTGTTTCGTTAAACGGAAAGGTATTTTGTACTAGAGTTTATTCCCGCGCTCTGAGCGCCGCAGAGATCGCGGCGAACTACGCCGTTGACAAAGAAAGGTTCAACCTGCCATGACTTACGGAACCCTCATAAACAACACCCTCAACCCCGCGCCGCGCGCCATCCGCATCGGCGGGGCCGTGGTGTGCAATCCCACGGCGGCGCAGTACGCGCAGGCGGGGTACTATCCAATCGTGGACGAGCGACCGACCTGCGCGGACGGCTACCACGCGGTTGCGGTTGGATGGGAGACGAGAGACGGCGCAATCCACCGCGTCTACGAGGCCGTGCAAGACCCTCCTCCGCCCCCGCGCTCGTGGACGCCTCTCGCAATCAAGCGCGCGTGCGGCGAGCGGTGGGCAACCGTGCGCGACGCCTTGCAGACGCGCGGCATCTACGAGGATTTTATGATGGCGCAGGAGCTGCGCGATGATGATTCCGCGTTCGTGCAAGGCTACAATTGGGCAGTTTCGGAGTTCGGCGCGGAGGTCGTGGACGCCGTGCTCGCGGCGGCGGAAGGAGGCGTGTGAGATGGGCGAGGACGCGACAAACGAACTGTTCGCGCTGGTGCGCGACCTCAAGGCGGAGTCCGCCGCGCAGACTGCGATCTTGAAACGCATGGAGGCGGAACTTGCCGACAAGGACGCGCGCCTTCGCTCGCTTGAATTGAAGGACGCGCGGCGCTCGGGCGTCCTTGCGGTTGCGTCAATCATCGGCGGTTTGATAGTCACCATCCTTTCGTGGATCATCAATCCTATCGTCGGGAGGTTGCAATGATTACTCTAACGGAAGCGCATGACACCATCGACGAAGCCGCGCGCCTCGGCTTGTCCGGCGCGGAGTTTTTGGCGACCCTCGGGCCGTCCAACGTCGCTCGCGCGTGCAACGGCATCGGGCCGGAGCGTATGCCCGAGAAGTGGCGGAAGAAGCTCACGAAGTGGCTCTCACTGTTTCTCGTCCCGAGTCGTGGGCATGATTGCCGCTTCACCTACGACAACGACGGCACGGAGGCGAGGTTCCGCGACGCGAACGACGAGTTGAGGAGGAACTGCCTCATCATGGCGGACACGAAGGCGTGGTACAACCCAATGCGTTATGTCTGGCGTCACCGCGCGCACTTGACGGCGTGGGCCTGTCAGACGTTCGGCTGGGACTCGTGGCGCGAGGCATACGCCACGGCGAAGGAGCAGGGCATCGTCTCATGCTCAAAGGACTTTCGGTCGAGTGGCCGGAACGCGGGGCGGAAGCCGAGCTGCAAGGCCCGGTCTGGTTGCGGTTGAAGTCAGTATCCGCCCCGCGCAAACTCTTGAAAACCCAAAAGGAGAATGACAATGAATGACGAAAAACTGATGGACTTCGGTGACGCGATTCGCGCATTGAAGCAAGGTAAGAAGGTTGCCCGCAAGGGATGGAACGGCAAAGGTATGTATCTTTGGCTCCTTCCTGCGGCATCCGTCAAAGCTGAATGGTGCAAGGAGCCGCACCTGAAGGAGCTCGCAGAATATAATGGTGGCGAGATTGAATGTCTCGGCTCCATTCGGATGCGCACGGCGGACTGCAAGGTTCTCACTGGCTGGCTTGCGTCGCAGACAGATATGTTGTCCGATGATTGGGTTGTCGTCGAAAAAGGAGAATGACAATGAAAAACAGAATCATCCATGCAATCGGCATTGTCGCCCTGCTCGGCATCGGCGGGTGCAATGCGTTCTTCCTGTGCGGCTGTCAGACGCGCGTCACGTGGGAGAAGAACCCGGAAACCGCGCTCCCGATTCAATCGGTCGTGACCGTGAACGGCGTTGAGCAGTTGGCGACCACCTCCTACCAGATGGCGGGCGGCGGTTGGAACGTGACCGCGCGCTCGCCGTTGTGGGCGAAGGAGCAGTTCAACGGCTTCTCGCTTTCCATCGGCACGAACGGCGCGATCTCGGTTGCGCTCAATTCGTATGACCGCGATTTGTCCACGAACGCCGTTGTGCTGACAAAGACCATCTTCGACGGGTCCGCAAATCTCGCTTCTGCCGTGGCGAAAGCATACGCCACGATTTCGACGGGCGGCGCGACAGACGCGGGATCCGCAATCGTCTCGAAGGTGGTCAACTACTTTAAGAGCAAGGGCGGCGACGCGTCGAAGAGCACGGTCACGGCGGACCCGGCCGCCGGCAAGATCACCGTCACGGACGGCACGACGTGCATCAGTTGCGATTCCGAAGGGAATTGCGCGGCCTGCTCGCCAGCCGACTAAAACGATTGCGCCGCGCGCTCGTCATCTTCACGCGCGGCGTAAAGGCCCGATGGCGCAATGCCTATACCTATCCTGTTGGCGCCATTCATTGACATGAGACTCCCGCGCATGGAGAGGCCGAAACAGGGAGATTGAAAGAGAAAGTAGGTGAACTGATATGGACTTCAACAAACTACACGAAGCGATAACGTGGTCGCAGAAGATGCTCGAAAAGCCGCGCAAGGAGCGTCTGGACGCCGTGAGGCAGTTCGTGGGCTTCCATTACGCGGACAAGGGCACGAAGGAGAAGGCGCCAGTCAATCTCGTTGAACTGGCGGCGACGATCTACATACGCCACCTTGCGGCGCGCGTGCCGAAGTGCATTGTCCACACGGACGTGCCGGACCTGCGCCCGTTCGCGGCGGACATGGAAATCGCGCTCAATCAGATTCCCGGCGAGATTCATCTTTCATCGACCCTGCGCCGCGTCGTGCTGGAGGCGCTTTTCTCCATCGGCATCGTGAAGGTCGGCCTCGGAGAGACGAACGAGAACGCGAAGATAGGCGACGAGCCTTTCGTGTCCGTCGTGCAGCTCGATGACTTCTTCTGCGACATGTCGGCGCGCTCGTGGGAGGAGGTTCAGTACGAGGGCAACGACTACTGGATGGACGCGCAGCAGATCAAGGACATGTACGGCAAGGACATCACGCCGGACGACGACAACGGAGTGTCGGCGGACGGGCAGGAGCACGCGCACACGGTGTCCGTTGACGAAAGCTCCGTTCCGTATTCGCCGCGTGTCCTCCTGCGCGACGTGTATCTTGTCCGCGAGAACCGAATGGTGACATACGCCGTCGAGACGAGGCAAATCCTCCGTGACGTGCCGTGGGACGGTCCCGAGGGGACGCCCTACATCAAGCTGTGGTTCTCTGACGTTCCTGGCAATCTCATGCCACTCCCGCCGGTTGCCGTGTGGCGCGACCTGAACGAGCTCGCGAACCGCCTGTTCCGCAAGCTCGCGAAGCAGACGATGGGGCGCAAGAGCGTCGCTGCGTTCCAGGGCGGGAACGAAGACGCGATCATCCGCCTCAAAAACGCGCAGGACGGAGAGGCCATCCGCTACGACGGCGCGACGCCGGAGCAAATCACGATCGGCGGCACGGACCAGGGCGGCGTGGCGTTCTTTCTCCAGACGTGGGACCGCTTCAACCTCATCGCCGGGAACATCGACTCTCTCGGCGGGCTCTCGCCGCAGGCGGACACGGCGGCGCAGGAAAAACTCATCGCTGATTCCTCGTCCGTCCGGCTGCACGCAATGGCCGACGCGACGGTGGAGTTCGCACGCGCGATCTTCAAGCGCCTTGCGTGGTACATGTGGACGGACCCCGTTCGCGAGCGCACGCTTGTCAAGACAGCGACCGGGAAGCCGAACGCGCGCCTCGCCATCACGAAGAAGTGGACGCCCGAGACGCGCGACGGCGACTTCATGGACTACAACTTCGACATCGACGTGTTCTCCATGCAGGACGATTCACCGGCAACGCGCGTGCAGAAGTTCCTCACGGCCTACGAGCGCGTGATTCTGCCGATGCTTCCGCAGTTGCAGGAGCAGGGCGCGCAGATCGACCTCCGCGCCGTCCTGGAGTGGGTTGGCGAGAACTCGAACCTCAACGAGCTGTCCGATTTCGTCGTGTTCCCTAACCAGCCGATGGAGAGGCGCGTTCCGTCCGGCGGCAATCCGCAGCCGCAGTACGTGTCCACGAAGGCGCCAGTCACGCGGCGTACATACGTCCGCGAGAACCGTCCGGGCGCCACGCGCCAAGGGCGCGACGCCGCGCTCATGCAGACCCTTCTCGGTGGCAATCCGCAGCAGGCGGAGAAGGCTGCGCTTTCGGCTTCGCGTTCAATTTCGTAGTTCGCAGGAGGACGAGACATGCCAGTTTACTGCTATCGCAACGGACGCAACGTGATCGAGAGGTGGTTCCCCGCGAGCCATCACCCGAAGGAAATCCACCACAAGGGGAAGACGTATCGGCGCGACTTCTCATCCGAGGGCGTCGGCGTTCCCGCGTCAGGGGGCTGGCCTATCGAGTGCATCGCGTCCGGCGTCGCCCCATCCCAGGCGCAGGAGCTTCGCGACTTCTACCGCAAGCACGGCGTACCGACCGAAGTCACGGCGGACGGCAACCCGATTTACAGGAACGCCGCGCATCGACGAAAGGCGTTGAAGGTGCGCGGGATGCACGACAAGGCTTCATATCTTTAACGAAAACCACAAAAACAACCGCGCAAAATTGCGCAGAAGGAAGCGAAGATGAGCAAAGAAGGAACAGAAGCCGCCGAAGTGCAAAAAACTTCCCTGGAAAATGGTAATATACCCATGTCCGACCTCCATATGGAGATCGAAAAGGCCATGGAAGCAGACGAGGGAGAGCCCGCGGTCACGGATGAGGATTCTCCGAAGACCGAGACACCCGCAGCCACGGACGGAGGCGGGGAGGGCGTCATTGCCGACGCCGAAACCACGCAGGAGGAAACTCCCGCAGGCGGTGACGGAAACGGCGATGACGGAGGCGACGCCAATGACGCGCCGACAATCCCCGACGAGCTGGTGGAGCGTGCGGTGAAGGCTGGCATTTCGCTTGCCGACACGCGCACGTTCACCGACCCGAAGGTGCTTGAGCGCACCATCGCGCTCGTCGAGAAGTCTGGTCCGAAGCCCGACACCACCGATGACGGCAACAAAGGAGGCGGCGACGAGTTTTCCGCAGACAACCTCCCGGCCGAGCTGTCCGAGGACGATTTTGACGAGGACCTCGTCAAAGCGTTCAATGGCATGCGCAGCCTCGTCATTGAGCAGGGCAAGCTCCTCGCGAAGTACGCCAAGGCATGGGATTCCGCCAAGGCGGAGCAGGACGCGCAGGCCGCTGCAAAGGCTGAAGCGGAGGTGAAAGCCGCTGCGGAAGCGAAGAAGAAGGCCGCGCTTGAAAAGCGCAAGAGCCTCGCGCTCGCGAAGCCGGGTGGCGAAAGCGGCGCGATTCCGAAGAAGAACTACGGCGACGGTGACGGCGAGTATGCCGACATCCTGGCCGGACTAGAAAGCAAAGGATTACTGCAATGAGTGTTTCAATCGCATACAAGGGCGGGACGCTTGCGAACGTCGCAACTCCCGTCGGCAGCACCATCGACGACTTCGTGAAGGCGACGATGGAGCTCATGATCGCGAAGGGCAAGTTTACGAACCTGCTCTCCGACCTCAACGACTACGTGGCCGTGCGCGAGCTCATGGGCAAGCGCAAGAAGCTCTACGAGGGCGAGGAGTGGACGTTCAACGTCGCCATCGGCTCCGACAACAACGGAAACGGCACGGCGAAGTTCACCAAGCTCTTCGATACCGACACGTCCGCCCGCGTGGACGTGATGCGCAAGGGCACGGTCGTTCCGAAGTTCGTCACGGCGTCGTACTCCTACGACGTGCGTGAGAAGGTGCTGAACAGCGGTTCGGCGGTCCAGCGCATTGACTTCGTGAAGGAGCAGATGACGCTGATGTACCAGTCGTTCTACCAGCTCATGGAGGACACGTTCTGGGGCATGCGCGCGCACGCCGCCGACGACGTTACGCCCGACGGCATCAAGTTCTGGGTAACGCGCCAGAGCAACATGGACGCCGCGACGAGCGGACACGGCAACGGCGCGTTTGACGGCAAGGACCCGTCCATGGCGACGAGCGCCGCCGTCGAGACGCCCACCACGGTTGCCCGCGCTGGCCTCTCCAGCACGACCTACTCGCGCTGGGCGAACTGGGCCGCGCAGTACGCGGCCGTCACGCCTGCGGACCTCGTGAAGAAGATGCGCATTGCGTCCCGCAAGATCAACTTCAAGTCCCCGCTCAACGTGGCGGAACCGCGTCTCGGCAGCGGGCGCGGCATCTACACGACCACGGACGTTGTGGTGGCGATGGAGGAGATTCTTGAGGCGCAGAACATGAACCTCGGCAACGACCTTGCGTCGAAGGACGGCAAGACGCTGTTCAAGGGCAACCCCGTGTACAACGTGCCCGCCCTCGACTCCGACGCGCAGGCGCCGGTGTACATGCTCGACTGGAGCACGCTCGGCATGGGCGTCCTCTCCGGCTGGGACAAGCACATCTCCGCCCCGAAGGAGGACGCGGACCGCCATAACGTGCGCAACGTGTTCCTCGACGCGTCGCTGGCGTTCATCTGCACGAACCTCCGCAACCAGGCGGTCATCGCGAAGGCGGCGGCGTAAGCAATGGCGGCGGCGTTCTTCAGAAGCGGCGCATGGAGCGTCCCGGCGGGGGCAACTTCGGTTGCCCTCACGGGACTCAACCTCCCCTTCACGCCTGCAAGCGTGATTGTGAATCTGCGCCAGCCTGCTGACGACGCGGACATCATATCCGCGCACGTCGCGGGAACGCCGACCGCCGACGGTTTCACCGCCATACTCTCCGCGCAAACTCCGTCCACCGGGTACACGCTCGACTGGACGGCGTTCTGCGCGGAGCTTTCAGTCGTTTCCGGCGACACGCTCGCCGTTTCATACGACGATCTCTTCAAGGCCGTTTCCGACTACCTCGGGTACGGCACGGGCACGCTGGATGAGACGCGCACGGCGGAGGTTGACGCCTGCGTGCAGGCTGGCGTGCGTCAATTCTACTGGCCCCCGGCGGTTGACGGCACGGGCGCGTCGCACGACTGGTCCTTCCTGAAGGTGCAGGGCTCGCTCCAGCTCACGCCCGGCGAGACGACGTACAACCTTCCCGACGGGTTCGGGCGCGTGTTCGGGCAGTTGAAGTGGCCCGCAGGCATGCACCGCCCTTCCATCCCCGTAGTCCCGTTCGCGCAGATCCGTTCGTGCGAACGCGGGCGCTGGCCGCGCTTCGCCGCCATCACCTGGCGCAACTCCTACGGCGCGAAAGGCCAGCTCAAACAGATCCATTTCGATTGCGCCCCCTCCGAGTCCGCGGTACTGTCCTTCGCCGCCGACGCAGACACGGGGCCTTTATCTTCAGACGGACGCCCTTACCCGCTGGGCGGCGCAATGCACTCCGAGCTCGTGCTGGAGAGCTGCCTTGCGATTGCCGAGCAGCGGCGCAACGACGAGCAGGGCATCCACACGCAGAACTTCACGCAGATGCTCGCCGCTGCGATTTCGCGCGACCGGCGCGAGGGGCCGCAGAACTACGGCCTCATGCGCCATCCGTCGGATGCTTTGTCAGAAGGCTGGTAAAGAAAGGAGCAATCCAATGAAGAAAGTGTTTTGGCTCATCGCACTCGCAACAGCGCCGCTCTTCGCGGCCACGACCATTTCGCTCCATCCAGGAGAGAACGAGGTCCCGCCCGGTGAGGTCCTTGCGCTGGAGGGCGTCACCGCCGGAGCGACGGCATCCGTCACGGCGAAATGCGCGTTCGCGGTCCGCGAGACGACCAACGCCGTCGCGAAGAACGTGTCGCAGCACGTCCAGTATTCGTTCGGCCTCACGAACTGGTACGGCACGGCATACGTCTACACGAACACGTTTGACCGCTTCGTGCGCTCCGACTGGACCGTTCTCGGCACGAACCACATTGCCAGCACGGTTGCCGTGTCGAACGTCGTTGTGACAAACGAGTTCACCATCGCCGTCCCCGGCCGCAGGTTCGAGGTCACGAACAGCCTGTTCAGCGCGACGGCGGCGAACCACTACTTCATGGCCACGAACCCCGCGACGCGCTACGTCACGGGCGCAGGCAAGGTTATCGTAACTGGGGCCGCGGCGGGCGACAAGCTCACGCTGCTCGTCAAGTAAGCAACGAAAGGAGAACCGACATGCCTACCAACATCAACAAGGACGTGATTCGCGTCAGCGCGGGCTACATCGAGGAGAAGATCAAGGAGGCGCTGGGCGAGTTTATCGTCATTGGCGATTCCGTGCCCACTTCGGCCAGCAAGGTTGGCCAGCTCTTCCTGCGGACAGGCGCCACCGATCCCGGCCTCTACGTTTCCACCGGCACGACCACGCCCGGCTGGAAGGCCGTTTCGCACGCGGAGTAAACGCCGACCATGCGCACGACGGCCAAACAGATTCTTTGGCCCGTGCGTGGCGTCGAGGAAATCGCCGCCTACCATGACGCCACGCCGGACACGGCCAGCCAGACGCGGACTTACGCCGCGCCTTTTGCCTTGAACGTCCGCACGCGCGGCGCAATCGAGCAGAGGGAGCGCGGCGGTTCGCGCCCTGGCATGAAGACCGTGACCGGCGTCACGTCCGACGGCGGCGGCCGCTGGCTGTGGTCAAACGGCTCGGCCGTGCAATGGCCGGACGGAAAGAATATCTCGTTTGAGACGGACAAGACGTATTACGCGCCTGATGGCTCGCGCGTGATTGACCTGCACGCCGTCCCCCGCATCACGGCTTCCGTCGGCAACGCTCCGGAGGCCGTCACGATTGCCACAATCTACCGCGCACGCCTCTTCGCCGCGAAGGGAACCGACTGGTTCTGCTCTCGGCTGGGCGATACGGAGGATTGGGACTACGGCGCGGACGTTGGCGACGTGACGCGGGCGTGCGCCGGGAACGTCGCGCTCGCCGGGCGCAAGGGCGACGCGATCACGGCGTTCATGCCCGTGAACGACGCCGCGCTCTACATTGCAACGGCGCGATCGCTGTGGTGTCTCGCGGGCGACCCGTGCAGCGGCGAACTTTCGTGCGTTTCCACGGAGATCGGCGTCTCGGGCGCAGCGGCATGGTGCTTCACCGGCAGCAGGCTCTACTTCCTGTGCGACAAGGGGCTGTTCTCCGTCGCGCCCGGAGAGCGCCCCGTGCTGCTTTCGTCCGCAATTCCGCGCCTCCGTGGATACGAGGGTTCGTTTATGGGTCACGATCCCGAGGAAGACGCCCTTCACGTCTTCACGGACGTTCCTGCGACCGGCAACACGTCCGTTGCTTCCGACTGGTACGTTGAGCTTGGCGAAAGGCCGTCGTTCTGGCCTACGAGCTTCACTCTTTCCGCGCGCCCCGTCTCGGCGTGCCGCATGACGGTGGACGGCGTGGACAAGGCCGCTTTCCTTTGCGCGGACGGCGCGTGGCGCGTGTTTGACCGCTCCGTGGCGTGCGAGGGGGCGTCCCGCGTGGCGTTCGGTCCGTTCCGCGTTTCCGCGAGCGACGATGCGGACGGATTTCTCGCGGAGCTGCACACGACGCTTGCGGAGCAGTCCGCGAACATGACGGCGAAAATCTGGACGGCGCACTCGGCGGAGCGCGCGACGAAACTTGCGGTTGCCGGAACGGGCGGAACGAGCTTTACGTTTGTCGCCGGATGGAACGCCGTCTGGCGTCCGCGCGTGCGAGGCGCGTGGGCCGTCCTGGTTCTGGAATGTGAAACAGGCAAATGGTCGTTTGAAGCCATGCGCGCCATTTGCAAACACCTTGGGAGGTTGAGGCCATGAGCGACATGACGATTGACGAAGCGACGCAGGACACGTCCGTTGGCGGCGGCGAGCTAATCCCAGTCTCGGACGCGGGGAGCCCGAAGTCCATGTCCATCGCGCAGATCAAGGACTACGTGCTTGCGCAGATTGCCGCGCTGACGGCTGCGAGCAGCGTTTCCGTGAGCGACGATTCCGTTTACATCCTCAAAGGCGGCGCGCTGAAGCCGGTGACGGCGGCGAACCTCGCGGCGGCGATCATGAACGAGGCGTTCGGGCGCGCGGCCGTCGTGGGTCCGAACGGCAACGAGGTGCTTGCGATCAAGGACTCCGACGCGCGCAAGACAATCACGTTCTCGGCGCTCAAGACGTGGCTCCAGGACAACATGACGGTCACGCCGGACCTCACGCTCTCGACGGCGGGCGCCGCGGGGACACTTGGCGACAGTGACCTCGCGCTCGTGGTGCAGGCCGCGTCCGGCAAGAAGGTGACGCTTGCGACGCTGAAGGACTACGTTCTCGGCAAGCTCGCGGCGTATGTCACGGCGGCAACGGCGGCGCAGTCCGTGACTTCATCGGATGTCCTATTCATCGTGCAGGGCGGATCGGTGCGCAAGGCGACCGTTGCGCAGCTCGTCGGGCTCGCAGGTGACGTGACGGGTCCAGCCACGACCACGGAGAACAACATCCCGCAATGGGACTCCACGGCGAAGAAGCTGAAAAACGGGCTTGCGCTGACGAACTCAATCAACAGTTCTTCGACAAGCTCACAGATTCCGAGCGCGGACGTAGTATATGCGGCCGTCAACGCGAAAGGCGACGTGTTCGGACCGTCCACGCCTACGGCGGGAGTAATCCCGAAGTGGGACACGACCGGCAAGAAGCTGGCTAACGGCTATTCGGTTGTGACCGAGATCGACGCAACGGGCGCCGACACGAAGGTTCCGACTGAACAGGCCGTTCGCGAGGCTATTGCGGCGGCCGTGAACGGTGTCACGCCTGGCAACACGTATGACTGGGTGTTTGTCCCGGCGGCGGCGATGGCTCCGAGCAAGACGAACGGCGCGACAGCCGAGACGGTGGAGTTCTCGAACGTGGTGCGGGATGTCATGTCGTTTGGCAAGACGAATGACGACGCGTGCGAGTTCGATCTTGTCCTCCCGGACGGGTGGGTGAGGACAACGGCGCTCAAGGCGAAGCTCGTCTGGACGAGCGTGGGAACGTCCGCTGCGGCGAACACGAACGTCAAATGGGGCGTCGGGTGTGTGGCGTCCACGGACGGCGGCGGGCTCTCCACGGCGCCGGACAACTACGCCTACGTGGAGGACATGCTTTCCGGCGTCGGCTACATGCAGCGGACGGCCGCGACGGACGGAATCACGCCGCAGGGAACGACGGAGGCGGGCGGACTTCTCCACTTCACAATCAAGCGCGACAACACGAACGCGCCGACTTCGCCGCTCGACGAAGCCGCGCTTCTTCTCGGCGTGGTCGTTCAGTTCCAGCGCGCGTGCGTATCGGAGGGCTGGTCGTAATGCCGTTTCTCATCAACAACAGGCGCAAGCATTTCCAGCCGGAGGCGCACGAGGGCGACTGGGACTTCGCGCAGGGCGACGTGCCTTCGCAGGTGACGTGGACGCAGATTGCGTCAGGTTTCTCGGAAAATCTGTTTGCAATTTGTCCGCAGCACAACGGAAACGGCGTTGTTGCGCTGACTACATACACGAACGCATATCTTGAAGCCGGAACGTGTACTGGCCTTGCTCTTGATTTGTACAGCAAGACGAGCAGGGCGAACAACAACGGGACCGATTTGAGGTTTGGAACGTATGCGCTTTGCACGCGCGACGGCTTGAAGTTTCTCCTGGAAGACAAGGATGCCGATACGACGCTTTGCATGAGAACGGCGTCTTCCGCCTATGATCTCACCACGTTGTCCGCCACAAACGACAGCTCGTATAATCCGTTTGGAAATAATGCAGACGGCGAGCATTTTGAATGGGCGAGCATATCGCCCGACGGCAAGCACGTCATTCTTGC